>CAJHXX010000117.1_pt1 | contig 30846 bp, 30 predicted proteins | sample 9198511 | NCBI WGS metagenome assembly CAJHXX01 (sample SAMEA7708325, study PRJEB35096) | sediment metagenome | biome: marine neritic benthic zone biome [ENVO:01000025]; feature: sediment [ENVO:00002007]; material: shallow marine sediment [ENVO:03000034] sea grass bed [ENVO_01000059] ...
GCTGTGCTGGCCGCCTCGATCTTTCATTTCGGGACCTATTCCGTAGCCGAGGCGAAACGCCGGATGGCCGATGCCGGAATCCCGATACGGGGTTTGTGATGAGCAACGACAAGTGCAACGCCAAGGTCCTGGACCGGCTCTACGAGGTGATCGCCTCCCGCAGGGACGCCGATCCGGAAAAGAGCTATACCGCCAAGCTGTTCTCGCGAGGGACCGAGAAGATCGCCCAGAAGGTCGGCGAAGAGGCGGTCGAGGCGCTGATCGAGGCGGTCCGCGGCGACAAGAAGGCGCTGACCGAAGAGAGCGCCGATCTGCTCTACCACCTGCTGGTGCTGTGGGCCGATTCCAAGGTCAAGGCCAGCGACGTCTGGAGCACGCTTGAGATGCGCTTCGACAGCAGCGGCGGAATCGACGAAAAGAAAGCCTGGCTCAAGGACTGACGCCCGTTCGGGTCCGGAAGGGGAGGAAAATGGCATACGATCCGGAGAACATCTTCGCCAAGATCCTGCGTGGCGAGATCCCCTGCGACAAGGTTCTGGAAAACGAACACGTCTTGGCCTTCAGGGACATCAACCCGCTGTCGCCGGTGCATGTGCTGGTGATCCCCAAGGGCGCCTACGTCTCGATGGACGATTTCACCGCCAATGCCAGCGACGCGGAGATCGCGGCCCTGTTTCGCGCGACCGGCGACCTGGCCCGGGAGCTCGGCATCGCCGAGGACGGCTACCGCATCCTGTCCAATTGCGGCGCCAACGGCCATCAGGAGGTACCGCATCTGCATGTGCACCTGTTCGGCGGACGGCCGCTGGGCCGCATGCTGTCGCGACCGGCCGGCTAGGACAGGCACCCGGCGATGGCGGTCGACCACGCGGGCAGCCTTCCGGGACGCCGGCGGTTGCTTGGAATCCTTCCGATCCCTCGCCGTGTCTCCCTGTCGGTCACCCTGGCGTCGGGGATCGGCGGCCTGCTGTTCGTGGCGATCCTGCTGGTGCTTGCTCTCAGCATCATCGCCAACCAGAAGAACACGCTCGGGCTTCTCGGCGACAAGGCGGAACTGCTGCTCGAACTCGCCGAGTCCCAGCTGCGGAACCATCTCGACCCGGCCGAGGACCAGGTCACCCACATCGCCCACTTGATCCGCGACCGTACCATCGACCCGCGGGATCCCGACCAACTTGCGAGCGCGATGATGGCGTCGATGGGGGCCGTGCCGCAGGTCCTCGGCATCGTGTTCTGGGATGGCGGCGAGACCCGGATCGGTGTCGCGCGCTTTCCCGGCGGCCGTATCGATCGGATTGCCAACCCTTTGGCCAGCCCCGATGAACGCGCGGAAGTGGCGGCGAGCCTGCAGGACCGTACCGGCGCCTTCTGGGGCCGGGTGATCTATCTCGACGAACGCCAGGGCTCCGCACTGAACCTGCGCTTTCCCCTGCGCCCGTCGGGGCGCGCCGTGGGCGGGCTCGCGGCGATCGTCTCGACCGCTGAACTGACGCGATTCCTGACCGAGATGGATGGCGGCGTCGAGGGGGCGGTTCCTTTCATCCTGTATGGCGACGACCAGGTGCTGGCTCACCCGAACATGTCGGTCGGCTTTGTCGGACTGTCGCAGGAAAAGCGGCTGCCAAGCCTGTACGACATCGGCGATCCGCTGCTCACGGCCCTGTGGACCCGGGGCGAGAAGACGGTGGTCCAGGATCGCGAGAACGTGGAGGCCGCCTATATCGATCTCGACGGCAACGAGCAGGTGCTCCTGTACCGCCGCATCGAGGGCTATGGGAGCCAGCCCCTGGTGCTCGGCATCCGTTTTCCCGAAGCCAGCGTGAACGAGGAACTGCAGCGCATGGCGAATTCGGCCCTGGCCGGGCTGGTATTGCTGATTCTGGCGGTCTTGGCCGGCATATTCATGGGCAATCGCATCGCCCGGCCGGTCATCCGCCTTGCCAACCAGGCGACCCGGGTGGCCGGCCTGGACTTCGGCAAGACCGAACCGTTGCCGGGCAGCGTGTTCAAGGAACTCGACGAACAGGCCGGCGCCTTCAACCGGATGCTGGCCGGGCTGAAATGGTTCGAGACCTATGTGCCGCGCACCCTGGTCCGGCGGCTGATGGCGAAGCAGCATGACGAAGACGTGCGCTCCGTGGAGCGCGAGCTCACCCTGCTGTTCACCGATATCGGCGGATTTACCAGCGCCTCGGAAGACATGCCGGCTGCGGCCACGGCGGATTTCCTGAACCATCATTTCGCGCTGCTGGCGGCCTGTATCGAGGCCGAGGGCGGCACCATCGACAAGTTCATCGGCGATTCCGTCATGGCCTTCTGGGGCGCGCCGGACCGCCAGCCCGATCATGCGGACCGCGCCTGCCGCGCCGCCCTGGCCATGGCCGCGGCGGTCGGCGCCGACAACGACCGGCGGTCCGAGGATGGTCAGCCGCGGCTGCACATGCGCATCGGCGTCCATACCGGGCCAGTGGTGGTCGGAAACATCGGTGCGCCCGGGCGGATGAACTACACCATCGTCGGCGATGCGGTGAACACCGGCAACCGGCTCGAGCAACTGGGCAAGGTGATCGGCGAGGACGACGAGATCACCATCCTGATCAGCGGCGCCACCGCGCGGCAGCTTGGCGACGGCTTCGAACCCGTCTCCTGCGGCCGTCACGCCGTTCGCGGTCGCCAGGAAGGCATCGAAGTGTTCCGGCTGGGCTGAGACGGCCTTCAGCCGCGTCAGCCCGCCGCGACCGGCTTGTTTTGGCGGCGCAGCACGGCGTGGGTGCGGCGGATCTGGTCCAGCAGCGCCTGGGTCGGGAAGCCGTCGGCCGGGCGTCCCACATCGCGCTGGAATCCGCGCACAGCGGTGCGCGTCAGCGGCCCGACGATGCCGTCGATCGGGCCCGACTCATACCCCAGATCGGCCAGCAATTGCTGCAGCTCCATGCTCTCGGCGCGGGTGTAGGCCGGCTCGTCGACCGGCCAGCTGCCGCGGAACGGCCCGCCGCCGGCGATGCGGTCGGCCAGATGGCCCACCGCCAGGGCGTATTTGGTGGAGTTGTTGTAGTCCAGGATGGCGCGGAAATTGGCTTGCACCAGGAAGGCGGGACCGGCGTGCCCGGCCGGCAGCAGCAGCGCCGCCAGCCGATCGCTCGGCCCCGGCAGGGTGCCGTCCGGCCGGCGGATGCCCATGGCCCGCCACACCGCCATCGGCCGGGCGGTGTCCGCCCGCCTGGCGTCGAGATCGGCCAGCCGCCAGTCGAAATCGGGCGGCAGCACGACTTCCTCGCCCCAGGGCTCGCCCGGCCGCCAGCCCGCCTCCACCAGATAATTGCTGGTCGAGGCGAAGACATCGGGCAGGCTGTTCCAGATGTCCCGGCGGCCGTCGCCATCCTTGTCGATGGCCCGGTTGAGATAGGTCGACGGAATGAACTGGGTATGACCCATGGCGCCGGCCCAGGACCCTTCCAGCCCGCCCAGCGCCACATCGCCGTTCTGCAGGATGGACAGGGCGGCGATCAGCTCTCGGCGGGCGAAATCCGCGCGGCGGCTGTCATAGGCCAGGGTCGACAGCGCTTCGACCACGTCGAAGCCGCCGAAAGTGGCGCCGTAATCCGTCTCCATGCCCCAGATGGCCACCAGGATCTGCCGCGGCACCCCGTATTCCCGCTCGATCGCCTGCAAGAGGGCGCGGTGCTCGGCCATCTGCCGGCGGCCGCGGACGATGCGGGATTCCGAGACCGCCCCGCCCAGATAGGCCCAGACGGTCTGGGTCAGCTCGGGCTGCCGGCGGTCGCGCTGCAGGACGGTATCGTTGAGGATGACGCCGTCGAAGGCCAGATCCACCACGCCGGGAAGAATGCCGCTCTCGATCGCATCGGTCCGGAACGCGGTCTTCCAGGCCTCGAACGTCGCCGGCCGCTCCACCGACGGCGTCAGCACCGGCGGCGGTTCGGGCTCGCTCGCGCAGGCGGCAAGCGCCAGCAGGCCGGCCAAGGGGATCCAACGCTGATTCACGGATTATGCCTCCCGCACCGAAGAGACTTTGCAGCGCTGCCATCATTGGCGAAGTCCCTTAAACAATCGTATCGAAGCAAAGCATTAGGGCGGGATTGCGGATTCGGCCGGCCCGGAATCAAGAAGGGCGGCCCGTGGGCCGCCCTTCCCTCTCCCAGACGAGCCTCAGACCTTATCCGGCCTGTTTCAGCTCCTCGCCGGTCTCCTGGTCGACCACCTTCATCGACAGCTTGACCTTGCCGCGATCGTCGAAACCCAGGACCTTCACCTTGACCTGGTCGCCCAGCTTGACGACGTCGCTGACCTTGCCGACACGCTCGGGCTTCAGTTCGGAGATGTGGACGAGGCCGTCCTTGCTGCCGAGGAAGTTCACGAAGGCGCCGAAATCCATCAGCTTGACCACCTTGCCGGTGTAGATCACCCCGACTTCTGGCTCGGCGACGATCGACTTGATCCAATCGATCGCGGCTTGGCTGGCCTCGGCATCCACAGCCGCGACCTTGATGGTGCCGTCATCCTCGATGTCGACCTTGGCGCCGGTGGTCTCGCAGATCTCCCGGATCACCTTGCCGCCGGTGCCGATCACCTCGCGGATCTTGTCCTTGGGGATCGAGATTACGGTGATGCGCGGAGCGTTCTGATTGACCTCGGTGCGGGCGGTGCCCAGCGCCTTGGCCATCTCGCCCAGGATATGCAGCCGGCCGTCACGGGCCTGGGCCAGGGCGACCTGCATGATCTCCTCGGTGATCGAGGTGATCTTGATGTCCATCTGCAGCGAGGTGATGCCCTCCTCGGTGCCGGCGACCTTGAAGTCCATGTCGCCCAGATGGTCCTCGTCGCCGAGGATGTCGGACAGCACCGCGAAGCGGTCGCCCTCCTTGATCAGGCCCATGGCAATGCCCGCCACCGGGTTCTTCAACGGCACGCCCGCGTCCATCATGGCGAGCGAGGCGCCGCAGACCGAAGCCATTGACGAGGAGCCGTTGGATTCGGTGATCTCGGACACCACGCGGATCGTGTAGGGGAAGTCCTCCTTGGCCGGCATCAGCGGGTGCACTGCCCGCCAGGCGAGCTTGCCATGGCCGATCTCGCGCCGCCCCGGCCCAAGGCGGAAGCTGGTCTCGCCGACCGAATAGGGCGGGAAGTTGTAGTGCAGCATGAAGTGCTGCCGGTATTCGCCCTCGAGCGCGTCGATGATCTGCTCGTCGGTGCCGGTACCGAGCGTCGCCACCACCAGCGCCTGGGTCTCGCCGCGGGTGAACAACGCGGCGCCGTGGGCCAGCGGCAGCACGCCGATCTCACAGTCGATCGGCCGCACGGTCTTGGTGTCGCGGCCGTCGATCCGCATGCCGGTGTCGAGGATCTCGTTGCGGACGATATCCTTCTCCAGCTTCTTCAACAGGCCGGCGGCCGTGCCCGCGTCTTCGTCGGAAAATTCCGCCAAGGCGCCGGACTTGACGGCGGCTACCTTGTCCTGGCGGGTCTGCTTGATGTGCTCCTTATAGGCCTCGCGCAGGCCCGCCTCGGCCAGCTTCGCGACCCTCGCCTGCAAGACCTCGTCGGACTCGTCCTCGGGCAGCTCCCACGGCTCCTTGGCCGCCTGTTCCGCCAGGTCGATGATCGCATCGATCACCGGCTGCATCTCGCGGTGACCGAACATGACGGCACCGAGCATCACCTCTTCGCTCAGCTCCTGCGCCTCCGACTCGACCATCAGCACCGCATCCGCCGTGCCGGCCACGACCAGGTCGAGGTTGCTGGACGACAGTTCATCGGCCTGCGGATTGAGCACGTATTCACCGTCGATATAGCCGACCCGGCAACCGCCGATCGGGCCCAGGAACGGCACGCCCGAAATGGTCAGCGCCGCCGAGGCGCCAACCATGGAGACGATATCCGGATCGTTCTCCAGGTCGTGGCTGACAACGGTGCAGATCACCTGAGTCTCGTTGCGAAAGCCGCTGGCGAAGAGCGGCCGGATCGGCCGGTCGATCAGCCGTGAGGTGAGCGTTTCCTTGTCGCTCGGCCGGCCCTCGCGCTTGAAAAAGCCGCCGGGGATCTTGCCGGCGGCGAATGTCTTTTCCTGGTAGTTGACGGTCAGCGGGAAGAAATCGATGCCTTCGCGCACCGATTTCTCGGCGACCGCGGTGCACAGCACCATGGTCTCGCCATAGGTCACCATGACCGAGCCGGAGGCCTGGCGTGCATATCTGCCGGTCTCGAATACCAGCTTGCGGCCGCCCCAGTCGATTTCCTTGCGATGGATATTGAACATCTACTTGCCTTTCACAACCTCAAAGGGCTAGGCGCGATCACCGGCCAATTGCCTGCCAGATAGGACAAATCTTCCCGCACCGGCGCTCTGTCGCCGATCCGAGTAGCCTCCTGATCCGGGTTTGCATGCCGATTTCACACAGACGATCCGGCGTCTGCCTATCTGCGCAAGCCCAACCGCTTGATGAGCGCTTCGTAGCGCGAATTCTCACTGGATTTCAGATAATCCAACAAACGACGCCGCTGGCTGACCATCTTCAACAGGCCGCGGCGCGAATGGTTATCCTTCCGATGGGTCTTGAAATGCTCGGTCAGATTGGTGATCCGTTCACTCAGGATCGCCACCTGTACCTCCGGCGACCCGGTGTCGCCGGACTTGACGGCAAACTCCTGGATGAGTTCTGCCTTTCTCTCGGCAGTAATCGACATCGCTACACCTGAATTTCAAAGGTTGAACACACGCACCGGCCGGACGTCGCCGTCCTCGACCTTCGCGACGGCGACCGGGAGGTTCGCGCTCATCACGCAAACCAGTCCGTCTCCGGCATTGAGCACCTTCACTGCCTGTCCACAGCGCAGTCTTTGCGCCTGAACTCCGGTCACGGCCAGGGCCGGGATGTCGGCCAGCCCGGTCTCGACCGGAAGCAGTTGCTCGATTGCGGCCGTTGTATTGCACAACTCCGCCAGTTTATCCAGAGAAATTGCGGCCTGCTCGGCAAACGCCCCGACCCGGGTGCGGCGCAGTTCGACGATATGCGCGGCGCCGTCGAGGCGGCGGCCGATGTCGCGCGCCAGGCTGCGCATATAGGCGCCCTTGCCGCAATCGACCGCCAGCGTCGCCTGCTCGGCATCGGCCATCTCGACCAGCTCGATCCGGTCGATCCGGATCCGCCGCACCGGCAGCTCGGGCGTCTGCCCGGCACGGGCCAGGTCATAGGCGCGCCGGCCGGCCACCTTGATCGCCGAGTAGAGCGGCGGGACCTGCTCGATGACGCCGGAAAACTCGCCCAGCACCGCCTCGATCTCCGCGCCGGTCGGCCGCCGGTCGCTGGTCCGAATTACCTCGCCGGCCCGGTCGTCGGTATCGGTCTCGGCGCCGAACCGCATGGTGAAGCAATAGGACTTGGCCTGCTCCATCACGAAGTTCATGCATTTGGTCGCCTCGCCGAGCGCGATCGGCAACACGCCGGTGGCGATCGGGTCGAGCGTGCCGGCATGGCCGGCCTTGGCCGCGCCGGTCAGCCGGCGGACCCGGGTGACCACCTCGCCCGAGGTCAGGCCGCCCGGCTTGTCGATCACCAGCCAGCCGTGGATCGGTCGGCCGCGCCGCTTACGTGCCATGCCGGTCGCTTCCATCGCCGGCGGCGCCCGGCGCCGGCTTGTCCGCTTCCGGTTCCGCGTTCGGCTCTGCTGTCATGTCCGGCGTCAGGTCCGCGGCCACGTCGGGCCGGCGCAACAGCTCGCGCAGGCGGTCGGCATGCTCGAAGGACCGGTCGATCTCGAAACAGATCGCCGGCGCGTATTTCAGGTGCACCTGCCGCGCCAGCTGGCCGCGCAGCCAGGGGGCGCAGCGGTTGAGCCCGGCGATGACCGCCGCCTCGTTGCCGCCGCCGAGCGGCTTGACGTAGGCGGTGGCGTTGCGCAGGTCCGGGCTGGCGCGCACCTCGGTGACAGTGATCGATACACCGGCGACGTCCGGATCATGCAGATCGCCACGCATCAGTATCTCCGCCAGCGCATGGCGCAGGGCCTCGCCGACACGCAATTGGCGCTTGCTAGCCGCGCCGCCGGCGCGGTTCCGTCCCGTCATCGAATCCTCTCGGGTCTGGCAGGCGTGGGGAAATCCGGCACTCAGGCGCCGCGAAGGCGATCGCTAGAGCGTCCGCGCAACCTCTTCGACCTCGTAAATCTCGATCGCGTCGCCGACCTGGATGTCCTGATAGCTCTCCAGGGAGACGCCGCATTCGCTGCCTTCCTTGACTTCACGGACGTCGTCCTTGAATCGCCGAAGGGTGCCGAGCTTGCCGTCATGGATCACCACGCTGTCGCGCAGCAGCCGCGCGTGGGAGCCGCGCCGGACCAGGCCTTCGGTCACCATGCAGCCGGCGACCTTGCCGACCTTGGAGACGTTGAACACCTCGCGGATATCCAGGGTGCCGAGGGTGTGCTCCTTGACCTCCGGCGCCAGCATGCCGCCGAGCAGCTTCTTGAAGTCGTCGGTCAGCTCATAGATCACCGAGTAATATCGGATGTCGACGCCTTCCTGCTGCGCCAGATCGCGCGCCTGCCGGTTGGCGCGCACGTTGAAGCCGATGATCGCGGCGTTCGACGCCTTGGCCAGCGAGATGTCGGATTCGGCGATGCCGCCGACGGCGCCGTGCAGCACCCGCACCTTGACTTCGTCGGTGGCAAGCTTGTCGAGCGCGCCGATGATCGCCTCCAGCGAGCCCTGCACGTCGGCCTTGATCACCACGGGCAGCTCGTCCGCCTTGCCCTCCTGGATGGCCGACAGCATCTGCTCCAGGCTGCCGCGCGGCGAAATGGCGGTGCGCGCATCACGGTTCCGACGGGTACGGAATTCGGATACTTCGCGGGCGCGCGCCTCCGATTCCACGACGGCGAAGTCCTCGCCCGCTTCGGGCGTGCCCTGCAGGCCCAGCACCTCGACCGGCACCGACGGGCCGGCCTCCGTCACATTGTTGCCGTGGTCGTCGATCAACGCGCGCACCCGGCCCGATTCGGCGCCGGCGACGAAGATATCGCCGACCCTGAGCGTGCCGCCCTGCACCAGGACGGTGGCGACCGGTCCCCGGCCCTGCTCCAACTTCGCCTCGATCACGGTGCCGTTGGCGGCGCGGTCCGGGTTGGCCTTCAGCTCCAGAAGCTCGGCCTGCAATTGGATGGTCTCGATCAGCTTGTTGAGGTTGGTGCCCTGCATCGCCGAGACCTCGACCGACAGCACGTCGCCGCCGACGCTCTCGTCGATCACCTCGTGTTGCAGCAGGTCCTGGCGCACGCGCTCCGGATTGGCGTCGGGCCGGTCCATCTTGTTGATGGCGACGATGATCGGCACCTCCGCCGCCTTGGCATGGCGGATCGCCTCGACGGTCTGCGGCATCACCGAATCGTCGGCGGCGACGACCAGCACCACGATGTCCGTGACATTGGCGCCGCGCGCCCGCATCTGGGTGAAGGCCTCATGGCCAGGGGTATCGACGAAGGTGATCCTGTCGCCTGATTCCGCCTGTACCTGGTAGGCGCCGATATGCTGCGTGATACCGCCGGCCTCGCGGCTGACCACATCGGTCTTGCGCAGGGCGTCCAACAGCGACGTCTTGCCGTGGTCGACATGACCCATCACCGTGACCACCGGCGGACGCGGGGTCCTGGTCTCCTCGGGGTCCTGCTCCACGACCAATCCTTCCTCGACGTCGCTTTCCGATACGCGCTTCAGGCGATGGCCGAACTCGGTGACGATAAGCTCGGCCGTGTCGCCGTCGATCGCCTGGTTGGCCGCCGCCATCACGTCCATCTTCATCAGTGCCTTGACCACGTCGCTCGCCCGCTCCGCCATGCGGTTGGCGAGCTCGCTGACGGTGATCGTCTCCGGCACCACGACATCGCGGATGACCCGGGTCGGCGGCTGCGCCGCCTGGCGCATCTGCGCCCGTTTCTCGCGTTCCTGGCGACGCCGGTAGGCGGCCAGCGAATGCTGGCGCTCGCCCTCGTCGCCTTCCAGGGCGCGGGAGATGGTCAGCTTGCCGCCGCGGCGCCGGTCGCTCGGCTTGCCGCGCGAGGGGCTGGGCCGGGCCGGGACGCCCTTGCCGGGGCGCTTGCCGCGTGCCGCCTCTTCCTCCTCCGCCGTCAGGGCGGGAGTCTCGGCGGCGCGCTTGGCCTCTTCCGCCGCGGCGCGCCGGGCGGCGTCCTCCTCCGCCTTCAGGCGGGATTCCTCTTCGGTCTGCTTGCGCTTCTCTTCCTCTTCGGCGCGCAACCGGGCGGCGTCCTCCTCGGCGCGACGTTTGGCGTCGTCCTCGGACCGCAGGCGGGCGTCCTCTTCGGCCTGCCGGCGCTTCGCGCTGGCCTCCTTCTTGTGGCCTTCCAGGGCGGCCGCGCGCTTTGCCTTTTCGTCATCGCTCAGTTGACGCAGGACGACACGCGGCTTTGCCGCGCTGTCGTCGGCTTCCGGCTCGGCCGCCGGCGCCGGCGCCTCGGCGACCTGGCCCAGCGCCGCCTCGGCAGCGGCCAGCGCCGGGTCGGACTTGACCAGCTTGTCGCCTTCGCGCTTGAAGGTCCGCTTCTTGCGTACCTCGACCTGCACGGTCTTGGAGCGACCATGGCTGAAGCTCTGACGAACCTGACCGGTTTCCACGGTCTTCTTCAGTTCGAGCCGCCGCGGCCGCGACATGATCAAAGACTTGCGTTCACCGCTGTTGTTGGACTCGCTCATGCTTACTCCGCAGCTTCCTCGAGCTCGTGCCGCGCTACCGGGTCAAATCCGGCCAGCCGTTCGCATTCCGCGACCAGGCGATCCGCCAGCCGTCCTGGCGCAAGCGCAGCATGTACCACATTTTCCCGGCCCAAAGCCAAGCTCAATTCCTCGTTGCCGAAACACTCGATCACCACCCGGCCGCGCGCGGCCCGGCGCAGCTTGGCGCGGCCGTCGGCCGCGCCGTCGGCGGCCTGCACCAGCACCGCCGCGCGGTCGGCGGCCAAGGCCGCCTTCACCTTCTCGAAGCCGGTCACCAACTGCCCGGCACGACGGGCCAGGCCGAGATATTCGAGGCAGCGCCGGCGCAGCCGCAGGGCCACCTGATCGGCCAGGTCGGGCGCCACCTCGAGCGGCCGCTTGGCGGCGCGCGCGAAGGCGCGCCGTTTCAGTGCCCGGTCAAAAGCCGCGCGCGACGCCGTCAGCCAGATGCCCCGGCCCGGCAGATCGCCGGCCAGGTCCGGCACCAGCGTGCCGTCCGGCGCGGCCACCAGCCGCACCATGCCGCCGGCATCGGCGACCTCGCCCGTGGCGATGCATTTGCGTTGTCGCTCCGCCATTGGCGCCTCCGCCAGCCACCGTCAATCGACCCGTTCCGCGGCCGCGGCTTCAGCCTCGACCTCGGTGTCCGCGGCCACCGCCGCCTCTTCCGCCTCCGGCTCGTCGTCGAACCAGTGCGCCCGCGCCGCCATGATGATGGCATTGGCTTCGTCGACGGAGAGATCGAAGCCGCGCAGCGCGCCTTCCTCGGGGTCGATCAGTTCATCGCTCGCCAGGTCGCCGAGATCGTCCAGGGTCTTAACGCCGCCCTCGCCGAGCGCCACCACCATCGCCGGGGTCAGGTCGGCGAGTCCGGCCAGGTCGTCCTCGACGCCGAGCTCGATACGGCGCTCAGCGAGCGCCGCGTTGACCGCGTCCAGGTATTCCCGCGCCCGGGTACTGAGCTCGGTGCCGAGATCCTCGTCGAAGCCCTCGATCGCGGTCAATTCCTCCAGCGGCACGTAGGCCACCTCCTCGACCGAAGTGAAGCCTTCCGCCACCAGCAGCTGGGCCAGGGTCTCGTCGACCTGTAGCGCCTCCATGAACGCCTGGGTACGGTCGCGGAACTCCTGCTGGCGGCGTTCCGATTCCTCTTCCTCGGTCAGGATGTCGATGTCCCAGCCGGTCAGTTGCGAGGCCAGGCGCACGTTCTGGCCGCGCCGGCCGATCGCCAGGCTGAGCTGATCGTCCGGCACCACCACCTCGATCCGCCGCGCATCCTCATCCAGCACCACCTTGGCGACCTCGGCCGGGGCCAAGCCGTTGACGATGAAGGTCGCGGGGTCGGGTGACCAGGATATGATATCGATCTTCTCGCCCTGCAACTCGTTGACCACCGCCTGCACCCGGCTGCCGCGCATGCCGACGCAGGCGCCGACCGGGTCGATCGAATGGTCGTTCGAAAGCACCGCGATCTTGGCCCGGCTGCCGGGATCGCGCGCGACCGCCCGGATCTCGATGATGTTGTCGTAGATCTCCGGCACTTCCTGCTCGAACAGCTTGGCCATGAAAGTCGGATGGGTCCGCGACATGAAGATCTGCGGGCCGCGCAACTCGCGCCGCACGTCGTAGATGTAGCCGCGGATGCGGTCGCCCTGGCGGAAGCTTTCGCGCGGCACCATCTCGTCGCGTCGGATCACCGCCTCGGCGCGACCGAGATCCACGGTGACGTTGCCGTGCTCGACGCGCTTGACCAGGCCGTTGACGATCTCACCGGTGCGGGCCTTGTATTCCTCGTACTGGCGTTCGCGCTCGGCGTCGCGCACCTTCTGGACGATGACCTGCTTCGCGGTCTGCGCCGCAATGCGCCCGAAATCGATCGGCGGCAGCGGCTCGGAGATGAAATCGCCGACCTCCGCGTCCGGGTTGCGGCCGCGGGCATCGTCGACCTCGATCTGGGTCGCGTCGCTCTCGACCGCGTCGACCACCTCCAGCAGCCGCGCGATGCGGATCTCGCCGGTCTGGCGATCGATCTCGGCGCGGATTTCATTCTCGGCGCCGTATTTGGAGCGCGCGGCGCGTTGGATCGCCTCCTCCATCGCGTCGAGCACGATCTCCTGCTCGATATTCTTTTCACGCGCGACGGCGTCCGCCACTTGCAGCAGTTCCAAACGATTAGCGGTGGTCGCCATGATCTATCGGGCTCCCGTTACTTGCTTCGACTTCTTCAAACTCGCCTCGATCAGTTCGTCCGTCATCACCAGCTTCGCCTCGGCGATGTCGGCCAGCGGCAGCGCTAGGCTTTCCCCCGGCGCACCGGCGAGATCGAGGCGGACCGCGTCGTCCTCGACCCCGAGCAGGCGGCCGCGAAAGCGCCGGCGGCCGTCGCGCGGCTGGCCAAGCTCGAGCTTGATCTCGAACCCGGCGAAACGCTCGAAATCGGCGCGCCGGACCAGCGGCCGATCGATCCCCGGCGACGACACCTCGAGCGTATAGGCGCCCGGGATCGGGTCCTCGACGTCGAGCAGCGGCGACAGCGCGCGGCTGATTTGGGCGCAGTCGTCGACGTCCATCTCGCCGTCATCGACCCGCTCCGCCATCACCTGCAGCACCGCCTTGGTCCCACCGGTAAAGCGCAGGCGCACCAGCCGATAGCCCATCGCCTCGAGCGTCGGTTCGATCAGTTCCTCAACCCGTTCCATAGCCAATTCCCGCCCGGCGCGACAGGCGCGTCAGTATTTCCATCTCGCCGAGAAGTACAAAAAAAGTGGGCCACTGGCCCACTGTTTCCCGTCGCCCGTCAGACGAACGAACAGCTTGTCTTTCTTTTACATATAATAGGCATGGATTCCGGTTCTTCAAGGTCTTTCTGACGCCGCGGCGTCAGGCCGCGGCCGGCGCCGGAAGCGGAAGTAGAGGCAGTGCCGGCCCTCGCCCAACGCCTTGGCCTCATAGCGGGTTTCAGGCCAGTCCACCGGCCGCCGGCGCCAGTCATCGGCACGCTCGGCCGGCCATTCGAAGGCCGGATGGGCGAGCAGTCGAGCCAGGATCCAACGGCCGTACGCCATGTGGTCGGTAGCGACGCGGAACTCCGCGCCATCGCCGAGCAGCCGTGCCAGGCGGTCCAGGTTGTCGCGGCGGACGAAGCGGCGCTTGTGGTGGCGGCGCTTCGGCCAGGGGTCGGGAAACAGCAGAAAACAGCGCTCGATCGAGGCCTCGGGCAGGGCGTCGATCAGCGTCCGGGCATCGTCCGTGTAGACCCTGATGTTGTCGAGCCGGTCGCGCTCTATCGTCGACAACAGTCGGGCGACACCGTTGATGAAGGGCTCCGCCCCGATCAGGCCGACTTGCGGGTGTGCCGCCGCCTGCCAGGCGAGATGCTCGCCGCCGCCGAAGCCGATCTCGAGCCAGAGCGCCCGCAAGTCGGCCTGACCGGGGCCGGCAAAGGCGGCATGAGCGTCGAAATCCGGCGCTTCAGGATCGAGCGCGAGGCGCGGCAGCAGGGTCTCGATCAGGCGGCGGCGGCCCGGCCGGAGCGGCTTGCCGTGGCGCCGCCCGTATAGGATGCGCCGATCGGGTCCCGGCCCGCCGCCGGCCGACGGCCGGCTCAGAAGGCCGCCTTCAGGTCTTCCGCCAGATCCAGTCGTTCCCATGAGAAGCCGCCGTCGGGCTCCGGCGGCCGGCCGAAATGGCCATAGGCCGCGGTGCGCTCATAGATCGGCCGCGCCAGCGCCAGATGCTCGCGGATGCCGCGCGGGCTCAGATCCATGATCTCGGCGAGCACGCCCTCCAGCTTGGCCTCGTCGACCGCCCCGGTTTCGTACAGATCGACATAGATCGACAACGGCTTGGAGACGCCGATGGCGTAGGCCAACTGGATCGCGCACCGCTCGGCCAGGCCGGCGGCGACCACGTTCTTGGCCAGATAGCGCGCGGCATAGGCCGCAGAGCGGTCGACCTTGGTCGGATCCTTGCCGGAAAAGGCGCCGCCGCCATGCGGCGCGGCGCCGCCATAGGTGTCGACGATGATCTTGCGTCCGGTCAGGCCGGCGTCGCCGTCGGGCCCGCCGATCACGAATTTGCCGGTCGGGTTGACGTAGAACTCGTTCTCGGGGCACATCCAGCCGTCGGGCAGGACTTTCAGCACATAGGGCCGGACGATTTCCCGGACATCGGCCTGCTCCAGGCCATCCGCGTGCTGGGTCGACACCACCACCGAGGTGGCCGCGACCGGCTTGCCATCGCGATACTGCAGGGTGACCTGGCTCTTGGCGTCCGGGCCGAGGTCCGGCGCCTGGCCGCTATGCCGGGCATCGCGCATCTCCCGCAGGATGGCATGCGCCAGATGGATCGGCGCCGGCATCAATTCCTCAGTCTCGCGCACCGCGTAGCCGAACATGATGCCCTGGTCGCCGGCGCCGAGGTCCTTGTTGCCGGCGGCGTCGACCCCTTGCGCGATATCAGCCGATTGCTCATGCAGATGAATCTGCACGTCGTTGTTCTTCCAGTGGAAGCCTTGTTGCTCGTAGCCGATGTCCTTGACCACGTCGCGGACGGTCTGTTCGATATCGGACCTCTCGAAATGCGGCCCGCGCACTTCGCCGGCGAGGACGACCAGATTCGTCGTCGTCAGGGTTTCGCAGGCGACCCGCGCATCGGGGTCGGCGCCCAGATATTTGTCGACGACCGCATCGGAGATTCGATCGCAGACCTTGTCGGGATGGCCTTCGGATACGGATTCCGAGGTGAACAGATAATCCTTTCTCGGCACCGGCTAGCGCTCCTTGAAAGCTGGAGAGGTGTCGGCCCGGTCACCCTCTATCGGATCGGCGCCTGCCGAACCGATCGGGCGGCCCGATACCCACATGACAGACCCGCGCTCGCCTCCGCTGAACCGAGCACGCCATCGACACCGCGGTCGGCGCGACACGCGGCAGAGGCTTTGTGACAAGCTTTCATGGGCCGGTCAAGGGGGCCGGTCGAGGGAGACCGGTCAAGGGATCGCCGGCCGGGTCGTCGGCATCAGCCGTCGCCGGCGGCCTCGTGCAAGGAGGCGGACACCGCCTTGACCAGCGCAAAAATCCGGTCACGCATCTCGCGGTCGGGAATCCGGTCGTAGGCCCGCACCAATTCGAGGATCTCGCGCTTGGAGAGCTCATCGGCATCGCTTGTGAAGACCGCCTTGCCGCCGTTTCCGACCGCCGCGGCCCGGCTGATTCGGGCCTGCGCCGGCATTTCCTCGAAAAAGAACGACGGCTTCACCTCGAGGATCTCGCTCAACTCGAACAGCCGGCTGGCGCCGATGCGGTTGGCGCCGCGCTCGTATTTCTGAATTTGCTGAAACGTCAGACCCAGCGCGCCGGCAAGGCGCTGCTGACTCATGCCACAAAGCGTCCGACGCAACCTGACGCGGCTACCCACATGCAAATCGACCGGATGCGGTTTGTCCGCCACCTTTGATCCCTCCCTCGTCTGCCGTTCGACATTGGTTAAACCAACTGGGCTAGACAATCTAGCTAATTCTGCTAGTTGGATGCTAAACATTGATGCAATTTCGACCCGAAACCAAATAGTCCCGAATATGCCATTCGCAAAGCCTTTATGCCGGCCCTAGTTCCGGCATTGGAGCCGCGTCCGTCCAGTTGGTGTCGCTTACGGCGATCCAACCGGCGGACAAAACTGCTCTATCCTATTGCTCGAACTGGATAGGCTACCGAGCGGGCTCAAGCCGGATTATTCGGCATGCCGGCGCCGATATGCGAGAAACAGCGCGCCGAGCAGCGCCCACAGCAAGGCCGGCGCGGCATCGCCGAGCCGCGCGTAGGGCGTCGGCGCCAAGGCCGCCGGCAGCCCGCCGTCGACGACGCCTTGGACGCCGATACCGAGGCTCTGGCGCACCCGGCCATAGGGATCGACGATCGCCGAGATGCCGGTATTCGCCGCACGCACCAGCGGCAGGCCCTGTTCCACGGCGCGGGTCCGGGCCATCGCGAAATGCTGGTACGGCCCGGTCTGCGTCCCGAACCAGGCATCGTTGGTGACGTTCAGCAGCCAGCCGGGCCGCGGCGTCCCGGTCGGCGCGATCTCCTCGGCGAAAATCGCCTCGTAACAGACCAGCGCGCGGACCGGCGGCAGGCCTGGCAGGGCGATCGGCGACCGCGCGCCGCCGGCCGAGTAATCGACCGCCCCGGCGGCCAGCTTGTCGAGCCCGACCAGGCTGAGCACCGGCCTGAACGGCAGGTATTCGCCGAACGGCACCAGATGGGCCTTGTCGTAGGAGGCGCGGACCTCGCCCCGCCCGTCGATCGCCAGTAGGCTGTTCCAGGCCACGAGCGGTGCGGCGCCAGGCGGCGTGCGCCGCACCGTGCCGGCCAGCAGCAGCCGGTCCGGGTCGCCTGCGGCGACGGCCTCGCCGGCGAGTCGGCGCACGGCCTCGTCCAGCTCCAGGTAGTACGGCACGGCGCTCTCCGGCCAGACGAATAGGCTGATCGAAGCGGCGCCGGCACCGCGGCTGAGATCCAGGTAGCGCCTGAGATGCGCCGGGCGCATCTCAGGCCGCCATTTGTCGGCCTGCGCGACATTGCCCTGCACCAAGCGCAGCCGGACGCCGTCGACCATCCGCTCGGCGGCACCGGCGAGCCGGACCGCGCCGCCGGCCCAGAGCGCACCGAGCAGCGCCGCCGCGACCGCCACGGCAGCCAGCCGCGCGCGGCCGGCGGGGCGTCCGTCGGCCAATACCGCCGGCATCGCCAGCGTCGCCACCGTGATCAGGCTGAGCCCGTGGATCCCGGTGAGCGCGGTCACCTGCAGCATGGCGTCGGAAAACGCCCAGACATAGCCGGCCAGGTTCCAGGGAAAGCCGGTGAAGATCTGCCCGCGCAGATATTCGAGCGCCGTCCAGGCGAGCGCCAGCGCCAAAATCCGCGCCACGCCGATGCCGCCGAGACGATGCGCCGCCAAAGCCGCGAGCGCCGGGAACAGCGCCAGCACCGCCGGCAGGCCGAGCACCGGCAGCGGCACCAGCAGGGCAAAGCGATCGGGCTCGACGAAAAACGCCGAGGCGATCCAGTACAGGCCGGCGATGAAATGGCCGTAGCCGAACCACCAGCCAGACCAGAACGCGGATCTGCCGCCGGCAGCACCGTCGAGCAGCCAGACCAGGCCGACCAGGCCGACGACCGCCGCCGGCAGGACATGCAGCGGCGCCATGGCCGCCGAAGTCAGCCCGCCGAACAGGAAGGCCGCCGCGGCGCGGCGCCAGCCGGCGAGGCCGGCCAGATGCGCCGCCCAGCGGCCGGGCAACGCGGCCAGCGCCGCGCTCACGCCGCCCACGCTCACGCCGACTGTTCGGATGCTTGTTCGGAGGCCGGCGCCGTCTTGCGTACCCTGAGCCGTTTGATGCGCCGCGGGTCGGCGTCGATCACTTCGATCTCCAGCCCGGCCGGATGCTTGATCACCTCGCCGCGCTGCGGCACGCGGCCGAGCAGCGCGAACACCAGCCCGCCGAGGGTGTCGATCTCCTCGTCCTCCTCCTCGGGCAGCAAGTCGTGGCCGACACGCTTCTCGAACTCCTCGATCTCGGTCCGGGCGTCGGCCTCGATGCTGCCGTCCGGGCGATCGACCATCATCGGTCCTTCGACGATGTCATATTCGTCGCGAATGTCGCCGACGATCTCCTCGACCAGATCCTCGATGGTGACCAGCCCATCGGTGCCGCCGTATTCGTCGACCACGACGGCCATATGCTTGCGCCGGGCGCGCATCTGCAACAGCAGGTCGACGACCGACATCGACGGCGGCACGAACAGCGGCTTGCGCAGCACCCCGGCCCAGCTGGTGCCTTCGCGCCGGCCCCAGAAGCGCACCAGGTCCTTGATGTGCAGCACGCCGACGACGTCGTCCAAGGTTTCGCGATAGATCGGGATGCGCGAATGGGCCACGGTCCGGAACCGCTCGACGACCTCGGCGAGCGGCGTGTCGGCGTCGATCCCGACGATGTCGGCCCGCGGCACCATGACGTCATCGACCCGCTTGTCGCCGAAGCTGAGGATGTTCATCAGCATCAGGCGTTCTTCGGGGTTGATCGGCGCCTCGGTCTGCTCGTGCTCCTCGATCACCTCCTCGAGGCTCTCGCGCAGCGAAGCGTCGCCGTTGCGGCCGCGCCCCAAAGCGCGCAGCCAGTCGCGGATGGTTCCGGCAAATCCTGTGTCGCTGTGGGCCCCGTTCGCACGGGGCGGTCTACTCGAAGAAGGGTCGCTCATCTCCGGTCACGTCAATGCGGATGCCGCTCCGCATAGGGATCCGAGATCCCGATCCCGTGCAGGATCGCGATCTCCAGCCGTTCCATGGCTTCCGCCGCATCGTCCGTTTCGTGATCATAGCCGAACAGATGCAGCGTGCCATGCACGATCAAATGCGCCAGGTGGTCCGCCGGGCGCTTGCCTTGCCGTTCCGCCTCGGCCCGCACCGTCTGATAGGACAGCACCACGTCGCCGAGCAGGATCGGCGCGCCGCCGCCCGGCAGCATCGCGTCCGAGGCCGGGAACGACAACACGTTGGTCGCCTGGTCGCGGCCGCGGTAGTCGCGGTTCAATTCGCGGATCGCGTCGTCGTCGGTCAGCACTACGCTGAGCTCGATCTCGGCCCCGGCATCGGGCCGCAGATGGCCGATCGCGGCCAGCGCCGCCCGCCGGCAGATGCCCGCCACGCCGGGCAGCCCTTCGGCCCAGTCGGCGGCCCAGTCGGCGGCGGCGGCGTCCACGGCCACCGCGATCTCGGGGCCGGCCGGGTCGGGCTGCAGGGTCGCCGGCAGGCTCATTTGCCGCGCCCGTTGTTGCCGTCGAACAGGTCCGGTTCCCTGGCGGCATAGGCCTTCAGCACCCGGGTCACCATCGGGTGTCGGACCACGTCGACGTGATCGAAATGGACGAACACGACGCCGTCGACGCCCTGCAACACCTTGACCGCGTCATGCAGGCCAGACCGGGCGCCGGCGGGCAGGTCGATCTGGCTGGGGTCGCCGGTCACCGCCATGCGCGAGTTCTCGCCGAGCCGGGTCAGCAGCATCTTCATCTGCACCGGGGTAGTGTTCTGCGCCTCGTCCAGGATGACGAACGAGTTCGACAGCGTCCGCCCGCGCATGAAGGCGAGCGGCGCGATCTCGATCTCGCCGCTCTCGATCCGCTTGATCACCTGGGCGCCCGGCAGCATGTCGTAGAGCGCGTCGTAGAGCGGCCGCAGATAGGGGTCGACCTTCTCCTTCATGTCGCCGGGCAGGAAGCCGAGACGCTCACCGGCCTCGACCGCGGGCCGCGACAGGATGATCCGGTCGACCTGTTTGGACAGCAGTTGCGACACCGCGACCGCGACGGCGAGATAAGTCTTGCCGGTGCCGGCGGGGCCGAGTCCGAACACCAGCTCCGAATCGTTCAGCGCGTCGATATAGCGGCTCTGATTGGGCGAGCGCGGCATGATCCGCCGCTTGCCCTTGCCGGTCTTGATCCCGGCGCCGTCGCCGTCACCGCTGCCGCGCGGCAGACCGCCGCCGACATGCGCTTCCGCCATCCGGATAGCGCCGTCGATCTCGCCGTCGGTCACGTCGTGGCCTTTTTCGAGTCGGGCATAGAGTTCCGTCAGGACCTCGCATGCAGCATCGCGGGAGCCTTTGCTGCCCGATATCGCGACACGGTTGCCGCGCGAGGTCAGCGACACGCCGAGCATCTGCTCGATGCGGGCGAGATTACGGTCGTGCTCGCCGAACAGGGCCGTCAGCAGGCGGTTGTCGTCGAAATCGACGACCAGCGGCTCGGCAGGCTTTGCTGGAGAGCCGGCATCGTTTGGCGTGTTCAAATCACTCCTTTCTCAAGCCGCATGGGCCGGGGCCCGAGTGCTATCCGGCATGCGGCCGGCAAGGCTGTTGGCCAGCGCGCGCTCGATGCGCACCGGCAAAAGATCGCCGATCCCGACGTTGTCGTCTTCAACATGGACCGCCTGCATATAGGGGCTGCGTCCGACGACCTGTCCGGTCGCGCGGCCAGGCCGGTCGAACAAAACGTCCAGCTCGCGTCCGACGCAGGCGCGATTGAACTCGATCTGCTGCTCGTTCAGCAGCCTCTGCAGAACCTGCAGGCGCGCCGACTTCTCCGTCTCGGCCACCTGGCCGTATGCCTCGGCCGCCGCCGGCGTGCCGGGCCGCGGGCTGAACTTGAACGAATAGGCCTGGGCGAAGCCGACCCGGCGCACCAGGTCCAGGGTCAGTTCGAAATCCGCCTCCTGTTCGCCCGGATAGCCGACGATGAAGTCGCTCGACAGCGCGATGTCGGGCCGCGCCCGGCGCAAACGCTCGACGACGCGAAAATAATCGTCGCGCCCATGACGCCGGTTCATCGCCGCGAGCACCCGGTCCGAGCCCGACTGCACCGGCAGGTGCAGGAACGGCATCAGGGCCGGCACTTCGCCATGGGCGGAGATCAGGTCGTCGGTCATCTCCAGCGGGTGCGAGGTAGTATAGCGCAGCCGCGCCAGGCCGTCGATCTCGGCCAGGCGCCGGATCAGGCGGCCGAGCGACCAGCTTTCGCCGCCCGACCCCTCGCCGTGATAGGCATTCACGTTCTGGCCCAACAGGGTGATCTCCCGCGCGCCGCCGGCGGTCAACCTGCGCGCCTCCGCGACCAGGTCGTCGACCGGGCGCGAGAATTCGGCGCCTCGGGTATAGGGCACGACGCAGAATGTGCAGAACTTGTCGCAGCCCTCCTGCACGGTGAGGAATGCGGCCGCGCCCTGTGACGCCTGGTCCTCGGGCAAATGGTCGAACTTCGATTCGATCGGAAACTCGGTGTCCAGCACGGCGCCCGACTGGCGCGTCGCGCGCGCCACCATCTCCGGCAGGCGGTGATAGGACTGCGGCCCGAACACCATGTCGACATGGCCGGCGCGGCGCATGATCTCGGCGCCTTCGGCCTGGGCCACGCAGCCCGCGACGGCAACAATCATGTCGCCGCCGCCGGCCTGCTTTGCAAGCTTCAGCGCCTTCAGCCGGCCGAGCTCCGAATAGACCTTCTCCGCCGCCTTCTCCCGAATATGACAGGTGTTGAGCACCACCATGTCGGCACCTTCCGGCGTCTCGACGGCGACATAGCCGAGCGGCGCCAGGACATCGGCCATGCGCGCCGAATCGTAGACGTTCATCTGGCAGCCGTAGGTCTTGATGAAAAGCTTTTTTGGCAACGAGGTCTCTTGGCCGATACCCTTAAGAGGCTCTCTCTAGGTGGACGTTGGCTGCCAAGCGCGGGCGACCGAGTCCCGGTCGCGACAAATCGACGACGGAGTATCGGTCGGTTTCCGTTAACATTTAATGACAGTAGCACCCGTCGGCCGGGAGTCAAGGATCGGCACCGACCGGCTGGGCCGCCGCCTCGCCGACGCCGGCCGCCGACGCGGGATCGAGATCGAGACCGGATCGCGGCCGCGCCGGGCGGCCGGCCAATGCATCGCTCAAGCCGCGCGCGATCGCGGCCTCACAATGGCGGGCAAGCGCCTTGCGGGAGCCGAAGCGGTCCAGGGTGACCGGCGCGTGCAGCCGGATCTCGGCGGTGACCGGCGGGCCGGTCAGCATCGCCCAAAGATGCGGCGCCAGCTGCATATTGCCATACCAGGCGAGCAGCGGCATCTCGGCCCGCGTGATCGGCAGGCCGTGCACCCGGGTATAGGCGATGGTCAACGGTTGAACGGTCAACGGCCGGCCGCCGATCCGGCGCTCGGCGACGGCGAAAAAGGCGCTCTTGAACGGCAGCACGCGAAGGCCGTCGCCGGAGGTGCCCTCGGCGAACAGGATCAGTTGCTCGCCGGCCTCGAGCCGGCGCTGCATGTGGTCGCGATGGGCGACGGTGGCGTGGCGGCGGCGTTCCACGAACAGCGTGCGCTGCAGCTTCGCCAGCCAGCCGAAGAATGGCCAGGACGCGACCTCCCGCTTGGCGACGAAACAGGCGGGCAGCGCCTTGCCCAGCGCAATGATGTCGAGCCAGGAGACGTGGTTGCAGACGTACAGCAGCGGCCGCGTCGGCGCGGGCGCGCCACGCATCTCGACGGTGAGCCGGATCAGGCGACTCGCCACCCGATGCCAGAGCAGCGGCAGCCGGACCGCCCAATGGCTGCCCCGCCGGTCGTCGACCGCGCCGGCCAACAACTGGAACGGCGCGCCGATGGCGGCCATCGCCGCCACGATCGCCAGGGTTGCGATGGCCCGGAACCACGACATGGCGCCAGTGTAGAAGGTTTTCCCTCCGACGTGGACTCGCGACCTGCCTCAATCCGCATCGTCGTCTTCGGCGCGCTCCCTGGTCAGGGGCACGCCGTACAGTTCGAGCCGGTGGTCGACCAGACGATAGCCGAGGCCATCGGCGATGCGGCGCTGCAGCTCGTCGATCTCGTCGCTCTGGAACTCGATCACATCGCCGGTCTGGACGTCGATCAGATGATCGTGGTGGTCCTCCCGCGCCTCCTCGTAGCGTGCACGCCCGTCGCCAAAATCGTGCCGCGACAGGATCCCGGCCTCCTCGAACATGCGGACGGTGCGGTAGACGGTGGCGATGCTGATACGTGGATCGACCTTGCTGGCGCGCCGATAGACCTCCTCGACGTCGGGATGGTCTTCGGCCTCCGACAGAACCCGCGCGATGACCCGGCGCTGTTCCGTCATCCGCATGCCCTTCTCGATGCAGATCTGCTCCAGTCGATTAGGCATCGCACCCCATTCCGTTGCCAGAGAGCGCCGTTCCCATGCGTTGGCGCCGGACGCTACTCAGGTGGAGCAACCCGAAGGTCGGGTCAAGCTGGCAAATCCGATGACGCATTATAGCCGACAATCGGGCTCGCGCTCGCCTATCGTTCGGCAGAGCACCAGCGCATCGCGCCGCGCGCCGGCGCGATCGGCGTAATAGCCGGCACGGCGGCCGGCCACCTCGAAGCCGGCCCGGCGATAGAGCGCCAGCGCCGGCCCATTGCTCTCTTCGACCTCCAGATAGACGCGCCGCGCGCCGGCCGCGGCGGCGTGGTCGAGCGCGGCCTGCAGCAGCGCCGAGCCGACGCCCCGGCCGCGGCGGTCGGCGTCTACGCACACCGTCAGCAGTTCGGCCTCGTCCGCCGCGATGCGGGCAAGCAATAAGCCGACCGGCGTCGGCGCCTTGGCCGAGGCCGTCGCGACCAAGCCAAAGGCGCCCGGCATTGCCAGCAACCGGGTGAAGGCGTCGCGGCCCCAGGCTTCCGCGAAGCAGCGGCCGTGCAGTTCTGCCAGCAGGCCGCAGGCCGCGGCGCCGGCCGCTTCGATGCGGACGCCGCGGCTCATCGCCCGCGTCCCGGCGCCGCCGCGGGCACCGCGTCGGGCTGGCGCAGATAGAGCGGCCGCACGGGGCCGGCATCGGCCGGCGGCCCGCGCCGCTGGGCGAGCCGCGCCACCACCACGGCGGCCGGCTCGACCGGCGTCGCGGCCGGGCGGGCGTCGTCACGGCCCGCTGCCGTGAGCGCCGCCATGATCTGATTCGTGCCGGATCCGATGATCGCAACCGGTCCCGGCGGCACCGCCCGGGCCGCCCGATCGACGGCCAGAACCGCCGGCCGGCCGAGCGGCGTGCGATCGGCCGCGAAGGCCTGGCCGTAGAGCTCGCCCCGGCGTGCATCGATGGCGACGAAGACGGCGGTCGGCGCCGCCGCCCCGGCGGCCAGCGCCTCCAGCGTGGTGATGCCGACCAGCGGCCGGGCGGCGGCGAGCGCCAGCCCACGTGCCGCGGCAAGACCGACGCGAAGCCCGGTGAAAGTGCCGGGACCGATGGTGACGGCGAGCAGATCGAGATCGGCGAAGGCCAGGCCAGCGGCGCCGCGCACCGCTTCGATCATCGGCATCAGCGCCTCGGCATGGCCGCGCCGCAACACGGCGCTCTCCTGCGCCAGCACGCGCGCGCCATCAACGATCGCCGCCGAACAGGCGCCGAGCGCGGTATCGAACCCGAGCACGCGCACAGCGCGATTCACCGTCGTCTCGTCGCACCCGCCCGTCAAAGGATCTGGCAAGCCTCGTCGAAATCGAGCCGGGGACTGCGCTGGAACAGAGCCGATTCGTCGCCGTGCCCGAGATTGCAGAGGAAATTCGATTTAACCCGGCCGTCGGGAAAGAACTCGGCGTCGACCTTGGCGTTGTCGAAGCCCGACATCGGGCCGCAATCGAGGCCGAGGGCGCGCGCGGCGATCATGAAATAGGCGCCCTGCAGCGTACCGTTGCGGAACGCCGTTACCCGGGCGACCTCATCGTTGGAATCGAACCAGGACTTGGCTTCCTGGTTGTGGGGAAAGAGTCGCGGCAACAGCTCGTAGAATCGGCTGTCGTAGCCGATGATGGCGACGACCGGCGCCTGCAGCGTCTTTTCCATATTGCCTTCCGACAGCGCCGGCCGCAGCCGTTCCTTGGCCTCCCGGGTTTTCAGGAACAGGATTCGCGCCGGCGAGGTGTTGGCGCTGGTCGGGCCCCACCGCATCAGGTCATAAAGCGCCTGCAGGGTGACGTTGTTCACCGGCTTGTCGAGCCACGCATTGTGGGTGCGGGCGTTGCGGAAAATGATATCCAGGCCTTCGTCACTCAAGATCGCCGACACGGCACTCTCCCGGTTTGTTGGCTGGCGGCGCAGCGTGCATTTATGGCAAACGAAGCGTTAACGAGTTGGATTATACTTTGCCAGCGACGATCGGTTGAGGCGACCGCGACAACAGACGGATCTGTACGCAACGATGGCATTCAGACTAACCCGACTCCTCGGAGCCGCCGCCGGTGCCCTGGCGCTGGTCACCCTGGCCGGCCAGGCTCTGGCCGGCGACTGGGCGACGGTGATCATGTATCACCGTTTCGGCGAGGATGGCTACCCGACGACCAACATCCGGCTGGCGCAATTCGACGCCCATCTGGCCGAGCTGCGCAACGGCGGCTACTCGGTGCTGCCGCTGCCCGAGGTGGTCGAGGCGCTGCGCCAGGGCAAGCAATTGCCGGACCGCGCCGTGGCGATCACCATCGACGATGCCTATCTCTCGGTCTATGCGGAGGCCTGGCCCAGGCTCGAGAAGTCCGGCTTCCCCTTCACCCTGTTCGTCGCCACCGATCCGATCGATCGCGGCCTGCCCGCCTACATGTCCTGGGCGCAGCTCCGCGAGATGGCCCGGACCGCCGCCGTCACCATCGGCAGCCAGACCGCGTCGCACCCGCATATGCCGAACCTGACGCCGGAGCAGAACCGCAAGCAGCTCGAGGGCTCCAACGCCCGGTTCTGGGCGGAGCTCGGCGAGGTCCCGACCCTGTTCGCATACCCCTATGGTGAATACAGTTCGATCGTACGCAAAGTGGTAGCCGAGAGCGGCTTCCTCGGCGCCTTCGGCCAGCAGTCGGGTGTCGCGCATTCCGGCGACGACATATTCGAGCTGCCGCGCTTCGCGATGAACGAGAAATATGGCGGCCTCGACCGGTTCCGCCTCGCCGCCAACGCCCTGCCGCTCAGGGTCGCCGACGTGACGCCGGTGGACACGCTGCTGAAGCGCCACAATCCGCCCGCATTCGGTTTCACCGTCATGGACGATTTGCCCAACCTCGGACAGCTCGCCTGCTTCGCCTCCAACCAGTCGGATCCGGCGCGGCTGGAACGGCTCGGCGACCGCCGTTTCGAGGTTCGCCTCGACGCGCCCTTCGGCCCCGGCCGCGGCCGCATCAATTGCACCATGCCCGGACCCGATCGGCGCTGGCGCTGGTTCGGCACCCAGTTCTACATCCCGCGCAGCTGAGTCGCGGCGATCAGGGCATCAGTCCAAGTCGCCGCCAGACGCGGAACCGGGCGCGGTCGTAGTCGCCCAACCGGTTGGCGCGGATCACCAGATCAAGCTTCGCGACATAGGCGTCGCGTTCGATCGAATAGCCACCCAGCGTCGCCGCCAGCTGGGCGCCGGTCGGCGTGCCGGCGGCGGCGCTCAGCCGGCCGCGGCGGGCGCGGAACTCGGCATAGGCCGGATGCGTGTTGAGCGTCTGCATGTAGGCGGTGACGGACTGCAGCAGGGTGGCGAAGCGCCTGACCTCGTGGCGCGCGCCCGGCGCGCGCGACTCGGGCCGCAGCCCGCTGCCCTGCTTCCACGACCACTGCCCAAACAGCGCATTGCCGTCGCGGGCGAAGCGCGACCGCCCCCAGCCGGATTCCAGCGCCGCCTGGGCCAGTGCTAACGACGGCGGCACCACGTCGACCCGGCGCAGCAGCTCCGCCCGGTCGGCAGCGGCGACGCCGAAGCGGCGCGCCAGGCCGTCGCGCCACTGCCGCTCCGGCTCCGGCAGATGCGCCAGCCGATAGAGATCGAGCAGGCGGCGGCGGTCCGCCGCCAGCTTGCGGTTAGCCTCGAGCACAAGCGGCAGGACGGCGCGAATGAACAGTGCCTTGCGCGCCGGCCCGGCCTCGCCCCAGTCGTCGGGTAGGCGGCTCAGCAACAGCCTCGGCACCTCGCCGGCGCCGTCACGGACCGCTTTCAGGCTGTAGTCGGCGGCATCGAGGCGCGCGGCGAGTTTGGCAACGTCATGCGCGGCGAAGGCCGCGGCAAGGCGCGTGCGCGGCTTGAGCCGGTCGCCGTCTGCGACCAGCGCCGCCAGCGCCCCGGCCGAGAAGCAGGCGGCCAGCGCGAGGCCGAGCCCGAGCCATGGCCGACGCGCGACGCCGGCCCATGGCCGGGCTGCGGGTGCAGTCGCCGGGTTGCTGCTGCGCGGTGCCATCCACCGGTCGGGCGGTCAGGGGCGGGGTCGGCTGCCGGCCGCCGCGGCAAGCCGGCGGCGCGCCAGACGGGCCCGGTCGAACTCGCCGAAGCGATTGGCCCGGATGATGGCGCGGATCGCCCGCACATAGTCGTTGCCGCGTTCGGAATAGCGCAGCAGGCCGCCGGCCAGGAGATGGCCGTCGACAGGCACCTGGTTGCGCCGCATCCCGTCGCGCCAGCGGCGCAATGCCGCATAGGCCGGATGGGTATTGAGATTGCGCATATAAGCGGCGATGGACCGCTGCAGGCTGGCGAAGGCCTTGACTTCGTGGTTTTCGCCGATCGTCCGGCGCAACGGCACGATGCCGTCCCCCTTGCGCCAGCTGCGCTGGCCGAATACCGCATTGCCGTGCCGGGCGAAGCGTGACCGGCCCCAGCCGGATTCCGCGGCCGCCTGCGCCAGGGCGAGCGATACCGGCACGATGTCCACCCGCCGGATCAACTCCGCCAGCGCGCCCGGCGCCCTGAGATCGACCCGGTAGGCACGCGCCAGCAGGGCGAGCCAGCCGGCATCATGGCCATATAGCTCCATGCCAACACGGATGCAGGCGGCGATATCGAGCAGGCGACGCCGCGCGGCGGCGATGTCGTCATTGGCCGCCAGGATCAGCGGCAGCAGCGTCGCGACGAACAGCGCCTTGCGTTTCGCCACGGTCGCCGCCCGCGGCAAATCCGGCGGCAGGCTGGCGAGAAAGATGCGCGGCACCTCGGCGCGTCCGGCACGAACCCGGTCGAGATCGAAGCTTGGCTGGACGCGGGCGGCGTGCCGGGCCGGGCGGCGGCGCGGCGGCGGCACCGGCTTCGCCATCGCCGCCACGGCGACCTGGGAACCGCCCGTCCGTCGGGCATCTTGTCGCTGCTCGGGTATCTGCCGCGCCCCGAAATTGGCGACCGCCCAACCCTCCGGTGCCGCCTGCACGGCCACCGGCATCAGCAATGCCGCGACCGCGGCGCCGAGGATCGGCGAACGCATGACTGGCGCTGCCTTGCACCACGCGAAAATTTTTTGCATTGCCCCCGTCTTGCTTCCCTGTTGCCTGTCTTGTCGTTTCGTTTCCGGTCCGGGCCGACATCTCGTCGTTCCGGAACCGATACAGACCTGCAGCGGAAGCCCCCTGGCCGAAATTTTGATTTTCGTTGGTTCGAACGCGGCCAGCCCAGCGCAATATCCGAATGGATCGAACCGGAGCCGGCTCGATCCATTCGGACAAGATCGCTCTACCCATTAATAAGCCAGAGCAGCTTTATCCGTCAATCGGATCGCTCTAAACCGCCCGCACCTCGGTAACCTCTGGAATGTAATGACGCAACAAATTCTCGATGCCTTGCTTCAGCGTGTAGGACGCGCTCGGGCAGCCGTGGCAAGCGCCCTGCATGAACAGATAGACGATGCCGTTCTCGTAGCCATGGAAGACGATGTCGCCGCCGTCCATCGCCACCGCCGGCCGGACCCGGGTATCCAGCAGCTCCATGATCTGCGTGACGATCTCGCCGTCGGCGCCGTTCGCATCCGGAGCGGGTGCCGACGGCGCCGAACCGGCATCCGCATCCGCGTCGATCACCGGCAGCCCGGCGGTGAAGTGCTCCATCACCGTGCCCAGGATGGCGGGTTTCAGATGATGCCATTCGGTGCCTTCCGCCTTGGTGATGGTGATGAAATCGGCGCCGAGATAGACGCCCAGCACGCCGTCGATCTCGAACAGCCGGCGGCCGAGCGGCGAGACCGCCGCGGATTCCGGATCGCGGAACTCAGCCGTGCCCGACGGCATGACCTGTTCGCCGGGCAGAAACTTCAGGCTAGCCGGGTTCGGTGTCGGCTCGGTCTGGATGAACATCACCAATTCCTATTTATACGTGCTCTCGCGGGTTAAAATGGGCCAAGGTCGCACCAATATCAAGCCGAGGGTTGTCCCGTGCCGGGCCGCGGGAACTGGAGGGGAGGTCGATTGAGATGACGGTTCAGTTGCCGCATTCGGCGGTGCCGCCGCCGGCGCCGGAGCCGGGCTGGTCGAACCACCCGATCGCCACCTGGTTGGCGCGTCAGGCCTATGCGCCAAATGCCACGGAGGAATTCTACGCCGAGCTCTGCGAGCGGCTGGTAGCGGCCGGCGTTCCGCTCTATCGGACGCAATACGGCCAGATCGCCATGCATCCGCAGGTCTTCGCGCTCAGCTATGTCTGGCGCCGCGACCGCGGCGTCGAGATAGTGGAGCGGCCGCACGGGACGGAGCGGAGCGCCGACTACCAGGCCAGCCCGGTGTTCCTGATCCATCAGGGCATCGACAGCCTGCGCCGGCGCCTCGACATCGCCGAGACCGAGCTCGACTTCCCGATCCTGAAGGAGCTCAAGGCGGAGGGCGCGACCGACTACGTCGCCATGGCGATGCCGTTCTCCACCGGCCAGACCAACTACGTTTCTTGGGCGACCGACCGGCCGGGTGGCTTCTCGACCGCCGATCTGAGCCTGTTGCATGACCTGTTGCCGCTGATCTCGCTCCGCCTCGAGCTGGCCAGCGCCTACAACATGGCGAACACCCTGCTCGACACCTATCTCGGCACGGCGGCGGCGCGCCGGGTGCTCGCCGGCACGGTCACGCGCGCCGAGGGCGAGCGCATCGAGGCGGCGATCTTCTATTCGGACCTGCGCAACTTCACCGCCATGGCGGACACGCGGCCGTCAGAAGAGGTGATCGAAACGCTGAACGGCTATTTCGACAGCATGATCGAGCCGGTCAAGGCCAAGGGCGGCGACGTGCTGAAGTTCATCGGCGACGGCATGCTGGCGATCTTCCCCTATCGCGGCGACGCCGACATGGCGAGCTGCCGCGCCATGTCGGCGGCGATCGAGGGCTTCGAGAACCTGGCGGCCCTGAACCGGCGCCGCGCCGAGACCGACCAACCGTCGCTCAAGGCCGGCGTCGCGCTGCATGCCGGCGAAGTGGTATTCGGTAATATCGGCAGCGCCGACCGCCTCGACTTCACCGTGATCGGCCCGGCAGTCAACGAGGTCAGCCGCATGGACGCCTTGAGCTTCACACTCGACCGGCCGCTGGTGACGAGCGCCGAATTCGCCCGCTGCGACTGCGGCATGAACCTGGAATCACTCGGCTTTCACGTGCTGCGCGGCGTGCGCGAGCCGCGCGAGCTGTTCGGCCTGCCGCGCGGCCGCCTCGCCGTCGAACGCTGAGGCGCCACCGGCGCCTGGGGACCTAACAAGAGGACCGAGGCGCTTCTTGCGCCGAGGCAAGCGCGACCGCGCGCCCGAGCTTATGCGAGGAGCC
>CAJHXX010000212.1_pt1 | contig 30383 bp, 28 predicted proteins | sample 9198511 | NCBI WGS metagenome assembly CAJHXX01 (sample SAMEA7708325, study PRJEB35096) | sediment metagenome | biome: marine neritic benthic zone biome [ENVO:01000025]; feature: sediment [ENVO:00002007]; material: shallow marine sediment [ENVO:03000034] sea grass bed [ENVO_01000059] ...
ACGTGGCGGCAAGTTCGGCGACATGTATCTCGCCCAGGCGCGGCGCACCACCGGCATCCACCTGCTCGGCCTGGCCGACCTGGATGTCGGCCGGGCGCGCGACACCCTGAAGCTGACCGGCTGGGACGCGGCGCGCTATGCCGCCACGTCTTTTTCGGATGCCCTGGCGACCAGCGCCACCCATGTCACCGACGACGCCGAGGCGCTGATCGCGGCGGGCGGCCTGGAAGTGCTGATCGAGGCGACCGGCGATCCCAAGGCCGGCATCCGGCATTGCCTGGCGGCGATCGACGCCGGCCGCCACGTCATCATGGTCAATGTCGAGGCCGACGTGCTGGCCGGCCCGCTGCTCGCGCGCAAGGCGGAGCAGGCCGGCGTCGTCTACAGCCTGGCCTGGGGCGATCAGCCGGCACTGATCTGCGAGCATGTCGACTGGGCGCGGACCTGCGGCTTCGAGGTGGTGTCCGCCGGCAAGGGCACGCGTTACCACCCGACCTTCCACCGCTCCACCCCCGATACCGTCTGGGACAAATACGGCCTCGCGCCGGAGGCCGCCGCGCGCGGCCGCATGAACCCGAAGATGTTCAACAGCTTCATCGACGGCACCAAGTCGGGCATCGAGATGACCGCGGTCTGCAATGCCACCGGCCTGACGCCGCAGCCGGACGGGCTCAGCTTCCCGCCGGTCTCCTGCTACGACCTGGCCGAGGTGTGCAAGCCGATATCGGCCGGCGGCAGCCTGAGCCACAAGGGCACGACCGAGGTGGTCTCCTCGATCAACCGCGACATGACGCCGGTCGAGCATCACCTGCGGATGGGCACCTATGTGGTGGTCGAGGCCGGGCACGAATATGTCAGCCACTGCATCGAGGAATACAAGCTGCTGCCCGACAGCAGCTATCAATACATGGCGCTCTATCGGCCGACCCACGCGATCGGCCTGGAGCTCGGCATCTCGGTCGCGTCCGCCGCGCTGCGCGGCGAGGCGACCGGCGCCGCCACCGGCTTCCGCTCCGATGTGGTGGCGACGGCAAAGCGCGACCTGAAAGCCGGCGAGACGCTGGACGGCGAAGGCGGCTATTGCGTCTGGGGCAAGCAGATGCCGGCCGCGGCGTCGCTGAAGCTGGGCGGCCTGCCGCTCGGGCTGGCGCATGACGTTCGGCTGAAGACCGACATCGCCGAGGGCCGGCAGCTTACCTGGGCGGAGGTCGAGATCGACGCGGCCGACCCGGCGGTCGTCATCCGCCGCGAGATGGAAGCCGCCTTCGCGCGGCCCAATGAAGCTGTCGCGGCGGCGGAATAGGTCTGGCTGTTAGCGCAGCGCCAGGCGCAGATCCGCGACCTTGAACGGCTTGGCCAGGCTGACCACCTCGCCCAGTCCTTGCGAGCGGCCGAGCACCTCGGCCATCGCCGCGTAGCGCGGATTGAACCCGGTCACGACGATCAGCTTCGCCCTGGAGTTTTTGTCGGCCAGCCAGTGGATCAATTCGATGCCGTCGGTCTCCGGCATCACGATATCGAGCACCACAACGGTCGGGTCCAGATCTTCGTACGCACGCTTGAAATCTCTGGCATTCAGCGTGACCCCGACCTGGTAACCCGACTCCTCGGCTATCTCGCGGACGAGCTCTCCGAAGCCCGGCTCGTCATCAACGACAAGGAGTCGCTTTTCGGTCATACTCGGGTCTCCTCTCCATTGACCCCCCTCCTTGTCCAGCCATTACATCTAGCTATCGAGTACTTGGCGCAGCTTACGCGCCAATTGCGCCTTGCGATAGGGTTTCTCCAACAGCTCGACGCCGTCGTCAAGGCGGCCCTGATGGATCACCGCGTTCTCAGTATAGCCGGAGGTGTAGAGCACCTTGAGCCGCGGCCGGCGGCGGCGGGCCTCGGGCGCCAGCTCGGCCCCGCTCATGCCGCCCGGCAGCACGACGTCGGTGAACAGCAACGCCAGGTTCGGCGTCCGATCCAAGACCGCGAGTGCCGACTTGCCGTCGCACGCGGCGAGCGCGGCATAGCCGAGATCGGCCAGCAAACCGACACAGGCCTCGCGCACCGCCGCGTCGTCCTCGACCACCAGCACCGTCTCGCCGTGCCCGCGCGGTGCCGGCCGATCGACGCGCGCCGGCGCCGGCGCCACCGTCTCGACATCGATATCGGCGCGCGGCAGATAGATCCTCACCGTCGTGCCCTGACCCGGCTCGCTGTAGATGTTGACATGGCCGCCGCTCTGCTTGGCGAAGCCGTAAACCATGGAAAGCCCGAGGCCGCTGCCGCGCCCGACATCCTTGGTGGTGAAGAAGGGCTCGAAAACCTGCGGCAGATCGTCCGGTGCGATGCCGTCGCCGGTGTCGCTGACCGCAATCACCACATAGTCGCCTGATTCCAGCTCGTCATCCGCCGCCACATAGGCGTCGTCAAGCCGGGCGTTGGCTGCCTCGATGGTCAGCTTGCCGCCGTGCGGCATGGCATCGCGGGCGTTGAGCGCGAGATTGGCGAGCGCGGTCTCCAGCTGGTGTGGATCGACGGTCGCCGGCCAGAGGCCATCGCCGAGCACGGTCTCGACCTCGATGGTCTCTCCGAGGCTGCTGGCCAACAGCTCGACCGCGCCCGAGACCAGCTCGACGAGATCGGTGGCGCATGGCTGCAGCGGCTGCTTCCGAGAATAGGCGAGCAAGCGTTGGGTCAAGGTCGCGCCGCGCTGCGCCGCGCCGAGCGCGTGGTGGACACGCCGGCGTATCTCCACCTGGCCGTCGAGCTTCTCATCCACCAGGTCGAGGTTGCCGACGATCACGGCGAGCAGGTTGTTGAAATCATGCGCGACGCCGCCGGTGAAGCGTCCGACGATCTCCATTTTCTGTGCCTGCCGCAGGCTCTCTTCCGTCGCCCTGTGGTGGGTGACGTCGCGGGCGACGACGACGACCCCCTCCAGGCTGGCATCGTCGAGCGCGTTCTTGCCGATGGCCGAGACGATGCGCCAGCCGCCGTCCCTGTGGCGAAACCGGAACTCGGCGGAACCCGTCGCCCCCTTGTCCTGCATCACCGAGGCGAGCGTTTCGACAACTTGCCCGGCGTCGTCGGGATGGATGAAGTCCAGCGCATTCCTGCCGACCATCTCCGCGGACGCGAAACCGAGTTCCGCCTCGGCGGAGCGGCTCTGAAACAGGATGCGACCATCCGCGCCGATGACGGTAATTACGTCGGTGGAGTTTTCGATCAGGGCGCGGAAGAATGCTTCGCTGCGGCGCAGCTTCTCTTCGCTTTGATCCAGCGCGTCTTCGACGCGGCGGCGCTCATCGGCCGCCGCAGTCAATTTCCGATTGAGGTCGGCCAATGCGCGATAGCGCCAAACGCAGATGCCGAAGGCGGCCAACAGGAGCGCGACGCCGAGCCCCAGCACGATATTGTCGGCGGTCCAGGTGCCGACGGCCGCCACCTGCGCCTCGGCATGGGCCCGGCTCGGCAACGCGGAGCACAGCGGTGCGGCCGACGACACCACCGAGATCAAGCGCAACAATACGATACGCGTACCAGATTTCATGTAAGGGACAAACCTCGAGCGCCCGGCGGTTGCGCAAGAAAATTCCGTAACGCTAAAGGCCTAATATCTCAATTCTAATAATCGGTAAAGCAAACCTCTATAACTATCTGATAATGATCCGATACAGCCCTCGGCGATCGCCTGGACCCGCTCTGCCGCCTCCACATCTAGCCGTCGATCACCGCGCGCAGCTTGCGGGCCAATTGGGCCTTGCGATACGGCTTTCCGATCAGTTCGACGTCGTCGTCGAGCCGGCCGTGATGGATTACCGCGTTCTCGGTGTAGCCGGAGGTGTACAGCACCTTGAGCCCCGGCCGGCGGCGCAGCGCCTCCGGCGCCAGATCCGTCCCGCTCATGCCGCCGGGTAGCACCACATCAGTGAACAGCAAGGCGACGTCGGGCGTATCGTCGAGCAACGTCAAGGCGGCGTTGCCGTCGCGCGCGGCCAGCGCCGCGTAGCCGAGATCGCCCAACAGGTCGAGGCAGGCGTCGCGTACCGCCGCGTCGTCCTCGACCACCAGCACCGTTTCGCCATGGCCTTGCGGCACCAGCTCCGATTCATGTTCCGGCACCACCGCCGCCTGATCGAGCACGGCGCGCGGCAGGTAGATCTTTACCGTCGTACCCTGGCCCGGCTCGCTATAGATGCTGACATGGCCGCCGCTCTGCTTGGCAAAGCCGTAGACCATGGAAAGCCCGAGGCCGCTGCCTTGGCCGACGCCTTTGGTGGTGAAGAACGGCTCGAAAACCCTGTCCAGTTCGCCCGGCGCGATACCGGTGCCGGTATCGCTGACGGCGACAACGGTGTAATCGCCCGGTTCGAGGTCGTCGTGCGTCGCCGTATAAGCCGCGTCCAAATGGGCGTTGGCCGCCTCGATGGTCAGCTTGCCGCCGCCCGGCATGGCGTCGCGGGCGTTGAGCGCCAGATTGACCAGCGCATTCTCCAGCTGATGGGTGTCGACCGCCGCCGGCCACAGGTCGCCGGGCAGCATCGTCACCACCTCGACGGTTTCGCCGAGCGTCCGGCCCAGCAGATCGATCATGCCGAGGACCAGATGCTTCAAGTCGGTGACCTGCGGCGCAAGCGGCTGGCGCCGCGAATAGGCGAGCAGGCGCTGGGTCAATGTCGCACCCCGCTCCGCCGCGCCGAACGCCTTTTCCGCCAGCGCCCGCAGCTTCGGCTGGTGATCGAGACGCTCGTCGAGCAGCTCCAGATTGCCCATGATGACGGCCAGCAGGTTGTTGAAATCATGCGCCACGCCGCCGGTCAGCCGGCCGACCGCCTCCATCTTCTGGGCCTGACGCAATTGCTCCTCCATCGCCCGGGCCTCGGTTATGTCGCGCGAGATGATGACGATGCCTTCGACGTTCGGATTCTCCATCGCGTTGGTACCGACCGAAGAAACCTGCCGCCAGCGGCCGTCCTTGTGCCGGAGACGGAATTCCACCGGCGTGCCAGGGCCCGGCTCGGGGCCGACGGCGCTCAGGGCTTCGGCGACCCGTTTGCGATCGTCGGGGTGGACGAATTCCAGCGCGTTGCGGCCGAGCAGTTCCTCGGAGGTATAGCCAAACTGCACCTCGATCGCGTTGCTCTCGAACAGGATGGTGCCGTCCTGATGCAGCACGGTGATCAGGTCGGTCGCGTTCTCGATCAGGGCGCGGAAATAGTCCTCGCTGCGCTGCAGCTTCTGTTCGCTGACGCTGAGCGCGGTCTCGGCACGCCGGCGCTCGTCGATCGTCTCCATCAGGCGCCGATTGAGCCTGATCACGCTGGCATAGCGCCAGCCGCCCATCGTCGCGACCGTCAGCAGCAGCAATATGCCGAGCGTCCAGACGACCTCCTCGGTGATCCAGTCGGCTTCACCGTCGCCATACCATTTGACGTAGATCTTCCGGTAGGCCGACGAGCCGACGAAGGCGCGTGCCGCCGGATCGAGCAACGCTAGCAATTCGGCATCGTCCGCATGCACCGCGATGCCGCGCTTGATCTCGACCAGCGGCTTGCCGACGACCTTAACCCGATCCTCGACACCGCTTTCCTGTACCAGCCTGGTGACCACCGGCCGCGGATAGACCAGCACGTCGACATTGCCCGACAGCAGCTCGAAGATCGCCTCGCGGACATCCGGGAAAACCTGCAGATCGATGTCGTTGCGCCCGTCGAGCAGGCGTTCGCCAACGTTGTACTTGACCACCGCCACGCTGCGGTCGGCGAGGTCGTCGACGCCGTCGACCTTGTTGGAATCGCTGCGCACGAACAGCGACACGCCGAAGGTCTCGACCGGCTCGGTGAAGGCAAAGTCCGCGAGCCGCGACGGAATGATGCCCAGGTTGGGAATCACGTCGGCGCGCCGCTCGCGCATCATATCCAGGACCTCGGGGAAATTCTCGCCGACCCGATAGGTCACATGGAGCCCGGCCTTCGCTGCCACCGCCTCGAAGATGTCGATCGCGAAACCGGTCGGTCGGCCGTCCTCGCCAATACCGTATTGCGGCGGCCAGTGTTTCGGGACCGCGGCGACGACCTCGCGCATCGTCGCCACCTCCTGCACCCTGACCTCCCCGGGCCAAGCCAGAACGACGACAGGCAACAGCAACAGGAAGGCCGACCGCCCGACCCCACCGATTCGGCTTGCGCGGCGCATCGAAAACCGTCTAACGCTTTTCCCGCCCAGCGAAATCATCAACGCTAATAACCAGACATGCCCGTTTCGTTGTAGGCCAAATAATATAAGCATTATCGCTTATGCAAGAAAGGATTGGTTGTGGCGAGCAGTTTCGCGCGCAATCCGTTTGGGTCCGACCCTCGGGCAAGTCGGTTTACCTTCTGTTAACCATGCCGCCGCAAAATCCCCACGGGTCGTAAACGGCGGAGAGATAGCCATGGCCAAGACCTCGACCAGATCCCTGCGCGCGAACCGGCGCCTGATGGCGCAGATCAGCGACTTCGTCACATCGGTCAAGGCACACTGGCATGACGTATCGGGCGGGCCCGTCTATCCGCCGCCCAACCGCGTGGCGATCCCGGTGCGGGCGACCGTCCAACGCCGGCGGCCGCCCCGCACCCTCTGACGCCCCCAGCCGGTCAGACGCCGCGCCCTCGACCGTGGGGGCGCGGCACCCCTTCGCCACCAACAACCGCCGACAAGCAGCGCCGCCGAATTGCGTGTCGGCTTGCGCAGCGTGCTAATCTCACCGCCGGGAGGGGACCATGGCGGGCTTATGCGAGGTGGCATCGGGGCTGCGCTTCCCCGAAGGGCCGGTGGCGCTGCCCGATGGCTCGGTGCTGGTGGTGGAGATCGAACGCGGCACGCTGAGCCGGGTCACGCCGGACGGTGGCATCGAGGTGGTGGCCGAGACCGGCGGCGGGCCGAACGGCGCGGCGATCGGCCCCGACGGCGCCTGCTATGTCTGCAACAACGGCGGCTTCAACTGGCATCGCGACGATCTCGGCCTGCGCCCGGTCGGCCAGGCTAGCGACTATTCCGGCGGCCGCATCGAACGGGTCGACCTGAACACCGGCGCCGTCGAGGTTCTCTACGACCGCGCCGGCGAGGCGCCGCTCAAGGGCCCGAACGACATCGTCTTCGACGCGGAGGGCGGCTTCTGGTTCACCGATCTCGGCAAGGCGCGCGCCCGCGACCTGGACCGCGGCGTGGTCTACTACGCCCAGGCGGACGGCAGCGCCATCACCCAGGCGATCCATCCCCTGCTGACGCCGAACGGCATCGGTCTGTCGCCGGCCGAGGACCGCCTCTATGTCGCCGAGACCCAGACCGGCCGGCTCTGGGCCTTCGACCTCGCCGGCCCGGGCGAGATCCGGCCCGAGCCCTGGCCCTCGCCCCATGGCGGCCGCCTGGTCGCCGGCCTGCCCGGCTACCAGCTGCTCGATTCGCTGGCCGTCGAGGCGGGCGGCGACATCTGCGTCGCGACGCTGTTCAACGGCGGCATCACGGTGATCGCGGCGGACGGCGCCAAGACCGAACACATTCCAATGCCCGACCACTACACCACCAACATCTGCTTCGGCGGACCGGACCTTACGACCGCCTACGTCACCCTGTCGCAGACCGGCCGCCTGCTGGCGATGGACTGGCCGCGGTCGGGGCTGGCGCTGAATTTCCTCAACACCTAAAGCCGCGCGCGCCGGCGCGGCGCCTGCAGGTAGCCGTAATGCAGCGCCAGGCGGTAGAGGGCGACGCGGAGCGCGATCTGGCCGCCGCCGGCGCGCCAGCCATGCCGGCGCTCGAAGCCGTCCATGCGGCCGCCGCGGCAGACCACCTCGAGCAGCAGCATGTCGAGCTCCGGCCCGCCGACATAGTCGAGGGCGATGCCGAGCTCCTCCAGCGCCGCCAGGGCGTCGGCCGAAACGTCGCGATGGCCGAGGCCGGAGACCCGCTCGCGGGTGAAATCGAAGGCGCCGATGCCGGCCTTGCTGAGGCAGGTATCATGGGTGTCGCGCAGGCGGCGGCCGGCGGCATAGAGCGGCCGCGGGATCAGCTCCGGCTTGCGCTGGTAGTACCATTCCAGAGTGTCGACGCTCTGCGCCCGGACCGCCCGGCCCTCGCGCGCCGAGCGCTCCACCGTCGCGACCACCCGGTTCGGGTCGCCGTCGCGGGCATGGAGGATGCGCCGCGCCCCGCCGGTCGGCCGGCCCTTGTCGCCGGGATCCCACGGACAGAACGGATAGAGCGCGCCCGGGCCGAAATCGGTCGACCGGGTCAAGGCCGGGCCTCCGAGAGATCGGTTGCAATTTTCATCGCCACCCGCTATCACCATATTGGAGAATCAGTGTTGTAACAGAATTCACCGATTTGGCGCAACTTATTTTCACCATTTCGGTGATACGGGGGATATGGAGAACCGCTTACGGGCCGCCCGCAAGGCGCGCCGCCTGACCCAGGGGCAGCTCGCCCAGCGCGCCGAGACGACGCTGCAGCAGATCAGCCGGCTGGAGCGCGGCGAACGCCGCATGACCATCGACTGGGTCCAGCGCCTGGCCCGCGCCCTCGGCTGTCCGGTGGCCGAGATTCTCGGCCCGACGCTGGAGGTCTCGGCGCTGGATTCAGTGACCGTGAAGGGCGCGGTCGAGGCCGGCGCGTGGCGCGACGCCCCGGGCTGGCCGGATGCCGAGCATTACCCGGCGCCGGTGCCGGAGGATCCGCGCCATGCCGGGGTCGCCCGCTTCGGCCTCGAGGTGCGCGGCGCTTCTCTCGACCGCCGCTACCCGGCCGGCTCGATCCTGATCGGCGTCGCCCTCGCCGATCTCGACGGCCTGCCGGCGCCGGGCAAGCTGGTGATCTGCCGGCGCCGCGACGCCAAGGGACGGGTCGAGGTGACGGCGCGCGAGCTGCGCCGCGACGCCGCCGGCCGCGACTGGCTCTGGCTCGACAGCAACGATCCCGGGCACCAGCAGCCGATTCCCGCCGAGGAGGTGGAGATCACGGCGCTTGTCACCGGCGGCTATCGGCCGGAATAGATGTCAGATTATGAATCTGAAACGGTCTCGGTGATGCAATATTTAATTCGTATGATGACGCCTGGAATCTGACATCTGGCATCTGACATCTGCCTTCACTTGAACTCGATCTCCACGAAGGCGAACTCATCCGCGCCGTCGTTGATCACGTCGTGCTCGACGCCGGCCTCGCGGAAATAGGACTGCCCGGCGCCGAGCTCGGCAAAGCTCTCCGCGCCGTCCGGCCCGACCAGCTTCAGCCGGCCGTCCATCAGCGGCACCACCACATAGTCCATCTCGTGCCGGTGCCAGCCGGTGGCGGCGCCCGGCGCGAAGCGCCATTCGGTCACTCGGGTGTGCGCGTTGTCGGCCTGCACGGTGGCCACGGCGGCCTTCGTCGCGGTCTCGCTGGTCACGGTCCCCTCCCCTCGGCAATGCGGCATCGATCCCGAAATCCAGCCTAGCACCGCCGTCCCGTCACACCAAATTCACCATTAAGGATATTTTCTGCTTGACGCGTAATTCACCATTATGGTGATATTAGCGCCATCAATCGCCCGGGAGGTAACGGCATGGCCTTTCAATCCAACGGACTGCGCGTCATCGGCGCCTGCCACGGCTTCGCGCTCTGGCACTACGCCACCCGCGAGCGCCTGACCGAGGTGCTGGCACCCGCCTATTTCAACCCGGCCTATGGGCTGGTCCGCGCCGGCCACCACCTGCACGTCACCGCCGGCGTCCGCCACGACGCCGCCGGCGACTGGATCGAGGCGACCGACCACGCCGTCGTCGCGGTCATCGCCGCCCGGCCCGGCGAGGTCGCCGTCGTCCCGGTCGGCGAGACCCGCACCGGGCGCCGTCCTGCAGACGGGTTGACCGCCACGCCGCGCACTGCCGCAGCGGCGGAGGACGCCCGATGACCCCCCGTCAAGTGATCCGGGCGATCGACGCCCATGTCGGCCGCCGCATCCGCGCCCGGCGCCGCCTGATGGGGCTCAGCCAGACGCAGCTCGCGAGCCGGCTCGGCCTCTCCTTCCAGCAGATCCAGAAATACGAGAACGGGTCCAACCGGGTCTCCGCCGGCACCCTCTGCCGCTTGGGTGAAGCACTCGAGGTGCCCGTCGGCTTCTTCTTCGACGGCCGCGAGGGCATCGCCTACCGCCGGCTGCCGGTCGGCGACGGCCGCGCCGACCGGCTCGGCATCGAGGTGGCGCGTAACTTCCGCCGGGTGCCCGACCGGACCGCGCGCCGCGCCGTCGCCGACCTGGTTAAGGCCCTGGCAGAGGGCAACGGCACCGCCAAGCCCGGCGCCGCGGACGCGGCCGGCTGAGCCGGGACCGGCCGGATGTACCAGCCGATCCGCAACCGCATCGCCGGCCTGCAGCTCCGGGCGCTGAACCAGGGCCGCATGCCGTTCGGCATCCAGCCCGGCTTCGAGGGCCCGGCGCCGAAGACCTGCCAGTACATCGCCGGCCGCCCGAGCGCCGACGACACCTGCAAATGCGGCCGCCCATCCCTGCCCCGCTCCGCCTACTGCGCCGAGCACCACGCGCGGTGCTGGACGACGGAGGAGGCGGCTCAAGGCTTTTGAGCCCCGGCCCGAACGGCGCTACAATCGCGGCGCCGAACAGCCAGGGACGCCGAGACCATGAGCCTTACCAACGGAGCCGGACCGCTCGCCCGTTTCACCGTGCTGGATTTGACCCGGGTGCGGGCCGGGCCGACCTGTGTCCGCCAGCTCGCCGACTGGGGCGCCAATGTGATCAAGATCGAGACGCCGGAGAGCGCCGGCGGCGACCGCGGCATGGGCGGGCCCAGGCACGGGCCCGACTTCCAGAACCTGCACCGCGGCAAGCGCTCGATCACGCTCAACCTGAAGGAGCCGGACGGCGTCGCCGTGCTGAAGCGCATGGCGGAGACGGCCGACGTGCTGGTCGAGAACTACCGCGCCGACGTGAAGCACCGCCTCGGCATCGACTATGAGGCGATGAAGGCGGTCAACCCGCGCCTGGTCTACGGCTCGATCTCCGGCTTCGGCCAGGACGGGCCCTACGCCAAGCGCCCCGGCTTCGACCAGATCGCGCAAGGGATGGGCGGGCTGATGTCGATCACCGGCCTGCCCGGCCAGGGCCCGGTGCGCGCCGGCATCCCGGTCGCCGATTTGACCGCCGGCCTCTATTGCGCGATCGGCATCATGGTGGCGCTGCTCGGCCGTGAGGAGAGCGGCCAAGGCCAGTGGGTGCAGAGCTCGCTGTTGCAGGCGCAGATCGCCATGCTCGACTTCCAGGCGGCGCGCTGGCTGATGGCCGGCGAGGTGCCGCCCCAGGCCGGCAACAACCACCCGACCTCGATCCCGACCGGCGTCTTCCCGACCAAGGACGGCCATATCAACATCGCCGCCTCGGGCGACGAGATCTACCGCCGCTTCTGCGAGACCATCGGCCGGCCCGACCTGCTGACCAACCCGGATTTCGCGACCGCCGCCAAGCGCTCCGACAACCGCGACGCGCTGAACGCCGAGATCGCGGCGCTCACCCCGGCCCGGACCAGCGTCGAATGGGTCGAGCTGTTGAACGAGGCCGGCGTGCCGACCGGGCCGATCTACCGCATCGATGAGATGTTCGACGACCCGCAGGTCGCGCATCTGGAGATGGGGCCGGCGGTCGAACACCCGACGCTGGGCCCGATCCGCGTCGTCGGCCAGGGCGTCAAGCTCGGTACCGACAACTTCAAGCCGGCCGGCGCCGCGCCGGAGGCCGGCGAGCATACCGACCGGGTGCTGGCCGAATTCGGCTTCGGCGCTGAGCAGATCGCCGATTTCCGCGCCCGCGGCGTGGTCTGAGCGCGGATTTTTTTGAATATTACAGGTCAAGGAGCACCAAATATGGCGTCAGTAAGCGAAGCCGCCGCCGCCCCGGCGATCACCGACAAGATGATCGCCGAGAAGGAAGACGGGATCGGCTGGATGATCTTCAACAACCCGGCGCGCCACAACGCGGTCGGGATCGAGATGTGGGAGGCGATCCCGCAGATCCTGGACGACTTCGAGGCCGACCCGGCGGTGCGCGTCATCGTGCTGAAGGGCGCCGGCACCAAGGCCTTTGTCTCCGGCGCCGACATCTCGCAGTTCGAGAAGCAGCGCTCCAACCCGGAGCTGGTCAAGCGCTATGAGGATATCGCCGACCACGCCGGCTACCGCCTCGCCGCCAGCCCGAAGCCGACCATCGCCATGATCCGCGGCTATTGCATCGGCGGCGGCATGGGCATCGCCCTCGGCTGCGACCTGCGCATCGCTTCCGACCGCGCGCGTTTCGGCGTGCCGGCGGCCAAGCTCGGCCTCGGCTACCGCCAGAGCGGCATCAAGAAGCTGATGGAGATCGTCGGGCCGTCGTTTGCCAAGGAGATCTTCTACACCGCGCGCCAGTTCACCGCGGAAGAGGCGCTCGCCATGGGGCTGATCAACCGCGCCGTGCCGGACGCGGCGCTCGACGCCTATCTGCGCGACTACTGCGCCACCATCGCCGGCAACGCGCCGCTCACCATCCACTCGGTGAAGAAGATCATCGAGGAGCTGAACAAGCCGCGCGGCGACATCGACAAGGAACGCTGCGAGGCCCTGGTGATGGAATGCTTCGACAGCGAGGACTACGTCGAAGGCCGCCGCGCCTTCATGGAAAAGCGCAAGCCCGACTTCAAGGGCAAGTGATCCTAGATCAGCATCCGTTCAGTCGGAATCGCTTTCGGCGATCCGACTGAACGGATAGAGCTGCGCTATCTATTGCTAGTCAGGGCCGGCGCGACCAAATCGCTACGCCGCCTTGACGTCATTGAGGAACCGCTGCACTTCGTCTTTCAGCAGCGCCGCATGACTGGACAGCATCTCGGCAAGGCTCTGGACTTGGCCGGCGGCACTTCCGGTTTCCGCAGCAGCCTGATTGACCCCGGCGATGTTCGAGGTCACCTCCGCGGTTCCCTGGGCGGCGTGCTGTGCGCCGCGTGCGATCTCCTGCGTGGCGCTCCCTTGCTGTTCGGCGGCGGCAGAAATGCCGATCGCCACCTCCGAGATTTCCCCGATGACCGTTGTCACCGACTCGATCTTCTTGGCGGTATCGCTGGTCGACTCCTGAACGCCGCTGATCTTATGCGAGATTTCGTCGGTCGCCTTTGCCGTTTGGCTGGCCAGGTTCTTGACCTCGCTGGCGACGACGGCAAAGCCCTTGCCGGCCTCGCCGGCCCGTGCCGCCTCGATCGTCGCGTTCAAGGCCAGAAGGTTGGTCTGCTCGGCGATGTCCTGGATCAGGTTGACCACCGTCCCGATTTCGCTCGCCGCCGTGGCCAGGGCCCTGACGGCCTCGGTCGATTCCCCGGCTTCCTGGACGGCCTTGTTGGCGGTCACTGTCGCCCGGTTGATCTGCTGCGTGATCTCGGCGATCGAGCTTGACAGCTCCTCCGCCGAGCTCGCCATGGTCTGCACATTGGAGGAGGCCTGTCCCGCCGCCGCTTCGACGCCGATCGACCGCTCGGAGGTGCTCTGCGCCGCACCGCTCATGGCCGTCGCGGTTTCCGTCAGCTGAGACGCCGCGTCGGCGACCTGCTCCAGCTTCTGGTTGGCGGTCTCGTCGAAAGCCCGCACCATCATCTCGATCGACGCCGCGCGCTTTTCCTTGGCTTGCTGCTCGGCGGCCTGCTCGGCTTTCAAGCGCTCGGCCGTGATCGCGTTTTCCTTGAAGACCAGGACGGCCTTCGCCATGTCGCCGATTTCGCTGCCGTAGTCCTGCGCCGGAACCTCGACCTCGTTGTCGCCCTTGGCCAGGGCCATCATCGCCCCGGTCATGGCCCGGATCGGCCCGCTGAGGCCCCGGCCCACCATGAAGCCGAGAAGGACCACGAAGACGGTCACGGCCGCCGTGATGGCCAGGACGATCAGGAAAATGCTGTGCGTCTTCGTCGCGAGTTCCTGCGAAGCGCTATCGAAGCCGTTCCTGGCGTGACTGTCCAACTCGGCCAACAACGGCTCGACCTCGGCGTAGAGCGCGCTCAGCTCTTTGCGGGAAAGGATTTCGTCGAGCAGGCGCTGGGACATCTTGTCAAAGCCGATGACATACATTTGCGTCATGTCACCGACGTATTCCAGATCGTCTTCATCGTCGATCCGGGCCTGCGCGGCCTGCTCAAAGGCCGCGAACGCGCTCTTGAGCCGGTCGATATATTTGCGATCGAGCCGTAGCAGAAAGTCCTTCTCGGCGCGGCGCATGGTAAGCAGGGCCGCTTCGAGAACCGGGTCGTTCATGTTCTTGATTTCTTCCTCCGCGTCATGGACGGCTTTGCGCAGCCTGCCGCGCAGACCCTCGTCCTGAGTCAAGCCGATTTCCTGGCGAACCTTCACGACCTCCTGGAATTGGCCGACATAGGCGTCGAAGTATTGCCGCATCGTCTCGACGAGCAACTGGTTCTCAGAATATTGAAAGAGCGCCGCCAGATTATCGAAGTGCGGCTGGACTTGGGCGGCCGTTTCCGCGTGCCGGTTCGCGTACTTCATGCTCAAGCGAAGAAAGAAGTCCTTTTCCGCCCGGCGCTCTTGCAGGAATCCGGTTTGAATTGCGTTGACGTTGCGGAGAATCTCGGTGGTTCTAAGCTGCTCTTCCCGCAGGGTTTCGGAAACCTGGTTGTTGAACAAATTCGCGGCGGCGATGACGGCAAAGCCGATGAATGCGGCGACCGGGATAGCCATGACCTGGGAATTGATCTTGACCCGCTTGTTGATCTTGAGGAAATCGAGAATCTTCATAGATCTATCTCCTTGGTGCCGCTGCCGGCACCCGGTTCTCTCATCTGCTTCGTCCCGGTGCGACGGCTGTGCCATGACGCCCCGCCCGGGGTGTCATGACACAGGGCCGCGATACGGCCTTACTCGACGTCACACCGATTGAACTCTTCCGCGCGCTTTTCGTAGTCGAGGCAGAAGTCGTCCTTGCCGGACGCCGACTTGATCGGCCGACCCATCCAGGTCGCGGAGATCACCTTGTTCTTGGTGATGTTGAGGCGGCGGTTGCGGCAGGACCTCACCGCCTTCGCCTGGCAGGCTGCCAGGCTGTCGGCCTTCTTGTATTTGACGCAGGACTGCTGGCCGTCGCACTTCTTGTAGCTGGTGGCCTCCTGGCCGGGGCAGGCGGTGCGGGTGTAGTTGACGGCGCACTGCGACGGCGCCGCCGCTTCGGCGGCCTGCGCCGGCGTCAGGCCGGTCATCAGCAAGCCGACCGCCGCGAATAGCAGATATTTCATCGAACACTACCCTTCTCACTGGTACAAACACGCATCGCTCCAGGATTTGGAAACGCGGCCGGGAACCTAAGCAATTCATATTAAAAACTTCTAAATCATAACGTCTAGATCGGGGTGACCCTGGCCGGTATCCCATTGTCAGCACCGATCCGAAGTCCTCTCGAAACTGTTAAGAAATTCATTAGGAAACATGGTTAAGCAAAGATAACCGGCCCCGATCGCCATGCCGCGCGGCAGGGGCGTGGGCGGCAGGCAACCGCCCACTTGCTCAGATCCTGTTTGGCAAATGAGGTTGAGAAATGTTGCAGCGTACCGGCCGTGTCATGGCCGCCTTGGGCTTAGTGGTATCAGCTTGGGGCCTTGTCTCGCCCGCCACGGCGTCCGAGGACGAAATCTTCACGCCGTCCCAAGAACAGGCCATCGACGCGCGGATTCGGGACTTTATCCTCGATAACCCGGAGGTCATCGTCAAGGCCCTCGAGGTCCTGGAGGAGAGGCAGAAGCTCGCCGAGGAACAGCGGGCGCGCGAGCAACTCGCGGCGCGAAGAGACGACCTCCTGAATGATCCCGATTCTCCGGTGGGCTGGAACCCGGAGGGCGACGTCACGATCGTCGAGTTCTTCGACTACCAATGCCCCTATTGCAAAGCCGTCGCACCGAGGCTGGCCGACCTCAAGAACCAGGATGGCGGTATTCGCTACATCTATAAGGAATGGCCGATCCTGGGTCCGATATCGCAGATCGCCGCCCGGGCGGCTCTGGCTTCCGAACGGCAGGGCCGTTACGAGGCCTTCCACGAGGCGCTGATCACGTTTCCCGGACGGCTGAAGGAGGCCGATATATTCAGGCTCGCGGCCAAGGTCGGATTAGATGTCGATCGCTTGAAGGCCGACATGAACGCGCCGGAAATTGTCCATGCGCTGGCCCGGACGGCAGAGCTTGCCAAGGCCGTGGGAATTACCGGAACGCCGGCCTTCGTGATCGGTAACAACCTGGTCCCAGGGGCGGCCGAACTCGATCACATGAAGTCGTTGATCGAGCAGGCACGCGAGGGTTCATAGGACCGGTTCGGCCGTCCCGCGATTCCGATCCCGGCCTACGCCGACGCCTCCAGCCGCGGCGCCTTCAAAAACAGCACCAGCACGGCGCAGCCGGCGGGGATGAGCGCCAGGAGCCGCAACATCAGGTCGTAATCGCCGAACAGGTCGACGGCGATGCCGAGCGGCAGCGGGCCGAGCGAGGCGCCGACGACAGCGATCATCTGCCCCGTGCCCTGGATCGCGCCGAGATGCCGGCGGCCGAAATAGCGCGGCCACATGAACGAGAAGAAGGTCATGGTGACGCCGTTGTTGATGCCGAAGAGGACGGCGTAGCCGACCGCGCCGGCGAGACCGGTGACGAAGGTGACAGAGGTCAGCGAGGCGGCCATCACCAGAAGCCCGCCGACGAACATCCACCTGGTCGACAGGCGGTCCAGCATGCGGCCGACGATCGGCATGGTGATGACCGCCACGGTGCCGGTGACCGCGAACATGTTGGCCGCCGTCTGCGCATCCAGGCCGTGGCTGGTCAGGATGCCCTTGTTCTCGACATGCAGCGAGGTCACCAGCATGGAGAGGGAAGCGAGGCCCGCGGCGATGATGTAGAAGGCCGGCGTGCGCAGCGCTTCCGCCAGGGTCAGGCCGCTGACCGACGCCACCGGGCCGTCGCCGGCGGCATCGACGATGCCGTCCGGTCGAAGACCGACCGATTCCGGCCGGCTGTACAACAGCAGCATCGGCGGCAGCAGCATCGCCCAGGTGGCGAGGCCGAGCCAGACCCAGGCCTGGCGCCAGCCGACCAAATCGATCAACCATTGCGCCAGCGGCGGGTGCAGCGCGATCGAGATCGGGAAACCGAGCGCCATCAGCCCGAGGGCGAAGCCGCGGCGGCGGTCGAACCACTGTGCGACGATGTTCGCACAGTTCAGCATCAGCGAGCCCTGCCCGAGAAAGCGCAGGCAGGCGAAGCCGACGGCGAGGTAGAGCCAGCCGGTGGCGAAGCCGAACAGAATGCAGGCGAGCCCCAGCCCGGAGACGACGAACCACATCATGCGGACCGGTCCGTGCCGATCCACGAGTTGCCCCATCCGCGGCAGCAGCAGCGCCGCGAACAGCGTCGCGATGCCGTAGGCGAGCGCGATCGAGGTGCGCGACAGACCGAGCTCTGCGGATATCGGGTCGAAGAACAGGCCGATCAGATGCGACTGGCCCGGGCCGCTGCCGAACATCAGGAGCGAGGTCACGGCCAGAACCACCCAGCCATAGAAGACCCGCCCGCCGAGGCGGGAAAGCAGAGACGCACGCAACTGTCGAGGCATGGCTACTCGATGAAAATCCAGTGGTGAAAGCCGGCGCGCCGCAGCCGGCGGACACTCATTTTAGAACAGTATCGGCATCCATCCAACGACCCGACCCGGAAGTCCAACCTTCTCAGGCGGCCGCGCTTCCGATGCAGGCGTCGTAGCGGGGGGCGGCGAGGTCGACGCAGAGGTCGACGTCCTCGGCCAGAAGGTAGCGCTCGGCGACCAGGGCGCGCGCCGCGTCGCGCACCCGGTCCAGATAGGCGGCGCGGCTCGAGTAGCGCTCCGCCAAGGACGGCCGCGGGTCGCGCGCGGCCTCGCGCGCCGCTCGGTCGCGCGCGAACGGCACGCTTGAGCCGACATATTCCAGCATCTGGCCGGCCCCGCCGATCTCGCCATGGCGCGGATTGAAGCCGGTGTGGGTGGCGACCGGCACGGCGATGTCGGGCATGCGAATGCCGGCGGTCTCGTTGCCGTCCCGATCGACCGCCGAGACCCAGTCCGGATAGGGCCGCGGGTCGAACTTCGCCGGCAGGGCGCCGATGCCGCGCCCCGCATGCGCGCCGAGGTCGAGGGGATAGATCGTCGTCAGCCGGTCCGGGTCAGGCAGGGCCAGCCCGGGGATCGCCGACAGGCTCTCGATCACTTCGGGGCGCGGCCGGCGGCTGTCGGCGGCGGCCGTGGGGAACGCGTTCCCAGGCGGCGCGACGCCGTCGGCCACCCAGGCCAGCAGGTTGGTGAGCGCCGCCCGGTACAGCGGGCGGTAGTCGACGACGTTGAGCCGGTTCGCCCCGCGGCTGCCGAACATGGTGCGGTCGGCGAGCGGCGGTGCGCCCGGCCCGTGCTGGGTGGCGGCGAACAGGTAGCGCCGGACGCCGCCCGGCGGCTCGACGTCGCCGCCCGAGGCCAGGTCGGTATGGGTCAGGCCGGCATCGCCGCGCCAGTATTCCGACGCGGTGTCGGTGTAGATGATCTTCGGCAGGCCGCCGGCGGCGCGCTGCCGATCCAACAGGCCCGCCGTCTCACCCGTCAGCGGATCGGTCTGCGGGTCGTCGGCGAAGGGAAAGAGATGCCCGAAGGACGGCGTCGGCTGCACCGAGGGCTGGGCGTAGCGGTGGTTGAACTCGCCGCGCCGGCCGCCGGCGATATGCGCCAGCACGCCGTCGAAGGCCGGCCGGCCCGCCTCGTCCCGGTTCAATCCGAGATAGAGCAGGGTGCGCAGGAAACGACCGCATTGCGACTGGCCCTCGCCGATCACATGGTCGAGCCCGCCGGCGGTCGGCGCCGCCGGGTCATGGCGCAGGAAGGTCGCGAGGTCCCGGGTTGCGAGCATGCCGGCGCCAACCACGGGGCATTCGAGCGGCGTGTAGAGAAGATCGTAGATGCGGCCGGCCTCGAAGCCGCCGTCGAGCCGGATATGCCCGTCATCGGCGAAGCGCCAGCGGGCCCGGTCGATGATCTCGGCTTCGCCGCGGGGCCCGTCGCGCACCAGCAGTTGGGCCGCGGCGTCCTCCGGGTCGGCCGTCCGAACCAATTGATGATTGCCGAGATCGCCGACATGCTGATCGGTCAGGGCGAGGCAGTCCGTCGGTCGGTTCGGTTGGAAGCGGAGCTGCATCCGGCTGGCCGAGTTGCGCCGATCGGCCGGGACTTGCGGCGCCGCCAGGCCGATCCGGGTGCGCTCCGGCGTTCGCGGCACGTCCCATTGCCAGCCGGCCCAGGCGATGGTCCAGCCGTGCCGGAACAGAAAGCCGTCGCCGGGATCGACTGCGGCGGTCTCGTCCGCATCCAGGCCGGAGAGGTTGAAGCGCGCGATCAGCCGCTTGCCGCGATTGGGCACCTGCATCAGCAGCGCCCGGTTGCCGCGTTCCGGCCGCGCCGGCACTAGCAAGGTCATGTCGCCGCTGAAATGCACCCGGCCGTCCGCCCCGCGCTCCGCCAGCGCCAGGTCGGTCACGCCGCGGTTTGCGGCGTGCTCCGGATCGACGGCGTAATGGGCGATCGCGTCGATGCGCTCATAGGGACCGACCTCGCCGAAGGCACGGCCGCTTTCGTAATCACCGCGTTCCAGGATTTCCAGGCGGGTCACCGGCATCGGCGCGCCGACCTACAGCTCCACCTTGGCGGCCGGCCGCTTGAGACAACGCTTCAGCCAATCCTCGAGGCTCGGCCAGGCGGCGAAGTCGATCTTGGCGAGCCGCGCCCAGGACATCACCGCGGCGACGTTGAGGTCGGCCACCGTGAAATCGGTGCCGAGCAGGTAGTCGCTCATGGCCAGCGCGTCGTCGAGCACGGCGAACGGCGGCTTCAACTCCTCGATCGCCGCTTCCGCCGCCGCCGGGTCGCGCTGGTCCTCGGGGCGCAGCACGCGATGCATCAGCGCGGTCAGCGCCGGCTTCTCCACCTCGGTCATCACCCAGAAGCTCCACTGCATCGCCCGCGCCTCGTCCTGCAGCGTCTTCGGCTGCAGCGGGCCGCCATGCTTCCGCGCGAGGTAGAGGTTGATCGCCATGGATTCCCAGAGCGCAAAGCCGTCGTCCTCGATTGCCGGGATCCGGGCGTTGGGATTGATCTTCAGATAGGCCTCGCTGCGCAGCTCGCCGGTCGAAAAGCTGACCGGCACGCTCTCGAATTCGAGGCCCAGCTCCTGCGCCATCCAATAGGTGCGAAAGGCCCGCGACGCGGGCACGCCATAGATCTTCAAGCTCATCCGTCACTTCCCCTATTGTTGTGCGATAGCGGCGCCCGCGCCCGGTGCCGCTATCGATTGCAAGCATGGTACAAGCGCTGGCCGAATGCCAGCCCCGATCCGAGTGACGGACGCGGCCCCGACGCGCCGCCGGACCGGACCGCCGGCGCACCCTACGCCGATCGCGCCTGCCCGCCGAACACGCCCTCGAGATGCCGCGCCAGCTCGATCATTCGGAACGGCTTATTGATGACACGCAGGGAACTTGCCTCGGGCCCGGTCTTGGCCAGGATCTCGTCGGAATATCCGGACATGTACAACACCTCGAGCGCCGGGCTGCGGGCACACGCCACGCGCGCCAGATCGAGACCGCTCATGCCGCCCGGCAGCACCATATCGGTCAGCAGCAGCGCCACCTCCGACGGCCCGTCGAGCTGCGCCAGGGCCGCCGCCCCGTCGGCAGCGCCGACCGCGTGGTATCCGAGGTTGTCGACCAGGTCGACGACCAACTCGCGGACATTCGGGTCGTCTTCGACGACCAGCACCAGCCCGTCCTGAGACGGCGGCCGGCCCGCGGGCGCCGCGGGGCGCTCCGCCGCGACATCCAACTGGGCCGCGCGCGGCAAATGGATGCGGACGGCACAGCCTTGACCGGATTCGCTCTCGATCGTCATGAAGCCGCCCGATTGCTTGACGAATCCATGCACCGAGCTGAGGCCCAGCCCGCTGCCCCGGCCCGGCCCCTTGGTGGTGAAAAACGGCTCGACCGCGTGCTCCGCGACCGCTGGCGCCATGCCTTCGCCGTCATCACGCACCGTCACCACGACGTAGTCGCCGGGTTGCGCTTCCAGATTGCCGGCCGCCTCGGCGGCGTCGACACGAAAGTTGGCGGTCTCGAGCACCAGCCTGCCGCCCGACGGCATTGCGTCGCGCGCGTTCAGCGCCAGGTTCAGGATCGCCCCTTCGAGCTGCCCGCGGTCGACGAAGAGCGGCCAGGCGCCCGGCGGCAACTTGGTCTCGACCTCGATGGTTTCGCCGAGCCCCCGGCGCACCATGTCGAGCATCTCGACGATCACGTCGTTGGCATCCGCCGGCTCCGGCTTGAGTGCCTGCCGGCAGGAGTAGTTCAGCAGCCGCTCCGTCAGGTCGGCGCCGCGCTCGGCCGCCTTGATCGCCTGTCCGACCAGTTGCTCCGCCTTGGCGTCGCCTTCGAGCCTCGGTTGCAGCAACTCGAGGTCGCCCAGCATGATCGTCAACAGGTTGTTGAAGTCGTGCGCCACGCCGCCGGTCAACTGGCCGACCGCTTCCAGACGGTGGCGCCGCTGCAGCCGGCTCTCCAGGGCTTTTCGCTCGGTTACGTCGCGGCAATTCAACAGGATCCGACCGATCGAGGTGTCCTCGGGCAAGCGTCTGCCGGCCGCTTCGAAGGTGCGCCACGACCCATCGCTGTGGCGCCATCGAAACTCGATCAGGTCGACATATTCGGGCTCGGCGGCAAAACGCGACAATGCCTCGCGCAGTGCCGCTATATCTTCCGCATGAACGAATTCGAGAATGTCTCGGGCGACCAGGGTCGCCGGATCGTGGCCGAGCGCGGCTTCGACGGAGGGGCTGGTGAACCGAATGACACGCTGCGCGTCGAGGATCGCGACCACGTCCAGGGAGTTTTCGATCAGGGTGCGGAACCGGGCTTCCCGTTCGCGCGCCGCCCGTTCGGCGAGGCGGCGGCGGCGGCGTTGCTCGGCCTCGCCCAGCTCCCGCTCGACGGCCGGAACGAGGCGGACGAGATCATCCTTTTCGACGAAATCATGCGCACCCGCCCGCATCAGGTCGACCGCGGTCGCCATGCTGATGATCCCCGAGACCACCACAAACGGGATGTCCAGGCCGCTCTCCCTGACGATCCGCAATGCCGCCGGCATGCCGAAATTGGGCAGCTGATAGTCGGCCAGGATGAGATCCCAGCGCCGTTCGTTTAAGGCCGACAGCAACTCCTCCGCAGTCTCGATCCGTCGCCCGGCGACTTCCAGTTCGCCCTGGCGCAACGCATGAAGCAGGAGTTCCGCATCGTCCGCGGAATCCTCGATCACCAATACGTGGAGCGCCCGCGTCATGCCGCGATCCTTCATTCCGCCACCGGCGGCGGCATGTTCTGTGTCAGCCAATAGAGACCGAGCTGCCGGACCGTCTCGACGAATTTCTCGAAATCGATTGGCTTGCGGATGTAGCTGTTGGCGCCGAGGTCATAGGCCTTGGCGAGGTCCGTCCCGTCGTCGGAGGTGGTCAGCACGACGACCGGCATGCGCCGCGTCCGGGGGTCGGCGCGGGTCCGTTCCAGCACCTCCAGCCCATCGACTTTCGGCATCTTGATGTCCAGCAGCATGAGCGCCGGAACATCGCGCACATCGCGCCCGTCGAAGCGGCCGGCACCGAACAGGTATTCCAGCGCCTCCTCGCCGTCGCGGGCAACCACCACCCGGTCCGCGATGTCGTCGCGCCGCAAGGCCAGAAGCGTCAGTTCCACGTCGTCCGGGTTGTCCTCGACCAGGAAAATCACGTCATTGGTCATCCAGCCGCCTCCTCCGGTGAAAGCGTGAAATAGAACGTCGCGCCTTGCTCGACGGCGCTCTCCGCCCAGACCTTGCCGCCGTGGCGGCGGATGATCCGCTGCACGGTGGCGAGGCCGATGCCGTTGCCCTCGAACTCCTCCATCGAGTGCAAGCGCTGAAACGGGGCGAACAGCTTGTCCGCGTAAGCCATGTCGAAGCCGGCGCCGTTGTCGCGGACGAAGAACGTCGGCCGGTCGCGGTCTTCGGCGCGCCCGAACTCGATCCGCGCGCGCGGCTTCTTGCCGGTGTATTTCCAGGCGTTGCCGAGCAGGTTCTCCAGCACCACATGCACGAACCGGCGGTCGGCCTCAGCCCGCAGGCCCGGCTCGATCCGGACTTCCGCGTCGCGCTCCGCGCCGTCGTCCAACAACTTCGCCGAGACCTCGCTGGCGAGGGCGGATAGATCAATCGGCTCCTTCTTCAGATTGCCGCGTGTCAAGCGCGACAGCTTCAGCAGGTCGTCGATCAGGTTTCCCATCCGTTGCGTGCCGGCCCGGACCCGCGCCAGATAGTGCTTCGCCCGCGGATCGAGCCCGTCCGCAAACTCGGCGAGCAGGATCCGGCTGAACCCGTCGATGCTGCGGAGCGGTGCGCGCAGGTCGTGCGACACCGAATAGGTGAAGGCCTCCATCTCCCGGTTCGCCGCCTCGAGCTGGGCGGTCCGACGCGCGACCCGGTCTTCCAGCTCTTCGTTAAGGCGCCGGATTTCGCGCTCCGCCTGCTTGCGTTCGCTGATGTCGGCGAAGCTCACCACCGATCCGACCAGCAGACCATCGCGCAGCATCGGAAAGGCCTGATAATCGACGTCGAAAGAGGTGCCGTCGGCGCGCCAGAACACCTCGTCATCGACGTGGACGCCCTCGCCGGCCGCCAAGGCCCGGTAAATAGGGCTTTCTTCCTCCGGATAAGCGCTGCCGTCGGGCCGCGTGTGGTGGACCAGCAGATGCATGTTGCGGCCGATCAGGTCCTCGACAGCGTCGTAGCCGAACATCTCGACACAGGCGGGGTTGCAGAAGCTGCACGTGCCGTCCCGATCGATGCCGTAGATGCCCTCGGCCGTCGAATCCAGCAGCAATTGCCGCTGCTCCTCGCTGGCGCGGCGGAGCGCCTCCGACGATCGTCGCTGTTCCACCATGCGGCGAAAGGCCGTTGCCAGGGCGGTCACCTCGCGGCCGCCGCTGAGCGACAGCGCCTCCTCGTCAAAGGCATCGTGCCGACCGTAGTCGGACATCAGAGAACTCAACCGGCCCAAGGGGCTGACGATCCGCCGGCTGACCAGGAACCCGGCCGCGACGCCGAGAAACGCCACCGCCAGCGCGACGCCAATGATCCTGATCTGGACTTCGAAGATCCGCGCCCGCGCCTTGGTGACGTTGTAGCCAACGACCAGATGCCCGACCGTACCCACGATCAACGGATAGGAAAGGTGCTTGACGATGCCCGATTTCGTCTCCAGTTCCACATCGGCGCGACGATCGCCCCGGGCCGAGGCTTTTTCGAGATCGGCGAGCCCGGCGGGAAACCCGCCGGCAAAACTGTGCACGAATATCCCGCCGTCGAAATCAATGACATATATGTACTCGATATCCGGATCGTCCTGCGCGCGGCGCCTGACCGTGTCGGCCGCCTCGAGGACGTGACCATCAAGCACGTAGTGTATCGCCAGATCCTTCAGCGTCCCGGCCATAACCCGCCCGCGTGTGCCGATCTCCCGCTCGAGCTCGTCATTCATGATCCGGTTGACCAGAGCGGTCGTGACGATGCCGCCGGCGATGACGATCACGGCCACCAAAACGCCGATCCTTGCGAAGAGCGTCAAACCGGCCCCCCCTTTGACACCGCCGCTACATCATCCCGAAATCGATCAGCGCCTGGCGCAGGCGCGCGTAGTCGCCTGCCTCGGCCGGCGTGAAACCGTTGGGCATTTCCGTACGATCCCAGTTGTGCAGCCCCGCCTTGTCGCGACCCTTGGGCTTGAAGTCGATCAAGGCCTTGCGGATCTTCTGAAGCGCCTCGGGCGCGAGCGTCTTGCTTGCCGCGATGCCGCTGGAAGGAAAGAATGCCGATGTGTGGAGAATTCGCAGCTTGCCCTCGCCGACCAACCGCCTGGCCATGGTGTCCTGCATGCCGCAGGCATCGAACCGGCCGGAGATCACGGCATTGGCACAGTTCTGGTGCGACCCGGTGTATTCGTAAGCGGCCAGGCCATCGAGGCCGATGCCGGCGCCTTGCAGCTCGAGCCGCGGGATCAGATGACCTTGCGTGGAATCGATGCTGCCGAAGGCGAATCGCTTGCCGCGAAGATCCGCCAGTTTCTTGACGCCACTGTCCGGCGCAACGACGATCACCGACTGGTACTCGCCCTTGCCCTCATGGTTCAGGCCACGGACCAGAGGCATGACGCCGAATTCTTCCCGCGCCTTGATGAAGCTGACGGCGCCGACGGCGGCGAGATGGACCACGCCGGCGCCCAAATCCTCGGCAATCCGATCGTCCTTGGGCGTGAAACGCAACTCGAAGGAATAACCCGTCTTCTGCCGCAGATACTTCAGGAATGGCAGGTACTGGCGCGCGTCTTCCTGCGCGCTGGCGCGCAGATCGAATCCGAACCTGATGATGTCGCCGCCGGCCGTCGAAAACTGGTTGCCGCGCAGGTCGGTCTCGCTGACGCGATCGGAAAAATCGACCGTCAATCGCTCGCTGCCCAAGTCGTAGGATAGGTTGAATACAACCGCCACGGTCAGCATGGCGACGACGACAAACGCACCGAGTTTCCAATGCTTCATACGAGCAACAAGAGAAATCGAATGGCTACACCGCACCCGCTTGCGACACTCTTGGACCTCAATGCCGAGCAGTCGACCCAGCCCCGACCACCCCACCGTTATCGAATCGGCCATCATAACTAGGCGTTTTTCACTATTGCAATAACGACCAGACAACACAACCGCAATTTCCGCGGCACGCGACCCTGCCGAGGCGCTATGATCGCCGTCGCATCCACGCCGGATCGGGGAAAGACGGTGTCCACGACAGGCAAATCGACAGCGGAAATTCGACAGGCAGAGCCGGCCGATGTCGGCGCTATCGAGGACGTCGTGCGGCGCGCCTATTCGCTCTATCTGGAGCGCATGGCAGTGCCGCCGGGGCCGATGCGCGACGACTACGCCGGCCACGTCGCCGATGCCAACGCCTTCGTCCTGGCGGAGGGCAATCGGATCATCGGCGTCACGGTGCTGCTGCCCAAGGCCGACCACCTGCTGCTCGACAACGTCGCCGTCGACCCGGATTACCACAAGGCCGGCCACGGCCGCCGGCTGATCGAATTCGCCGAGGCGGAAGCCATACGCCGAGGCTTCGACGAAATCCGCCTCTACACCCACGTCACCATGCACGAGAATATCGCCTATTACCCGAAGCTCGGCTACGAGGAGACCCATCGCGGCGAGCAGGACGGCTATGCCCGCGTCTTCATGCGCAAGCGGCTCGTGCCGGAAAGTCCGGGAAAATGACCGACCGACCCCTGTCCGAGCTGCGGGCGATCTGGACGGCCGCCAGTCTCGACCCGGTGGCGCTCGACCGGGTCCGGATCACCGGCGCCGACCCGGTGCTGCCGTCGGTCTTCAGGATCGGCACGGCGGCAAGCATATCCGTCGCCGCCGCGGCGTTGGCCGCGGCGGAGCTCTACCGCCTGCGCAGCGGCCGGGCGCAGGACGTGACGGTCGAGATGCGCAGCGCGGCGGCGGCCTTTCGCGGCGAGCGCTACCTCAGGATCGACGGCGGCCCGCCGGCCAATTTGTGGAGTCCGATCGCCGGCTTCTACCCGACCGGAGATAAGCGCTGGATTCAGCTGCACACCAATTTCCCGCATCACCGCGACGGCGTGCTGGCCCTGCTCGGCTGCACGGAAGACCGCGACGCGGTCGCCGCCGCGATCCTGAATTGGCAGGCGCAGGAACTGGAGGATGCCCTCGCCGCCGCCGGCATGTGCGCCGCCATGGTGCGGACACCCGAGGAGTGGCGCGCCCATCCGCAGGCGGAAGCCGTGGCCGCGCTGCCGCTTTACGAGATCATCAAGCTCGGCGACAGCGCGCCGGAGCCGGCCGGCGACGGCATCCGGCCGCTCGGCGGTGTGCGCGCGCTCGACCTGAGCCGGGTGCTCGCCGGGCCGGTCTGCGGCCGAACGCTCGCCGAGCACGGCGCCGAGGTAATGCGCATCGCCGCGCCGCATCTGCCGAGCATCGCACCGCTCGTGATCGACACCGGGCCGGGCAAGCGCTCCGCCCATCTCGACCTGCGCCGGCCGGATGACGCCGAGCGGCTGCGCGCCCTGGCCCGCGACGCCGACGTCTTCGTCCAGGGCTACCGGCCCGGCGCCATTGCCGGTCTCGGCTTTTCGCCCGAGGCGCTGGCGGCGCTGCGCCCCGGCATCGTTTGCCTCAGCCTCTGCGCCTACAGCCATGCCGGGCCCTGGGCCGGGCGGCGCGGCTTCGACAGCCTGGTGCAGTCGGCAAGCGGCATCGCCCATGAAGGCGGCCAGTCCTTCGGCCTCGACGGGCCGAAGCACCTGCCCGCCCAGGCGCTCGACTACGCCACCGGCTACCTCGCCGCCTTCGGCGTCATCGCCGCGCTGGCGCGGCGCGCGACCGAGGGCGGCAGCTATCTGGTGCGGGTCTCGCTCGCCCAGACCGGACGCTGGATCGACGGCCTCGGCCGCATCGATGGCACCGGCCAACCGGACATGAAACTCGACGACATCGCCGACCTGATCCAGACGACCGAGACGCCGTTCGGCCGCATCGCCCATGTCCGCCCCGCCGCGGCGCTCACCGAGACGCCGCCCCATTGGGCGCGGCCGGCGGTGCCGCTCGGCACGCACCCGCCGGAATGGGAGGCGGCCGCATGAGCCTGGAGATCTGGCTGATGTTCCTGCTCACCGAGACGGCGCTCAGCCTGACGCCGGGCCCGGCGATCTTGGTGGTGGTGAGCCAGGCGCTCGGCAACGGGCCGAAGCGCGCGCTCCTGACCGGCGCCGGGGTGATCGGCGCCAACGCGGTCTATTTCGCCATCTCGGCGACCGGCATTGGCGCCCTGTTGCTGGCGTCCTATGAGCTGTTCTCGCTGGTCAAATGGCTGGGTGCCGCCTATCTGGTCTATCTCGGCATCCGCACCATCCTCGGCCGCGCCCCGACCGTCGGCACGGCGCCGGCCGGGCGGCCGGAGCCCCGGGCACGGCGCCTGTTCGCCACCGGCTTCGTGACCCAGGCGGCCAACCCGAAATCGATCCTGTTCTTCAGCGCCCTGCTGCCGCAGTTCTTCGATCCGGCCGGCAACATCGCGCTGCAGGCGGCGATCCTCGGCGTCACCTCGATCACCGTCGAGTTCGCCATCCTGGCCGGCTATTGCTGGCTCGGCGGCCAGGCGCTGCGCTTCGCCGGCCGGCCGTGGTTCGCCAAGACCGTGAACCGGGTTTCCGGCGGCCTGCTGATCACCGCCGGCGTCGCCTTGGCGGCACTGCGAAGAATTTAGCGCGCCCACACCCCGCCGGCATCGTCGGCGTAGCCGAAGCTTCGGTACGCCGCGTCGACCAGGGATTGGCCGCACGCATTCAGCAACAGCCCGTCGCCCATCCGGTTCATGGTGTAGCCGAAGGAGAACCCGGCCTCCGGATCGGCGAAGCCGATCGAGCCGCCGGCGCCGACATGGCCGAAGGCGGCGGACCCGAGGATCGCGCTCTGGTTGGGGCCGGCGCGGCGCCGGTTGTCCATCGACTTCATGAAGCCGGGCGCGAAGCGGGTCGGGATCATCAGCGTCGCGTCCAGATGCGTCGCCATCGACACTTCGCCCATGGCGGCGAGCGCCGCCCGGTCGACCAGGCGGACGCCGCTCGCCTCGCCGCCGACCGCGAGCGGCGCGTACATGCCGGCCAGGCCGCGCGCGTTGGTCATGCCGTTGGCGGCGCCGATCTCGGCGGCGCGCGCCGCGCGGCTATGGGCGCCGCCCTGGATGAAGCCGCCGGAGTTCATCAGGAACAGCGCCGGGATCGAGTCCGGCCGGTTCAGCACCGCGTCCATGAACGGCGTCATCGGGTCGTGCTTCGGGTCGAAGCGGTAGGGGATCATGGTGGCGACGCGCGGCTCCTCCGCCTCCGGCAGGCCGATCCAGAAGTCGAGGCCGAGCGGCCCGGCGACCTCGTCCGCGAAGAATGTCCCGAGCGACTTGCCCGAGACCCGCCGGACCAGCTCGCCGACGGTCCAGCCGAAGGTCAGGCCGTGATAGCCGTTGCGTGTGCCCGGCGCCCAGAACGGTTCTTCCGCGGCAAGGCACTCCACCATGTAATCCCAGTCGGTATAGCCGCCCTTCTTCATACGCACGCGCAGCGCCGGCACGCCGGCGGAGTGGTCGAGCATCATGCGCACCGTGGCATTCTGTTTGCCGTTGGCCGCGAACTCCGGCCAGAGCTCCGCCACTGGCTGCTCCAGATCCAACTCGCCGCGGCTGACCAGCATATGGGCGCAAAGCGCTGTCGCGCCCTTGGTCGAGGAGAAGACGATCGAGATGGTGTCGCCGGCCCAGGGATGCCGGTTCTCGGCGTCGGCGAACCCGCCCCAGAGGTCGACCACCGTCGCGCCGTCATGGACCAGCGCGACCGAGGCGCCGACCTCGCCGCGTCGGGCGAAGTTCTCGGCGAACGCTGTCAGCACCGCCTCGAAGCGCGGATCAATACTCCCCTCGATCGTGCTGCCCTCGGCCAATTCGCGATGCACCGCTTCCACCATCGTCCTCCCTTGTCCGGTTCGCCCGCAGCCGGTTGCCAGCCGTCGGCGTCCTGCGCATCATGGCCCGGCAAGATCATACCGCGCCAGGGAGGACGACATGACGGAGCTGCCCGACGTCCTGAGCTCACGCAAGCTGTCCAACAGCTTCCTCTCCGACACCATCCAGGTCTGCATCGTCACCCATGACCACAAGAAATGCATGGAGGGCTTTGTCCGCCTCGGCATCGGCCCGTGGCGCGTCTTTACCTTCGACAGCGCGGTCCTGCGACACGCGACCTATAACGGCGAAAAGGTCGACCACAGCTCGCGCATCTGCCTCGCCCGCCACGGCTCGACCCTCTGGGAGATCATCGAGCCGCTGGAGGGGCCGTCGATATATCGCGACTTCCTGGAACAACATGGCGAGGGCGTCCAGCATGTGGCGGTCGCCGCGGAAGGCATGGATTTCGACCAGCAGGTCGCCGAATTCGGCCGGCGCGGCTTCCCCGTGACCCAGTCGGGCGAGGTCGCCGGCGGCGCGCGCTACGCTTACTTCGATACCGAGGGCGCGACCCACACGACCTTCGAGATCATCCAGTTCGGCGGCGCCATCGAACCCGAGGCGTGGTATCCGGCACCACCGCCGCCGAAGGCTTAACCCCCGGCGGGATCGCATGGCGCGAGCCGGCCGGGTCGAGGTCTCGA
>CAJHXX010000223.1_pt1 | contig 30066 bp, 23 predicted proteins | sample 9198511 | NCBI WGS metagenome assembly CAJHXX01 (sample SAMEA7708325, study PRJEB35096) | sediment metagenome | biome: marine neritic benthic zone biome [ENVO:01000025]; feature: sediment [ENVO:00002007]; material: shallow marine sediment [ENVO:03000034] sea grass bed [ENVO_01000059] ...
AGGCAGGCGACGAGGCGAGGCCGCGAAAGCCGGCCAGCGAGCTGACCAGTGCCAGTTGGCCGCGGCCGCGCGCCGCCATCAGCTCGAAGGCCGGGTGGACGGTGTTGAAGACGCCCTCGACATTGGTCGCGAAGGTGTCGCGGGCGACCCGGTCGACGTCGCCAGGGGTGCGCGTGCCCATGGCGATGCCGGCATTGGCGATCACCAGCTCCAGGGGCTCGGCCGCATCGGCGCCGGCGATCCAATCTGCGACGGCGCCGCGATCGGTCACGTCGATCACCTGTTCGGCGACCTCGGCGCCGGCCGCCCGGCAGCGCTCGGCGACCTCGGCCAGCCGTTCCGCATTGCGCGCGCCGAGCAGCAGCCGGACGCCGTGTCCGGCATAGGCCTCGGCCAGGGCGGCGCCGATGCCGTTTGAGGCGCCGGTGATCAGGATGGTCCGCGGGTTTCGCATGGCGGCTGCTGCCCTTGTTGCAGGGGTGGTCAGTCAGTAGAGTAGCGGCGCGAATCTGCTAGAGCAGCATCCGACCAGACGGAATCGCTTTCAGCGATCCGACTGATCGGATAAAGCTGCTCTATCTATTGAAGTGTAGAGCAATCTTATCCGACCGTATGGAACCGAACCGGTTCCATACGGTCGGATATTGCTCTAGCCCAAGCGTTCGCTTTTCAGGAGGGTGCTTTGCCGCTCAGTAGCATGACCGGGTTCGCCCGCGCCGATGGAGAGACCGGCGACTATCGCTGGACCTGGGAGATCCGGAGCGTGAACGGGCGCAATCTCGACCTCCGCTTCCGCCTGCCGGGCGGCTTCGAGGCGATCGAGCCGGGCGCGCGCCGGCTGGCCGGCGAGAAGCTCGGACGCGGCAGCCTGTCCTGCAACCTGCAGATCAGCCGCACCGGCGAGCAGGCGACCTATCGCGTCAACCACACCCTGCTGCAACAGCTCGCCGGCATCGTCACCGAGGCCGGCCGCACTGTCGTGGCCGAACCGGCGCGGCTCGACGGCCTGTTGGCATTGCGCGGCGTGATCGAGATCGACGAGCCGGAGGAGACCGAGGCGGAGCGCGGCGTCCGCAACGACGCGGTCCTGACGAGCCTGGCCGGCGCGCTCGACGAGCTGGTCGCGATGCGCGACGAGGAAGGCGCGCGGCTCGCCGCCATCGTCGCCGGCCAACTCGACGAGGTCGAGAAGCTGACCGAACAGGCAAAGGCGCTGGCGGCGGCGCAGCCGGAGGCACTGCGCCAGCGGCTCGCGGCGGCGGTCGGCGAGCTGCTCGCGGGCGGCCAGGCGCTGCCCGAGGACCGCCTGGCGCAGGAGGTCGCGATTCTCGCCGCGAAGGCCGACATCCGCGAGGAGCTCGACCGGCTGACCGCCCATGTCGCCTCGGCGCGCGCGTTGATCGAAGGCGGCGGGACCGACGGCAAGGCCGGGCGCCGCCTTGATTTCATGGCCCAGGAACTCAATCGCGAGGCAAACACGCTCTGCTCCAAATCCCAGGACGTCGAGCTGACCCGTCTCGGGCTGGAGCTGAAGGTGGCGGTCGATCGTATTCGCGAGCAGGTGCAGAATATCGAATGAGCCGGCCGGCTGAAGACCGCGGCGGGGCGCCCACGGGGATCGAGCGACGGGGTATGATGTTCGTCCTGTCATCGCCTTCGGGCGCCGGCAAAACGACGATCTCGCGCCGCTTGCTGGCGCGCGACGCCGATCTGGTGATGTCGGTCTCGGCCACCACGCGGCCGCCGCGCCCCGGCGAGGTCGAGGGCCGCGACTATTTCTTCGTCGATCCGGTCGATTTCAACCTGATGGTCAACCGGCGCGAGCTGTTGGAACACGCCAAGGTGTTCGACCATTACTACGGCACGCCGGCGGCGCCGGTCGACGCGGCGCTGGCCGCCGGCCGCGACGTGCTGTTCGACATCGATTGGCAGGGTACGCAACAGCTGGCGCAGACGGCGCGTGACGACCTGGTCAGCGTGTTCATCCTGCCGCCGTCGACCGCCGAGCTGGAGCGCCGTCTCAAGAGCCGCGCCCAGGACTCGGACGAGGTGGTGGCGCGCCGCATGGCCAAGGCGGCCGACGAGATCAGCCATTGGGCGGAGTACGACTACATCGTCGTGAACGACGAGGCAGGGCGCTGTTTGCAGGACGTCTATTCGATCCTGGTCGCCGAGCGTAAGCGGCGCGCCCGCCAGACCGGCCTGCTCGACTTCGTCAAGGCGCTGCGCGGCGGGCAGTAGCCGTCACGGAACCGCCCGTGCCAGGGCGCAGAACTCGGCCACCGTCAGTTCCTCCGCGCGCGCGGTCGGCGCAATGCCGAGCGGTTGCAGCACGGCCTCGGGTCGATCGAACAGGCCCTTGAGACTGGCCCGGAGCATCTTGCGCCGCTGACCGAAGGCCGCCGCGGTCACCGCCTCCAGCTTGGGCCGGTCCGCCGGCGCCAGCGGCTCCGCCCGGGGGGTCAGCTGCACCACCGTCGAGATGACTTTCGGCGCCGGTGTGAAGGCGCGCGGGTTGACGTCGAACAGCGTCTCGACCGTGGTCAGCCATTGCACCAGGACCGACAACCGGCCGTAGGCCTTGGTGCGCGGCCGGGCGGCGAGACGTTCGGCGACCTCCTTCTGGAACATCAGGGTAAAGCTCTGGAAATGTTGCGGCGCGGCCAGCCATTTCAGCAGCAGCGCGGTGGCGACGTTGTAGGGCAGGTTGGCGACCACCACGGCAGGCCGCGGCGCAAGCGCCGTCTCGTCGACGGCGAGGGCATCGGCCTCGACGACTTGGAGCCGGCCGGGAAAACCGGTGCCAAGCTCCGCCAGGGCCTCGATACAGCGGGCGTCGCGCTCGACCGCGACGACCTTCGCCGCGCCCTGGCGCAGCAGCGCCCGGGTCAGCCCGCCGGGGCCGGGGCCGACCTCGTAGACGGTGACACCGACAAGGTCGCCGGCGGCGCGCGCGATGCGCAGGGTCAGGTTCTCGTCGAGCAGGAAATGCTGGCCGAGTCCCTTGCGGGCGCTGAGGCCGTGCCGGGCGATCACCTCGCGCAGCGGCGGCAGCGGCGGTGGCGGCTCTGGCGCGCCCGCCACCGGCTCAGGCCGCGCGATCGAAGGCCGCCCGATTGGCGGCGATCGCCGCGGCCATGCGCAGGGCGGCGATCAGGCTCGCCGGATTGGCGCGCCTGCTGCCGGCGATATCGAAGGCGGTGCCGTGGTCGGGTGAGGTGCGCACGACGGGCAGGCCGAGCGTCACGTTGACGCCGCCCCAGAAATCGATCGTCTTGATCGGGATATTCGCCTGGTCGTGATACATGCAGATCGCCGCGTCGTAGCCCTTGCGCGCCTCGGCGTGGAACAGGGTGTCGGCCGCGACCGGCCCGAAGACGTCATGCCCGGCCGCTTGCAGCCGGGCCACGGCCGGTGCCACCACCGCGGCGTCTTCCCCGCCGATGCCGCCGTCTTCGCCGGCATGCGGATTGAGGCCGGCGACGGCGAGGCGCGGGCGCGGGATCGCGAAGTCGCGGCAGAGCGCGGCCGCGGTGATCTCGGCGGTCTCGAAGATCGCCTGCGTGCTGAGCGCCGCGACGACCTTGGCCAGCGCGATGTGGATGGTCACCGGCACCACCTTGAGCGCGTCGCAGGCGAGCAGCATCACCGGCCGCGCCACCCCGGTCAGCGCCGCCAGATACTCGGTGTGGCCCGGGTGGCGGAAGCCGGCGTCGTAAAGCAGCTTCTTGTTGATCGGATTGGTCACCAGACCGGCCGCCTCGCCCCGTTGGCAGAGCTCGACCGCGCGCGCGATGGCGTCCATCACCGCCGCGGCGTCGGCCGGGTCGGGCCGCCCGGCTGTGCCGGCGATCGTCTGGCCGATGTCGAGTACCGGCAATGCCGTCGCGAACTTCGCCACCGCTTCCGCCGGCGCGCCGATCTCGGCCACGGGCACGTCGCGGCCGAGCACGGCCGCTAGCTTGGCCAGGCGGGCCGGATCGTCGATGACGCAGAAGGGCGGCAACCGGTTTTCCCGTCGGCCCGCCCAGGCGGCCAGCGTCAGCTCGCCGCCGACGCCGGCCGGCTCGCCCATGGTGAGGACCAGCGGCTCGGCCGGGTTCGGGGCCGGGTCCGGCGCGGCATCCATCAACGAATCTCCACCATGGCGTCACGGCGCAGGTCCCTGAGGTAGCGCCGCGCCAGCATTGTCAGCCGCCGTGCGCCGATCTCGTTGCGTATCGCCTTCTCGTCGACCGCGGCGGCCCGCGCACCGCCGCTGCGTCCGCAAACCACGAAGATATGCAGCCCCGACGCCGTGCGCACCGGCACGCTGACGCCGCCGTCCGCGAGATCGATGACCGCGGCGCGGATCGTCGCGGGCAGGTCCTTGGCGCGGATCTTGCCCAGACTGCCGGAATCCGAGGAGCCGAGTTCCGCCGCCACCGCGGCCACGTCGTCGCAGCCGCCGAGACGGCCGCGCAGCCGCTCGGCGAGGGCGGTCTGCCGATTGATTTCCTCGGGCGTCGCGCCGGCGGCGAGCGGCAGCAGAACCTGCTTGAGGTCGAGTTCGAGATCGCCCGAGCTGCCGCCGAGGATCTGGCGCTTGTCGCGCGCGACCATGATGTAATAGCCGCCGACGGCGCGGATCGGGCGCGAGATGCCGGGAATCGGCAATTCGATCACCGCGCGTTCGACCTCCTGCGGCAGTTGCCCGGGCCGCACCCAACCCATATCGCCACCAACCGCTGCGGTGACCGCCTGGCTGAACTCGCGCGCCACCGCGGCGACCGGCGCGCCGCCGCGGATCTGCTCGACCAGCCGTAGGGCCCGGCGCTGGACGTCGTTCTCGAGCGCCGGTGATTCCACCGACAGAAAGATTTCCGACAACAGGTACTCGTCCTGGCCGGCATTTGCCTTGAGCCGCGCCGCCGCCGTCTCGACCTCCTCGTCGCTGACGCTGACCCGCGGCCGCAGTCGGCGTTGCACCAGCTTTTGCCAGACGATCGCCGCGGTGAGCTGGGCGGTCACCGCTTCAAGCGTAATGCCCCGGGCCCGGACGTAGTCGGCGAATCGGCCGGCCGGAATGTTGTTCTCGCCCTCGATTTGGCTGATCGCCTGCTGCAGCTCTTCCGCCCTGACCCGGATGTTGAGCCGATTGGCCTCCTGAATCTGCAGGCGCTCGTCCACCAGGGTCCTGATCACCTGGCCGCGCAGTCGGGCACGCACGTCGGGCGTGTTCTGCAGCCCGGTGCTGATCATGATCAGGTCGATGCGTTGGTTGACGTCGAAGTCCGACACCACCTCGTCATTGACGATCGCGGCAATGCTCTGTATGGTCTGGGCGGCGGACGGCACCGCCGCCAGCATCAGACAGACGAGCCATAGCCAGATCGGCCATCGGCCGGTTCTGCCGGCGGGCCGGATCGCCGGCGATCGGGTCGTCCTGGTTGGTCTGCTCACTGTACTTCGTCGCCTAGCCTATGCTGCCGCGTGGAGCCGCGGGCAGCAGGGCGCAAACATACGGATTTCATCGCCGCCGGAAAAGGGTGTGATCGCGATACCGGCGGCCGTTCAGCCGCTCAAATTCTTCAATCGGATCCTCAGTCCGAAATTGGTCGACTCCTCGACGTCGCGGTCGCGGGTGTTCTTGCGCTCGAACTGGAAGCGGATGTCGAAGCATTCATCGGCGTATTGGATCCCGGCGCTGGTGAAGATCGCCTCGTTCTCTTCCAGGTCCCGCCTGTGTTCGGCCAGAATCGACCAGTACTTGGTGATCTTGGCGCGGGCCTCGACGTTGATCTCCTCGCGCCGCGTGAACTCGCTGAGCGCGAGCTCCTTCGCCAGACGAACGTAGCTGAGCCGGATCCGGAACGCGGCCGGGCCGGCGGAAAGATAGCTTTCCATCCGCCGAAGGCTCGGCCCGTCCGCATCGGCGCGAAAGCGGTATACCAGGTCCAGATAAGGGGCGGGGGCCAGGGTGACGCGGCCGACGATGTCCGACAGCCGGTGGGCCAGTCCGCTCTCCTCGCTGAACTGGTCGTTGTCGTTGAAGCGATAGCTCTGTCCGATCGCGAAATTGGCGTAGCCGCCGGCCTCGCCATAGATGCCGCCACGGATGCCGTAATTGGCCCGCGAGCCGCTCTCGACCCGATCGAGGCCGGCGAACCGGTTATGGCTAAAGAGGTTGGTGTCGTCGAACTCGAAGCTGAGCGAATCCTCGTTCGGAATCTTGTTGGGATTGCCGCCCGTGAGCGCGCCGACGACCGACACCGCGGGCTCGAAGGTGATGCGCAGTGAGCCGCCCTTCCGGACCAGCGGAAAGCTCCAGTCGAAGGTGCCGACCGGCCAGATGCGGCCGGTGAAACCCGACTCGTTCTCGCCCGGCGTGCCGGTATCGACGGCATTGACCCAATAGGCGTCGCCGCGCAGCCGCGCCGCCAGCCGAAACAGCGATCCGAGCGGGCCGATATACGGCAATTCCCAGGCGCCGGTAAGCGATATGCGTCGGCTGTCGGTGCCTCTGGCTCGCTGCAGCACCAGTCCGTCGGCGTCGAAAGTGAACCGGCCGCCCAGGACGCCCGGCTCACTGACATAGTTGTAGTCGATCTTCGGCAGGATAAAGGGCGTCTCGGTCTCGCCCAGCTCCTCGCGCAGGTCCTGGAAGATGTACTGGTTGATGGCGGCATAGTTGCGCCCCTTGAATCGCTCGGCGAACAGATTTGTCGTCAACACGTCCTGATTGCTGATGTCATAACGGCGCAAATAAGTGTCGTCGGACGCCCGGAAGAACTCGTAGCCCCAGCGCCAGTTGCGATTGATGTCGAAGCGGCCGTCGCTGCGGATATGGCCGCGCACCGTCTTATCACCGGTCTTGTCGTTGAAATCGTCGCGCTCGTCGACATAGGTCCCCGAGCCGTCGAGCTTGAACTGGCCCTCCCGCGTCCGCTCGCGGTACTCGGCGCCGAGGACGAAGCCTTCCTTGCTGGTGATCCGCGGGCTGATCGTCATGTCGCGGTGCGGCGCGATGTTCCAGAAGAACGGCACCTCGAGCTGGAAGCCGAGTTCGGTCGACGATCGGAAGGTCGGCGCCAGCAGGCCCGACCTGCGCCTGACCGTCGGGTCGGGGTGGAGGAAGTAGGGCGTATAGGCGACCGGAACGCCGAAAAACTCCAATACCGCATGGCGGTACGAGACCGTCTTGGCGTCCTCGTCGTGAATCACCTTGGCGGCTCTGATCCGCCAGAGCGGCGGCCGCTCAGGGTTTTCCTCGCACACCTCGCAGGGCGTATAGGTGGCGCCCTCCAACTCGGTACGATTGCCGTCCTCGCGCTCGGCGGACTCGGCGGTAAAGCGCGAGTTGTCGGTCAGCAGCACCTGCAGATTGGTAATCACGCCATTCCTGAGCTCGTCGCGCAGTTCCAGGTAATCGGCGGACACCACGTTGCCGGATGGCTCGGTCAGCACGACATTTCCGGATGCGGTGACGGTGTCGGTGTTCTGGTTGTAGCTGAGGTTGTCGCTCTTCAACACATAGCCGGCCTGGGTGACCTCGACGTTGCCGCTGGCGGTGACCAGGCCGAGCTCCTGGTCGTAGGTCACCTGATCGGCCTGCAACGCAATCGGTTGGGTCTGCAGCTCGTCGATGCCGAGCTGCGCCGCGGCGCCGGCGATGCTGCCGAACGCCAGGCTGCCGGCCAGGACCATCCGGGCCAACCACCTCCCGCGACGGAGCCCCGGCGAGCGCCTCGACACGGGCTATCGGTCCTCGCAGTGACAGGGTGACGCCACGGGCGCTTCGGCGCGGCCTGGCCGCGGGTCACTCGATCGAGGTGAGGGAAAACGACTCGGGGCCGACATGCGCGCAGTATATCGGCTGCTTCCCGCCAAGCCAGATTGGAGTGATGCGCAGCCGCTCAAGACTCCCAGCGCCGGCACTGCTATAAACCTGCCGGTTCGCCCGCCGCATGTGGCATCGATGAAAACCCGGAGAGGACTATATGAAGATCGCATTATCGGATCTCGCGCTGCCGAAGGGCGGCGCGCTAGTCGTCGGCGTCGCCGCCAATAGCAAGCTGCTGCCGACCGCCAAGTCGGTCGACGACAAGACCGATGGGGCGCTCGGTCGCGCGATCAAGGCGGACCGCTTCGAGGGCGAGAAGGGGCAATGGCTCACGGTGCTGGGGCCGAAGGGCGTCGGCGCCGGCCGCATCCTGTTATGCGGCATGGGCAAGCCGGAAGAGCTGACCGAGCTCGACCTGCAGAAGATCGGCGGCAATGCGGTGGCTAAATTGCTGACCAGCGGCGAGAAGCAGTTGACCATCGCGCTCGACGCGCTGCCGGCCAAAGGCAAGAAGAAAGGCGTCGACGCCGCCGCGGCGGCGGCGCAAGTCGCCTTCGGCGCACGGCTGGCGGGCTATCGATTCGACAAGTACCGGACCAAGCAGAAGAAGACGGAAAAACCGAGCCTGACCGGCGTCACCGTGGCGACGGCCGCGCATACCGCCGCCAGGCGCGTCTACCGCGCGCTCGACAAACTGGCGGACGGGGTGTTCCTGACCCGCGATCTGGTGTCCGAGCCGGCCAACGAGCTGACGCCGAAGAAGCTTGCCGCCGCCTGCAAGGAGCTGACCAAAATCGGCGTCAAGGTCGAGGTGATGGGCGAGCAGCGGATGCGCCGCCTCGGCATGCACGCGCTGCTCGGCGTCGGCCAGGGCTCGGCGGAAGAGAGCCAGCTGGTGGTCATGCAATGGGACGGCGGCGGCCAGCGCCAGAAGCCGGTCGCCTTCGTCGGCAAAGGCGTCACCTTCGACACCGGCGGCATCTCGATCAAGCCGTCCGGCGGCATGGAGGAGATGAAGTGGGACATGGGCGGCGCCGGCACCGTAGTCGGGCTGATGAAGGCGCTGGCCGGGCGCAAGGCCAAGGTCAACGCCGTCGGCGTGGTGGCGCTGGCCGAGAACATGCCGTCGGCGACGGCGCAGCGGCCGGGCGACGTGGTCACGTCGCTGTCCGGCCAGACCATCGAGGTGATCAACACCGACGCCGAGGGTCGGCTGATCCTGGCCGATGCCCTCTGGTACACCCAGGACAAGTTCAAGCCGCAGTTCATGATCGACCTGGCGACCCTGACCGGCGCGATCATCGTCTCGCTCGGCCATGAATATGCCGGCATGTTCACCAACAACGATGAATTGGCGGAGCGCCTGAGCGCTGCCGGCGAGGCCGAGGGCGAGAAGGTCTGGCGGCTGCCGTTGGGCGAGGCCTATGACAAGGCGATCAATTCCGACATCGCCGACATGCAGAACGTCGGCGCCGGCCGCGCCGGGGGCAGCATCACCGCCGCCGCCTTCCTGCAGCGCTTCGTCAACGAGTTGCCCTGGGCGCATCTCGACATCGCCGCCATGGCCTGGTCCAAGAAGTCGACGCCGACGGTGCCGAAGGGCGGCACCGGCTATGGCGTGCGCCTGCTCGACCGGCTGGTGCGCGACCATTACGAGACGTGAGCCGGCGCGTGCCGCCATGGCCGAAGTGAGCTTCTACCACCTGCAGCGCGAGCCGCTCGAGCAGGCATTGCCGAAGCTGCTGGAGAAGGCCTATGGGCGCGGCCTGCGCGCCGTCGTCCTGGCCGGCTCGGCGGAGCGGGTGGCGGCGCTGAACCAGCGGCTCTGGACCTACAGCCCGAAAAGCTTCCTGCCGCATGGCGCCGCCGAGGACGGCCAGGCCGCCGAGCAACCGATCTACCTCACCACCGAGGAAGAGAACCCGAACAGCGCCAGCCTGCTGGTCATGGTCGACGGCGTCGATGCCGGGTTCAAGTTCGACTTTGCGCGCACGGTCGACATGTTCGACGGCAACGACGCGGCGGCGCTGGCCGCGGCGCGCGTACGCTGGCAGGCGGCCAAGGCGGCCGGTCACGACGTCACCTATTGGCAGCAGGGCCCGCGCGGCTGGGAAAACAAAACCTAAAAAAGGGGCCAGGACGCTTTTTTGTAAGCCTTTGAAATATAACGAAATCAGAAAAAGCGTCCTGACCCCTTTTTTAGGCCTGCATCGCCTTGATCAGCTTGCGGACCACCGGGCGCGGGGCGAAGCGGACCGAGGCGGCGGCGGCCTTGTTCTTCAGCCCCGGGATGACGATCAGCCGGCCCCGACGGAAGCCCTGATGGCCGGCCCGCGCGACTGCCGCCGCGTCCGCCGTGGCGTTTCGGAACAGCGGCGTGTCCGCCATGTCGGCCCGCTCGGCGAATTCGGTCGCGGTCGGGCCCGGGCAGAGACAGGTGACGGTGAGCCCGCTCGCCGACAGCTCCTCGGCCAGGGCCTCGGTGAAGGACAGCACATAGGCCTTGGTCGCGTAATAGACCGCCATGCCGGGGCCGGACTGGAACGCCGCGGTCGAGGCGACGTTGAGCACGCCGCCCCGGCCCTTGGCCTTCATCGCGGGCAGGAAGCGGCAGCTCAGGTCGGTCAGCGCGGCGACGTTGACCTGCACCATGTCGAGCTGGCGCTGCCGGTCGAGCTCGGCGGCCTGGCCGCGCAGGCCGAAGCCGGCATTGTTGACCACCACGTCGGGGCTGACGCCGGCCGCGTCGAGGCACCGGGCGATTGCGTCCGGCGCGTCCGGTCGCGCCAAGTCGACGGCCAGCACTTGGACCGCGATGCCGTGACCGGCACCGAGCTCCGCCGCCAGGCGCGTGATCGCGTCCCGCCGCCGCGCGACCAGCACCAGGTCGGCGCCGTCGGCGGCGAACAGCCGCGCCAGCTCCAGGCCGATGCCGGAGGAGGCGCCGGTGATCAATACGGTCTCCTGTGCCATCTGAGATACCGCCAGTGTGATTATCGGTCGCGGGGAAGCTGCGCGGACTTCCTGTAAAGAGCGTTAAGCAGGCGGCCGCCGATTCGGGGCGGCTGCGGATCGCTGCCGCGTCGCGGCTCAGCGCTGTCGGATCGCATAGAGCGTGAAATAGGAGCCGGTGTAGACCGGTGACAAAATCGCCGGCAGCGGGTTGCCGGTGCCGGCGAAGTTCAGCGTCATTACATAGTCGAACCGGGCGGGCCAACCGGCGAAGCGGTGGAACGTTTCGCCGGTCTCGTTCTCTTCGGCCAGGGCGCCGGCGCTTGCCGGATCGACCGCGCGGACCAGCTTGTCGATCGGCATCGGCATGTGGTGCGGCGCATCGACCTCGACGAACGCCGGCGTGACCGCGAGCGGCTGCAGGCCTTTGGCCATGAACAGGTTGGGCAGAAAGACCGGACGCTCGAGCAACAGCAGGGCCGTGATATTGTAGAACACTCGGCGGTGTTCGGTCGGCGCCGCCCGTACCGCCTTGTCCCAGTCGTCGACCGCCGACAGGATCCGGGCGCTCGGCGGGAGTTGGCGGCCAGCCGCGCGCATCTCCTGCTGCAGGCTGTCAAAGGCGCGCCAGTCGGACGCCACCGTGACCAGCCGGCCGGCGAGCAGCAGGACCGCGATGCCGGCCACCGCCAACCCCGTCATCTCCCGCGCCGGCGTAAACGCGGTGCCGGCGATCAGGATGCCCAGAAGCGGCAGAACCAATCGAAAATCGCTGCCCCAGTTGCCCAACAGCCAGGTCGGCACCAGCACCACGCAAATTGCCAGCCCAAGGCAGGACAGCCGCGCTTCCGGAACCAGACAGACCCAGCCATTGCGCAAAGCCAATACGGCGAAAACCGCCAGGGCGACGAGTAGAACAAGATCGACGCGGCTGTTGTGGAAACTGATCGGCAGCTGGCTGGCGAGCAGCGCCTTGGACAGGAACAGGTACTCGGTGCCGCCGCCTTCCGACAGCGGACGGAAGACCAACAACAGCCCGGCGGGGATCACGAACTGACTGCCGGACAGGAATATCCGACGGCCCAGAACGCGGAGATCGAGGGCGCGATGCCGGCTTAGGCGGGCCAGCTCGAAGCAGCCAAGCGATACGCCATAGGCGCCGAGCGCGGTCGGGTGCACGAAGAACAGCATCGTCGCGCCAAGCGAAAACAGCGCGATGCGGATCGCGACGGGCAGGTTCTCGCTTTTCACCCAGAATGCCAAGAGGAACAGGCAAATGCCTATCCCGAAAATATAATTCAGGAATCCGAGCGCGAGCGCGGTGTTGTAGACGAAGACGAAGATCACCAGCGGCCAGTAGCTGACGCGGCCCAGCAGGGCCCAGTGCAGGGCCAAGGTGCCGCCGGCCAGCATCAGCATCGTCATGGCGATGAACAGCTTTCCGGCGGCAAAGAGCCCGACCTGCTGCGCAAGCCAGGGCAGCACGGCATCCATCGCCAGGTTGGGGATCACTCCCCACGCGACGGAATAGATTTCCTGCAGACGGGGCGGTGCCTCGATGCTGGCGAGCACATGTATGCGCGCCAGATGATTGGGGTACTCGACCATCATCAGGATCTCGACGAGCGCGAGAGGGGCGAGCACGGCGGCCGTCAGCAGCAGGAAGGCCAACGCCAGCAGGCGCGGATCGGCGCGGGAACGGACGCCGTCCCCGCCGGCGGCGCGCGATTGCACGGTCACCACGCCTTCTCTCGATTCTCCGGCCGATTCGCTGTCATGAGGTCCGGACCGCAGGTCCATATGTCGGTCGCGGCGAAACTGCGCTTTTTTCCTATAGAACGCGTTAATGCCTGCGCCTTATTCGGCCGCCTCCAGCGCCTCCGCCGCCGCCATCCAACGCGCTTCGGCGGCGGCGAGCCGGGCGGCGATCTCGCCATGGCGCTTGTTCAGATCGGTCACCGTCTCGCTGCTGGCATCGTATGTCTCCGGCGCCGCGAGCTTGGCCTCGATGGCGTCCCTTTCGCGGTTGAGCCGGGCGATCTCGGCTTCCGCCTGCTTGGCCTGCTTGCGCAGTGCCGCGACTGCCGCCCGGGCGTCCGCCGCGGCGCGGCGCATCTCCTTGCGGCTCCGCTGCTTGTCGCTGCCGCCGGCGCCCCCAGCGTCCTTGTCGGTCCGCCGACCGGCGCGCCGTTCCTCGGTCACCAGGCGGCGATAGTCTCCGAGGTCGCCGTCGAACGGCTTGACCCGGCCGTCGGCGACCAGCCACAGGCGGTCGGCGACCAGGCCGATCAGATGCGGGTCGTGGCTGATCAGCACGACCGCGCCGGAGAACTCGTTGATCGCGTGGATCAGGGCTTCGCGCGCGTCGACGTCCAAGTGGTTGGTCGGCTCGTCCAGTACCAGGATCTGCGGCGCCTTGCGGCTCATCAGCGCCAGCAGCAGCCGTGCCTTCTCGCCGCCGGACAGCTGCTCCACGGCGACGTCGGCCTTGCCCTGAGCCAGCCCGAAGGGGCCGAGGCGGGCGCGCACCTCGGCGACTTTGGCGCCGGGCATCAGCTCGGCCATATGCTCGAAGGCGCTCTGGCCGGGCGTCAGCTCGTCCAGTTGGTGCTGGGCGAAGAAGCCGACCTCCAGCTTCGGCGCCGCGACCATCTGACCCGACATCGGCGCGAGGCGTTTGGCCAGCAGCTTGGCGAAGGTCGACTTGCCGTTGCCGTTGGCGCCGAGCAGCGCGATCCGGTCGTCCGGGTCGATACGCAACGAGAGCCGGTCGAGCACCGGCTCGCCGGGCCGATAGCCGACCGCGGCCTCGTCGAAGGTGATCAGCGGCGGCGCCAGCCCGGCCGGCTGCGGGAAGCGGAAACTCGGGGTCCGCTCGGCCGCCATGGCCGCGACCGGCTGCATCCGCTCCAGCATCTTGATCCGGCTTTGCGCCTGGCGCGCCTTCGAGGCCTTGTAGCGGAAGCGTTCGACAAACGCCTCGATATGCTTGCGCTGGGCGTCCTGTTTCTGGCGCAGCTTCTCCTGATGCGCCTGGCGCTCGCGCCGGGTGCGCTCGAACCGGTCGTAGCCGCCGGCATAGAGGGTGAGCTTGCCGTCCTCGACCGACAGGATGTGGCCGACCGCGTTGTTCAACAGGTCGCGGTCGTGGCTGACGATGACCAGGGTCTTCGGGTAGGACCTGAGATAGCCCTCCAGCCACAGCACCGCCTCGAGATCCAGGTGGTTGGTCGGCTCGTCGAGCAACAGCAGATCGGGCTCGCTGAACAGCGCCGCGGCCAGCGCCACGCGCATCCGCCAGCCGCCGGAATAGTCGGCGCAAGCGCGGGCCTGCGCCGCTTCGTCGAAGCCGAGCCCGGCCAGGATCGCCGCGGCGCGGGCCGGCGCCGTGTGGGCGCCGATATCGGCGAGCCGATTGTGCAGCTCGGCGATCCGTTCGGGATCGGTCTCGGTCTCCGCCCGGGCGAGCAGGGCGGCGCGCTCGCTATCGGCGGCCAGCACCGTCTCCAGCAGGTTTTCCGGCCCGCCCGGCGCCTCCTGCGCCACCAGGCCGAGGCGGGCGCCGCGCCGGACCGCGACGGCGCCGCCGTCGACCTCGAGCTCGCCGGAGATCAGCTTCAGCAGCGTCGTCTTGCCGGCGCCGTTCGGGCCGACCAGACCGACCCTGTGGCCGGCCGGCACCGTGACACTCGCGCCGTCGAACAGCAGGCGCCCGGCGATCCGGAAGGTGATGTCGGCGATCCGCAGCATGGCGGAAGCTCATATCACGCCGGCCCGACGCGCGCCATTCTCCGCTCTGTCGGTTGCGGCCGGCCGGGCGAGCCGATATAAACCGCGCGCCCGCGAGGAGAGCGGCGCGTAACACATAAGGTATTTGCAAGATGGCGACCGAACGGACCTTCTCGATCATCAAGCCGGACGCGACCCGGCGCAACCTGACCGGCCAGATCAACGCCAGGATCGAGAGCGCCGGCCTCCGGATCATCGCGCAGCGGCGCGTCCACATGACCCGCGCCCAGGCGGAGACCTTCTACGCGGTGCACAAGGAGCGCCCGTTCTTCGGCTCCCTGGTCGCGTTCATGACCTCCGGGCCGGTCGTGGTGCAGGTGCTGGAAGGCGACGGCGCGATCGCCAAATACCGCGAGGTGATGGGTGCGACCAACCCGGCCGAGGCGGCCGACGGCACCATCCGCAAGGATTTCGCCGAGAACCTGGAGGCCAATTCCGTGCACGGCTCCGACGCGCCCGAGACGGCGGCCGAGGAGATCGCCTACTTCTTCGCCGGCGCCGACATCGTCGGCTGACAATAATTTAGGGTCTGACCCTAAATAGATGATAAGTGGTTGAAATCGTTAGAGCGAGCTAATTAGGAGCTAATTAGGGTCTGACCCTAATTAGCAGCTAAGTGCTTGAAATTACTCGGGCGCGGGGTTGATCAGGGCGCCGTCGGGCTGGGCCGCGGCCTCGATCTCGACGCGGCCGTCGTGGATCCGGGTCCGGCCCTCGGCGATCAGGCGGACCGCCAGCGGGTAGATGCGGTGCTCGACTTCGAGCACCCGGGCGGCGAGCCGGTCCGGGTCGTCGCCGGCCAGACGGCGCCGCGCCTTGCGCGATGATCGGCCCGTCGTCCATCTCGGCGCGCACGAAATGCACCGTGGCGCCGGAGACCCGCACCCCGGCCGCGAGCACCCGTTCGTGCACGTCGAGGCCCTTGAAGGCGGGCAGCAGGGAGGGGTGGATGTTGATCAGCCGGTCCTGCCAGTGCTCGACGAAGCCGGCCGACAGCAGGCGCATGAAGCCGGCGAGGCAGACCAGCTCGACGCCGGCCGCGGCCAGCGCCTCGGTCAGCGCCGCGTCGAACGCCGCCCGGCCGTCATAGCCGCGATGGTCGATCACCCGGGTGGCGACGCCGGCCGCCTCGGCGCGGGCGAGGCCGGCGGCATCGGCCCGATTGGAGACGACCAGCGCCACCTCGGCCGGGTAGTCGGCCGCGGCGCAGGCCTCCAGCAAGGCGGCCATGTTGCTGCCGCGCCCGGAGATCAGGATGCCGAGCCGCGTCCGGCTCATGCCGCGTCCGCTCCATGCAACCGGACCCGTCCCTGGCCGGCGGCAAGGCGGCCGATGCGGTAGACCGTCTCGCCCTGGTCGCGAAGCAGACTCTCGGCCGCCTCTGCCTGGTCGGCGTCGACCACGGCGACCATGCCGATGCCGCAGTTGAAGGTGCGCGCCATCTCGTCGGTCGTGATGCCGCCGGCCCGGGCCAGCCAATCGAACACCGCCGGCCGGGTCCAGACACCGAGATCGAGCTCGGCGTCGACGTCGTCCGGCAGGACGCGCGGCAGGTTCTCGGGAAAGCCGCCGCCGGTGATATGGGCGAGCCCCTTGAGCAGGCCGGCGCGGGTCGCCGCGAGGCAGCTCTTGACGTAGATCCGGGTCGGCCTGAGCAGCGCCGCGCCGAGGGTGACCTCGGGCTCGAACGGTGCCGGGGCGCCGTAATCGAGGCCGAGATCGGTGACCAGTCGGCGAATCAGGGAATAGCCGTTGGCGTGCGGCCCGGTTGAGGCGAGGCCGAGCAGCAGGTCGCCTGGGCCGATGCCGGCACCGGTCAGCAGGCTGTCGCGTTCCGCGGCACCGACCGAAAACCCGGCGAGGTCGTAGTCGCCCGGTCCGTACATGCCCGGCATCTCGGCGGTCTCGCCGCCGATCAGGGCGCAGCCGGCCTCGCGGCAGCCGGCGGCGACCCCTGCGATCACCGCCTCGGCGGTCGATTCGTCGAGCTTGCCGCTGGCGAAATAATCCAGAAAGAACAACGGCTCCGCGCCATGCACGACGAGGTCGTTGACGCACATGGCGACCAGGTCGATACCGACCGTCTCATTACGGCCGCATTCGGTGGCGATCTTCAGCTTGGTGCCGACCCCGTCGGTAGCGGCGACCAGCACCGGATCCTGGAAACCCGCCGCACGCGGGTCGAAAATGCCGCCGAAGCCGCCGATTTCCGCAGCCGAACCGGCCCGGCGCGTCGCGGCGACGAGCGGCTTGATGCGTTCCACCAAACGGTTGCCCGCGTCGATGTCGACGCCTGCCTTTTTGTAGGTATAAGCGTTGGTAATGGTTTACCTACCGCTGATACGATATGGTCCCTGGCCACGTGAACATACTTCTTCTCGAACGGTTTGCAATGATGCGGACAAGTCCTCGCCGGCGCGGATTCGCGGGCTCTGCGGCGCCACGCGAATCACGGCAGGCCGGCGCGCTCGCCCTGATCGATCGATACCCTAAGCTCCCGAGACGCCTGACCGGCGGCCTCCGGCGCGTCGCGCCGGCCCTGTTTGCCAGCCTGTTTGCCGTCGCCGTTTTCGCCCGTCCGGGGCTGGCGCAGAGCGACCTCTATACCATCGCCAAACAGCCGATCGACGCGACCGCGTCGTCGGCGTCCGAGGCGCGCGAGATCGCCCTGACCGATGGCCAGCGCGCGGCTTACGGAATGCTGCTGCGCCGGATCACCTTGCCGGAGGACTACGTCTACCACCCCGAGATCGACGATTCGGATATCGCCGGGCTGGTGCTGTCCTTCGAGGTCGATAACGAGAAGACCTCGTCGACGCGCTATCTCGCCAATCTGACGATTCGCTTCAACCGGGATTCGGTGCACAACCTGCTGCGCGCCTTTGACGTGCCGTTCAGCGAGACGCGGAGCAGGGCGGTGCTGGTGGTGCCGATATACAAGGCCGGCGCCACGGCGCGGCTCTGGGACGAGCCCAACCCCTGGATGGCCGCCTGGGCCGAGCGCGAGGGCGACGAAAGTCTGGTGCCGCTGTTCCCGCCGCTCGGCGATCTGCATGACATGTCGTCGCTGACCGCGGAACAGGCGCTTGCCGGCGATGCCGCGGCGCTGTCCGGCCTGGCGGCCCGCTATGGCGCCGGCGACACCCTGGTGGCGACGGCGACGGTCGCACGCGATCCGACGGGTCAGCAGAACCGGCTCACAGTCGACCTGACCCGTCATGGCGCGGCCGGCGCGACCACCGATTTTGTGATCTTCAGCGCGCCGCAGGTGGACGGGCTCAATTCGCTGATGCGGCAGGCGGCAGCGCAGGTCGCGCGGCGTCTCGACCAGGCGTGGAAGCGCGAGACCCTGCTCAGATTCGGCAACGAAACCACTCTGAACGCGTTCGTGCCGCTGAAAGACCTCGGCGAATGGCTGAAAATCCGCGGCCGGTTGACGCAGATGGCCGAGGTCAGCAGGATCGAAATCGTCTCGCTGACGGCGACGGACGCGCAGCTGGTGCTGCATTTTCTGGGCGACCAGCGACAACTCGCCTTGGCGCTGGCGCAGCGCGACCTGGAACTGACCGACAGCGGCGGTGCCTGGGTGTTGCGCGTTGTCGGGCAGAATGGATACCAGGAATAGTGAGGCGTACCGGTCCAGGCGGCCACTCTGGCCGGTGAGGCGGGTCTCGGTGGCGCGATGGGCAAAGGGGGGGCCATGACGGCGCGGCAGCAAGCTCTGTTCTGGTTCGTGCTGGTGGTGGTCTTCGGCCTGCTGCTGTTTCTGCTGCGCGAGATGCTGCTGCCTTTCGTGCTTGGTATGGCCGTCGCCTATCTCGCCGATCCGTTTGCCGACAAGCTGGAGGACTGGGGCTTCTCGCGTGCCTTGGCGACGACGGTGATCACCGCGCTGTTCTTCGCCATCGTGCTGGTCGCCGCGCTGTTGATCGTGCCCGTGGTCGCCGGTCAATTGATCGGGCTGGTCGAACGCCTGCCGGTCTATATGGAAAAATTCCAGGCCAGCGTCCTGCCGCTGGTGAACCGGATATTGACCGAACTGCCCGCTTCGTTCGGCGCGCCGGAGCTCGACTGGGGCCGGGAGGCCTTGTCCCAGTACTCGAAGAACGCGGTGCAATGGCTTGTTTCACTTGGTGCGGGCATATTGAGCGGTGGCATGGCGCTGCTCAACCTGCTGTCGCTTCTGGTGATCACCCCGGTGGTGGCGTTCTACCTATTGTGGGAATGGGACGTGATCGTCGCCCAGATCGATGACTGGCTGCCGCGCCGGCATGCCGGGCGGATCCGCGGCATCATCGCGGAAATCGACCGGGTGCTGGCCGGGTTCGTGCGCGGCCAGGGTACCGTCTGCACCGTGCTCGGCCTGTTCTACGGCGTCGGGCTGTCGCTGGTCGGGCTGGAATTCGGCTTTGTCATCGGCCTGGCGAGCGGCGCGCTGTCCTTCATTCCTTTCGTCGGCGCGATCTTCGGCGCGGTCGCCTCGATCGGCGTGGCGCTGGTGCAGTTCTGGCCGGAATGGCTGCCGGTCGCCGGCGTTGCCGTGATCTACGCCGTCGGCCAGGTGATCGAGGGCAATTTCCTGACGCCGAAACTGGTCGGCAGCCGCGTTGGCCTGCACCCGGTCTGGGTGATCTTCGGGCTGCTTGCCGGCGGCGTCCTGTTCGGTTTCGTCGGTATGCTGCTGGCGCTGCCGGTGACCGCGGTGATCGGCGTCCTGGTGCGTCACGGACTTGCCGAATACCTGACCAGCCGCTTCTATCTCGATGCCAGCATGACGGCTACCGCCGACGGTGATGATGGTGATGGCGGCGGCGGGGAGGGACCGGCCTCTTGAGCGGGGCGCAGCTCACGCTCGATCTCGGCCACCGGACGGCGTTCGGCTTGGACGACTTCCTGGTCGCGCCATGCAACCGGCAAGCCGTCGACTGGCTCGACCGTTGGCCGGACTGGCCCGGCGGCGCGGTGGCGGTGATCGGCCCGGCGGGCTGCGGCAAGAGTCACCTGGTGCATGTCTGGCAGGCCGCAGCGGCCGCGACACGGATCGCCGGGCGGGAACTCACGTTGGCCGACCCGCCGCGGCTCGCCGGCCGGCCGGTCGCCGTCGAGGACGGCGACCGAGGCGTCGACGAGCAGGCCTTGCTGCATCTCTACAACCTACAGCGCGAGGTCGGATCGCACCTGCTGCTGACGGCGCGGGCGGCGCCGGCGCGTTGGAACACGGCGCTCCGCGACCTCGCCTCGCGGCTCAAGGCGGTGCCGGTGGTCGCCGTCGGCGCGCCCGACGACGCCTTGCTCTGCGGCCTGCTGGTCAAGCTTTTGGCCGATCGGCAGTTGCAGGCGGGACCCGAGGTGGTGCAGTTTCTGGCGGCGCGCATCGAACGCTCCTTCGCGGCGGCCGAAGCCATGGTGGCCGCGCTCGACCGCCTGTCGCTGGCGACGCGGCGGCGGATCACCGTGCCGCTGGCCGCGGAGTTGATGACGCGCGTAGCCGAACACCACGAAGAACATAGCTAGGAGGGCGAGATGGATTTAGGGATCGCTGGCAAGACGGCGCTGGTCTGCGCCGCCAGCAAGGGCCTCGGCAAGGGCTGCGCCATGGCGCTGGCGGAAGAGGGCGTCAACGTCACCATTACCGCGCGCGGCGCGGAAGCGCTGGAGGCGACCGCGGAGGAGATCCGGCGGAAGACCGGCGTCGAGGTGAAGGCCGTGGCCGGCGACGTCACCACGCCGGCGGGCCGCGCCGAGGCGCTGGCGGCGTCGGGCCAGCCGGACATCCTGATCAACAATGCCGGCGGCCCGCCGCCCGGCGACTTCCGCGACTGGGACCGGGACGACTGGATCAAGGCGCTGGACGCCAACATGCTGACCGCGATCGAGCTGATCAAGGCGACCGTCGACGACATGATCGGGCGCGAGTTCGGCCGCATCGTCAACATCACCTCCGGCGCGGTGAAGGCGCCGATCGACGTGCTCGGCCTGTCGAACGGCGCCCGCTCCGGCCTGACCGGCTTCGTCGCCGGCGTGGCGCGGGTCACCGTGCGCGACAATGTCACCATCAACGGCCTGCTGCCCGGCCCGTTCGATACCGACCGCCTACGCGGCAATTTCACCTACCGCGCGGCCCAGGGCCAGGGCAGCGCCGAGGAGCTGGCCGCCAAGGCGGCCGCCGCCAACCCGGCCGGCCGATTCGGCACGTCGGAGGAGTTCGGCAAGGCCTGCGCCTTTCTCTGCAGCGTCCATGCCGGCTACATCACCGGCCAGAACCTGTTGATGGATGGCGGCAATTACCCCGGAACCTTCTGAGGCAAAGGAGACGACATATGAGGGCAGTCCTGAAGGGCGTAATCGGCGGCGCGGCCGCGATGGTCCTGGCGACCCTGCTGTTCGCGCCGCCGGCGGCGGCTGGCGCACATATCGGCGGCCTCTGGCTGACGGTCGAGGGCAAAAGCCACGTCCGCATTGAATCCTGCGGCAACAAGCTCTGCGGCACGATCATCTGGCTGAAGGAGCCGAGCGGCAAGGACGGCAAGCCTAAGATCGACAAGGAAAATCAGAAAGAGGGCTTGCGCACGCGGCCGATCCTGGGCCTGCCGCTGTTGACCGGTTTCAAGCCCGACGGCGGCAAGCGCTGGACCGGCGGGCGGATCTACAACCCCGAAGACGGCAAGACCTACAAATCGAAACTGACCCTGGAGAGCGACGACGTGCTCAAGGTCGAGGGCTGTGTGCTGTTCTTCTGCAAGAAGCAGATCTGGAACCGCGTGAAATAGCCGGGCGTGCCGCCGGGCACGATTTCGAATGAATTAATGGCCGGCGGCACTATATTGGGACTAGGTAAGCCAATAACTTAGAGCCGAGAATTGAAGACAGCGATGCTTCGTTTCGTCCTCCGCGCGGAGGCGTGTTGCGATGGCCCGTGACGCCAAAGCCGAGGCCAAGCTCACCGTGGCTGCGCCCAGTCAGCCGGCGCCCAGTCAGCCGGCGGAGATCGAACGGCCGGTCGCGGCGGACGCGGCGGAGCGCTACATAAACCGGGAGCTGTCCTGGCTGGCCTTCAATTTCCGGGTCATGGAGGAGGCGGAGAACCCGCGCCATCCGCTGCTCGAACGGCTGCGCTTCCTGTCGATTTCGGCCACCAATCTGGACGAGTTCTTCATGGTCCGCGTCGCCGGCCTGTGGGGTCAGGTGCGCGCCGGTGTCAAGCTGACCAGCGCCGACGGCCTGACCGCCGCGGCACAGTTGGCGCGGATCAACGAGGCGGCCGGCGCATTGATGGCGGCGCAGCACCGGTGCTGGAAGGCACTCGGGCCGGAGTTGCGCGAGGCCGGCGTCGTCGTCGTCGACCGGGACGAACTGGGCGTCGAGGACCGCGCCTGGCTGGAACAGCATTTTCTGGAGCAGGTGTTTCCGGTGCTGACGCCGCTCGCCGTCGACCCGGCGCATCCGTTCCCGTTCATTCCCAATCTCGGGCTGGTGCTGGTGCTGCGGCTGATGCGCACCTCAGACCGGACGACGCTGAACGCGCTGGTACCGCTGCCCAACCAGATCAGCCGGTTCATCCGGCTGCCGGGCGAGGCGGTGCGCTTCATCAGCCTGGAGGATCTGGTCGAGCTGTTCATGGACCGGCTGTTCCCGCGCTACGAGACGATCGGGCGCGGCCAGTTCAGGGTGATCCGCGACAGCGACATCGAGGTCGAGGAAGAGGCCGAGGATCTGGTGCGCTTCTTCGAGAGCGCGCTGAAGCGCCGCCGCCGCGGCAGTGTGGTGCGGCTGATCGTCGACGACGCCATGCCCGACGACCTGCGTCAGATGATCGTCCGCGAGATCGAGGTCAGCGACAACGACGTGCTGGTCGTCGACGGCGCGCTCGGCCTGGCCGATCTGGCGCAGCTGATCGTCGACGACCGGCCGGATCTGATGTTCTCGCCGTTCAACGCCCGCTTCCCGGAACGGGTGCGCGACGCCGGCGGCGATTGCTTCGCCGCGATCCGGGACAAGGACTTCATCGTCCATCACCCCTATGAGAGTTTCGACGTGGTGGCGCAGTTCATGCGCCAGGCGGCGGAGGACCCCAACGTGGTGGCGATCAAGCAGACGCTCTATCGCACCTCGGAGGATTCGCCGATCGTCAAGGCCCTGATCGCCGCGGCCGAGGCCGGCAAGTCGGTCACGGCGCTGGTCGAGCTCAAGGCGCGGTTCGACGAGGCGGCCAACATCCGCTGGGCGCGCGACATGGAACGCGCCGGCGTGCATGTGGTCTACGGCTTCATCGAGCTGAAGACCCACGCCAAGATCTCGGCGGTGGTGCGGCGCGAGGGCAACGGCCTCAGGGTCTATGCCCATATTGGCACCGGCAACTACCATCCGATCACGGCCAAGGTGTACACCGACCTGTCGTTCTTCACCGCCGAGCCGGCGTTCGGCCGCGACGTCATCGGGCTGTTCAATTACCTGACCGGCTATGCCGAGCCGGCCGAGCTGGAGCGCATCTCCGCCTCGCCGTTCTCGTTGCGCCAGCGGCTGCTGCGGCTGATCGACGGCGAGATCACCCATGCCAAGAACGGCCGCCCGGCCGAGATCTGGGCGAAGATGAACGCCCTGGTCGATCCGGAGATCATCGACAAGCTCTACGAGGCGAGCCAGGCCGGCGTTCAGGTCGAACTGATCGTGCGCGGCATCTGCTGCCTCAGGCCGGGCATCGCCGGTCTGTCGGAGAACATTCGGGTGAAGAGCATCGTCGGCCGCTTTCTGGAGCATTCGCGCATTGTCTGTTTCGGCGCCGGCGGCGGGCTGCCCAATCCGAATGCGCGGGTCTACATCACCTCCGCCGACTGGATGCCGCGCAACCTGGACCGGCGCGTGGAAGTCTTCGTCCCGATCGAGAATCCGACGGTGCGTCAGCAGGTTCTGGAGCAGATCATGGTCGCCAACCTGAAGGACGAAGCGCAGAGCTGGGTGCTGCAGCCGGACGGCAAATATTCCCGGCTGTCGGTCGATGCGGACGCCTTCAGCGCCCACACCTATTTCATGACCAACCCAAGCCTTTCCGGCCGCGGCAGCGCGCTGAAGGGCGGCCAACCGGTGCCCAAGCTGGTCCTTAACGACGACTGAGCCATGTCGGCCGAGCCGTATTCCATAGCCGCGCCGCTGGCCGGCGCCGGCGGCGATCTCGTCGCGGTGATCGATGTCGGGTCGAATTCCGTCCGCCTGGTGGTTTTCGCCGGGCCGTTGCGCGGCCGTCTGCCGATCTTCAACGAGAAGGTCGCCTGCGGGCTGGGGCGATCGCAGGACGCCACGGGACTTCTAGACGAGCGGGGCCGGGTGCGCGCGCTGGCCACCCTGCGCCGTTTCGTCGCCCTGGCCGCGCGCATGCGCGTCACGAAACTGGTCGCGATTGCGACCGCCGCGGTCCGTGATGCCGACGACGGCGACGCGTTCGTTGCGGAAGTCGAGCAGGCCTGCGGCCTGCGGCTGGAAGTGGTGTCCGGCGCGGAGGAGGCACGGCTCGCCGCTTATGGCGTGCTGTACGGCCATCCGGAGGCGGACGGCCTGATCGGCGATCTCGGCGGCGGCAGCCTGGAACTGGTCGCGCTGAGCGGCGGTCGGGTCGGCCGCTCGGCGACCTTGCCACTCGGCCCCTTGCGGCTCGGCGAGGTCGGTGACCGTCATGCCCGGCGGAAATTCGTCGACGACAAGCTGGCGACGGTAGACTGGCTCGCGAATATGATCGGACGGCCGTTCTACGTAGTCGGCGGCAACTGGCGCGCGCTTGGCCGCGTTCATATGGAACAGACACATTATCCTATACATATCGTCGATAATTACACGCTCGATGCCGCCACGGTTCGCGATATCAGCCGACTGATGGCGCGGCAGAGCCGGGGCTCCCTGACGCGTATCACCGCGGTGTCGTCGCGCCGCGTCGAAACCGTGCCGTTGGCCGCTCTGGTGCTGCGCCGGTTGCTCAAGATCATCGACCCTTCGCGGGTCGTGTTCTCGGCGCAGGGTCTGCGCGAAGGCGTGCTGTATCGCGGGCTCAGTACGGCGCAACGGCGCCGCGACCCGTTGCTCGAGGCCTGCACCGAGATGGCGCGGCATGAGAACCGGTTCGCCGTCGCCGGTCGGGAACTGTTCGAATGGACCGGCCCGTTGTTCCCGGGCGAAGACGAGGCTGCGGCGCGGCTGCGGCACGCCGCGTGCCTGTTGAGCGATGTCGGCTGGCGGGTGCATCCGGATTATCGCGGGGAACAGGCCTTTCGCCGGATTCTCCGCGCGCCGGTTCCCGGCATCGACCATCGCGGGCGCGCCACGGTGGCGCTCGCCGTGCATGCGCGCTATCGCGGCGACGGCGATCAGCGGGTCGTCAGCGCCGCCTTGCGGTTGCTGGATGCGGACCAGCAGCGGACCGCCCGGCAGATCGGCTTCGCCCTGCGTCTTGCGCATACGTTGGGCGGCGGCACGGCCGCGGCATTGCCCGACACGGACCTGCAACTGACGGTCGACGAGCTGGTATTGCGGGTCGGGCCGTCGACAACCGACCTCGTCGGCGAGGTCGTGGAGCGGCGCGTGAACGCGCTGGCCCGGGCGTTCGAGCGCGCCCCGAAGATCGTGATGCAGGCTTAATCGGCCGCGGCGTCGTCGGCCGCGGCGTTGGCCCGCAGCGGCACCAGCTTGACGTTGCGGCCGTCGACGGAGAGGGCGAGCTCGCCATGCTTCAGGGCGAGCGCGTCCTCGCCGAAGATTTCCCGCCGCCAGCCGTGCAACGCCTGCACCGGCGCATCGTCGTCGGCCGCAATGCGTTCCAGGTCGGCGACGTTGCAGACCAGCTTCTGCGCGACGTTGTGGCTCTCGCACTTCATCTTCAGCAGTACCTTGAACAGCTCGACCAGCGGGCCGAGGCCCGGCGGCAGGGCCTCGCGTTCCACGGCCTCGGGCCATTCCTCCTTCGGCATGGTGGTGCCGCGTTTCACCGCGGCCAGCAGCTCGCGGCCCAGCCGCCCGGTCGCGAAGCCACGCCCGAGGCCGCGGACGCGGGACAGTTGCTCGGCGGTCTCCGGCGGCTCGGCCGATATCTCGAGCAGCGCCTCGTCGCGGATCACCCGGTTGCGCGGCACGTCGCGCCGCCGCGCCTCGTGCTCGCGCCAGGCAGCGGCGGCCTTCAGCACGGCGAGAAAGCGCCGGCTCTTGGTCCGGGTCTTGATTCGCCGCCAGGCGTTCTCCGGGTGCAGGGCATAGGTCGCCGGGTCGGTCAGCACGTCCATCTCTTCCTGCAGCCAGGCGACTCGTCCGGTGCGTTCCAGCCGGCGCGCCAGCTTGTCGTAGATCACCCGCAGATGGGTGACGTCGGAGAGCGCGTATTTGAGCTGCCGCTCGGTCAGCGGGCGGCGCGACCAGTCGGTGAAGCGTGAGCTCTTGTCGACCTGGGCCTTGACCAGCCGGCGCGCCAGGGTCTCGTAGCCGACCGATTCGCCGAATCCGCAGACCATCGCGGCGACCTGGGTGTCGAAGACCGGCGTCGGGATGTCGCCGAACAAATGGTAGAAGATCTCGATATCCTGGCGCGCGGCATGGAACACCTTGACCGTGCCGTGATCGGCCAGCAGGGTCTGCAGCGGCGCCAGCGACAGCCCTTCCGCCATCGGGTCGAGCAGCGCTTCCTCCTCCGGCGCGGCCAGTTGCACGAGGCAAAGCCTGGGCCAGTAGGTGGTCTCACGCATGAATTCGGTGTCGATGGTAATGTAGGGACTTTGGGCCAGCCGCCCGCAGAGGGCGGCGAGGTCGTCCGTATCTGTTATCGTACGCATGGCGGGTAGCCTTATACACCAACTGCGCCTAGAGCAATATCCGATCGGACGGAACCGGTTCGGTTCCGTCCGATCGGATGCTGCTCTAGCGTCGCAAGAAACCAATGCCGCGGAAATATCTTGTCGTCCGGGTCATCGCGCACTTGACATCGGGCCGGCTTCGTTGCGTCTTGGCGCCGCCCGGCCAGGCCGGATTGTCATAAGCGTTTCCCGAGGCATCTCATGCATCCCTTTCGGACCCACACCTGCGGCGACCTGCGCCCTTCGCATGTCGGCGAGCGCGTGCGCCTGTCGGGCTGGATCCATCGCAAGCGCGATCACGGCAACCTGCTGTTCGTCGACCTGCGCGACCATTACGGCATCACCCAATGCGTGATCGAGACCGGCACGCCGCTCTTCGAGCAGGTCGAGGGCGCGCGCCCGGAAAGCGTCATCACCGTCGACGGCCCGGTGGTCGAGCGCAGCGCCGATACGGTCAACCCGACCCTCGATACCGGCGAGGTCGAGATCCGCATCGAAAGCCTGGAGATCCAATCGCCGGCCGACGAGCTGCCGATGCCGGTGTTCGGCGAGCATCAGTATCCCGAAGACATCCGGTTGCGCCATCGCTACCTGGACCTCAGGCGCGAGCACATGCACCGCAACATCGTGTTGCGCAGCCAGGTCATCGCCTCGATTCGCCGGCGCATGACCGAGCAGGGCTTCCTGGAATTCCAGACGCCGATCCTGACCGCGACCAGCCCGGAAGGCGCGCGCGACTTCCTGGTGCCGAGCCGGCTGCATCCCGGCAAGTTTTACGCCCTGCCGCAGGCGCCGCAACAGTTCAAGCAGTTGGTGATGGCGAGCGGCTTCGACAGATATTTCCAGATCGCGCCCTGCTTCCGCGACGAGGACGCGCGCGCCGACCGCAGCCCGGGCGAGTTCTACCAGCTCGACCTGGAGATGGCCTTCGCCACCCAGGAGGACGTGTTCGCCGCGGTCGAGCCGGTCATGGCCGGGGTGTTCCGGGAATTCTCCGACTGGCCGCTGGCGGAGCCGTTCCCGCGCATCGCCTATGCCGACGCGCTGCTGAAATACGGCACCGACAAGCCGGACCTGCGCATCCCGATCGAGATCGCCGACGTCAGCGAAGCCTTCGCCGGCGGCGGCTTCGGCATCTTCGCCAAGGCCATCGACAAGGGCGCCGCGGTCCGGGCGATCCCGGCGCCGGCGGCAGCCACGCGGCCGCGCTCCTTCTTCGACAAGCTGAACGACTGGGCGCGCGAGCGCGGCGCGCCGGGGCTCGGCTACATCGTCTACGAGGATGGCGGCGCCAAGGGGCCGATCGCCAACAACCTGGAGCCGGAGCGGGTCGAGCGGCTGCGTACCCTGGCCGGGGTCGGCGATGGCGACGCCCTGTTCTTCGCCTGTGACAAGCCGGCCGGCGCAGCCGAGCTGGCCGGCGCCGCCCGGCTCGAGCTTGGCCGCGAGCTCGACCTGGTAGAGCAGAACGTCTTCCGGTTCTGCTGGATCGTCGACTATCCGATGTACGAATTCGACGAGGTCGAGCGCAAGATCGATTTCAGCCACAACCCGTTCTCGATGCCGCAGGGCGGGCTGGAGGCGCTTGAGAGCCAGGACCCGTTGGAGATTCTGGCCCATCAGTACGACATCGTCTGCAACGGCGTCGAGCTCAGCTCCGGCGCGATCCGCAACCATCGGCCCGACACCATGGTCAAGGCCTTCGAGATCGCCGGCTATGACAGGGCCGAGGTCGAGACCCGTTTCGCCGGACTTTATAATGCGTTCCGCTACGGCGCGCCGCCGCATGGCGGCCTGGCCCCCGGCATCGACCGCATCGTCATGCTGTTGGCCGATGAGCCGAACATCCGCGAGATCATCATGTTCCCGGTCAACCAGCAGGCCGAGGACCTGATGATGAATGCGCCTTCCGAGGTCAGCCCGCGCCAGCTGCGCGAGCTGCACATCCGCACCGTGCTGCCGGAAGACGACAAGAAGCGATAGCGCGGCCGACCGGGCCCGGTCCTTTCGGCCCGCGGGCGCAGGGCTGTACGGCAATCGAAATGTCGCAAGATTGACACAGATAGGGCGGCTTTTGTCCGATCCGCCGGCGCGGAACCGTGGCGGGGCGGCACGGCATGTCGGCGCGAGTTTTGACCGGCTGACCGCGGGTTTAGGGGGGTGAAATTTTACTTACCTTGTAGAAATTCAAATAAATCCTAGAATAGAGATATAAGTACATTTAATTAATTTTTTCTATTACTAAGTCGTTAACAGATTCATCTCAGAATTAAATGCCCCAAATATTTGTGGCGTAAACAGGTGGATACAATGAAAGCAACAGGAAGGACGTGGTGCGGCTCCCGGAAGATCTCGGGAATGGCGTCTTCTATCAAGGAATTTCTACACAACCGGTCGGGCAGCGCCATTGCTTGGACCGCGATCTCGCTGCCCATCGTCTTCGGCGCGGCCGGCATGGGGGTCGATGCGACGCTCTGGTACATGGACAAGCGTATCGTGCAGAACGCCGCCGACTCGGCGGCGGTCGCGGCGACCCATGTGCTGTCCGGGGGCGGCGACGACGCGGCAATAAAGGCGGCGGCGGAAGCCGAGGTCGAAGCGCAGGGCTTCGACATCACGACGGCCGGTGCGGTCATCGTCAACAACCCGCCGGCTTTCGGCCCGACCGTCGGCACGGTGGGCGCCGACACGAGCTATGTCGAGGTCATCATCAACCATCGGCGTGAGATGTACTTGGCGGGCGTGTTGAGCGAGCAGGGCAGCGTCGGCATCCAGGGCCGCGCGGTCGGCGGCATCCAGGTGTTCGGCAACCACTGCGTGGTGGCGCTCGACGAGACCATGGACGCGGCGATCGAGTTCAAGGGCACCGCCAACGCGACCATCGACTGCGGCGTCGCCTCGAACTCGAACAGCGAGAAGGCGATCTCCATCACCGGCACCGCCTATCTCGACGCCGACCCGGCGCAGGCCTATGGCGACGTCTATGTCTCGAGCAACGCGACCCTGGTCTCCGACCAGCCGGTGCAGTCGCTGTCGCAGCGCGTCCCCGATCCCTACGGCGCGGAAGGCCAGAACCTCCAGGTGCCGGCCACCTACACGAGCCTGCCGGCAACCGGAGAGCCCACTTGTGACACCGCCACGGTGGAGCAGTACAGCACTTTCTGGGTCTTTTCCGCCAACAGCAGGTATTGCGGCGGTGTCAAGTTCAACGCCGGCGCCATCGCGATCTTCGAGCAGGGACTGCACTATGTCGATTCCGGCGATTTCGTGGTGAATGGCGCGGCGACACTGAACGGGACCGAGGTCACCTTCATCCTGACCGCCGTGGACCCGGTCGATATCGGCGGCGTGTCGATGAACGGCGACGCGCAAGTCAACCTGTCGGCGACCACCACCGGCCCGTACCATGGCATCCTGTTCTACCAGGACCAACGGGCGCCTTCGATGCAGGGCAACAACCTGATCGAAAGCACCTTCAATGGCAGCGCCGCGATCAATCTGCTCGGCGCGATGTACTTCCCGAACCAGGAGGTGGTGTTCTCCGGCGGCGTCTCCGGTTCCGCGGGCTGCCTGCAGATCGTCGCCAAGAAGGTGACCTTCTCCGGCACCTCGTTCATCCAGAACAGCGATGCGGTGTGCCAGTCGATCGGCGTTGCGTCGATGGACCAGTCGCGCGTG
>CAJHXX010000053.1_pt1 | contig 29889 bp, 26 predicted proteins | sample 9198511 | NCBI WGS metagenome assembly CAJHXX01 (sample SAMEA7708325, study PRJEB35096) | sediment metagenome | biome: marine neritic benthic zone biome [ENVO:01000025]; feature: sediment [ENVO:00002007]; material: shallow marine sediment [ENVO:03000034] sea grass bed [ENVO_01000059] ...
GCCGTGGCGATCTCGTTGCCGCGGAGACTCGGACAGCGAGATTGCCGCGCTGCGCTCGCAATGACGCGGGACGGTGGCGTCGCCTTTGCCGGAACTCATCAGCTTTCCGCCGATCCTGACGGCGAACCCTCCGCCGCCTGGCCGGCGCGCATTTCGCGATTGGCGATGTAGAGGGAGCTGGCGAAGATGATCGCGGCGCCGAGCCAGGCCCAGGGATGCAGCATCTCGGCGAAAAACAAATAACCGGCCAGGGCGGCGGCCGGCATGCGCAGGAAGTCGAAGGGCATGACCAGCGAGGTCTCGGCGATCTTCAAGGCCCGCGTCATGCTGTAGATGTAGGTGTTGGCGACCAGGCCGAGCCCGAGCAGCCAGGGAATCTGCGCGAGCGTCGGCCATTGCCAATTCAGCGCCGCCACAACCAATGCAAAGGGCGCCGAGAACAGGGTCAAATAGAACACCGTCGTTTCCGCGCCGTCGGTGCGCAGCAGCACCTTGCCGACGACCACGACGCCGGCGCCGGTCAGCGCCGAAATCAGCACCAGCCCGGCCGCGGGGTCGAACGCCGCGACGCCGGGCCGCAGGATCACCAGCACCCCGGCAAAACCGACGCCTAAGGCCAGCCAACGCCGCGGGCCGACCTGTTCGCGCAACAGCAGAGCGGCCAGCAGGGTGGCGAACAGCGGCGTCGTGAAGATCAGCGAGGTGGCCTCCGCCAGCGGGATCATCAACACCGCCACCAGCAGCGTTCCGCCATGGACGACCATCAACACCGCGCGCCCGAGATGAAGCCCCAGGCGGCGCGTCCGAAGGGCGCCGACGCCGGCGCGCAGGAACCACGGCGAGAACAGCGCCAGGGCCATAAAATAGCGCCAGAACAGCAATACATAGACATCGATCTCGGCGGAGAGATATTTGACGATGGCGATCATGCCGGCATAGCCTGCCGCCGCCGTGGTCATCCAAAACACGACACGCAGGACGGCCGGCAGTCCGGCGGCCGCCGTCGCGACGGGCCGGGCCGGCACCGTCTCGGACTCGGTCACGCCGCCCATGGCTATGCTCCGTTGTGAATAATTAGTCTCCCTATTGATTCCCTACCGGCAACGCAACGGCCCGCGGCCTGTTGTCGCGGCGGGCCGCGCCCGCCTCACATCATGGTCTGCGGCAACCAGGTGGAGATGGCCGGGAACAGGATCAGGATCAACAGGATGACGCATTCCATCAGCACGAAGGGCAGCACGCCGGAGAACATCTCGCTGGTGCTGACCCGGCCGTCGGCGGCGGAGACGACGGCGAACAGGTTGAGCCCGACCGGCGGGGTGATCACCGCGATCTCGATCATCTTGGTCAGGACGACGCCGAACCAGATCGGGTCCATGCCGAAGCTCTTGATCACCGGATAGATGAACGGCACCGTCATCACCAGCATCGACAGCGGGTCGATGAACATCCCCATGATCAGATACATCACCACCATGGCGAGGAGGAACATCGGCGCGGTCAGGCCGCTCGCCGTCACCAGCTCGGTCAGGTCGGTGATGAAGCCGGAGACCACCAGGAAGCGCGAGAACAGCAGGCCGCCGATGATGATGATGAACAGCACCGAGGTCAGCTCGGCGGTCTGCTTGAACGATTCCCAGATATCGCGGCCGCCGATGCGCCGGCGCGCCAGCGAGATCAGCAGCGCGCCGACGGCGCCGACCGCCCCGGCCGCGGTCGGCGGCGTGATGCCGGTATAGATGCCGCCGAGCACGATGAAGACCAGCACCAGCATCGGCCAGATGCCGCGCAACCCCTTCATCTTTTCCGCGAAGCTGGAGAGGTTGACCGCCGGCGGCGCCCAGTGCGGCTTGAAGCGCAACATCACCGGGATGCCGACGACGTAGAATGCCGCGGTCAGCAGCCCGGGCAGGATGCCGGCGATGAACAACGCGCCGATCGACTCGCCGGTCAGGATGCCGAACACGACGAAGGTCAGCGAGGGCGGGATCAGGGCGGCGAAAGTCCCGGCGGCGGCGATGCAGCCGGCGCTGATGCCCCGGTGATAGCCGAGCTGCAACATCTCCGGCAGGGCGATGCGGGTGAACATCGCCGCGTTGACCACGGTCGACCCGGAAATCGCCGCGAAGCCGGCGGAGGCCACGGCGGTCGCGACATAGAGGCCGCCGCGCACGGATTCCAGCCAGCGGTTCACCGCCGTGTAGAGCTCGCCGATGATGCCGGAGGCCGATGCCACCGCGCCCATCAGCACGAACATCGGGATCACCGCGAAGGCGTATTCGCCGGCGACCGAGAACGGCAGGGTCTGGAAGGTGACGATGGTGTAGGTCAGGTCGGAGGCGAGCCACATGCCGAGCGCGCCGACCAGGGTGATGGAAAACGCGATCGGTATGCCGAGGCCCGACAGCCCGATCAGGATGGCGATGCCGGCGAAGCCGATGACGATGGCCTCCGTCATCACGACGTCCCGTCGAGCCGCGGCGGCGGTGCATCCGCATCGACCCGGCCGAGGATCAGATGCACGAATTGGTGCAGGGATTCCAGCATCGCGATCAGGCAGCCGAGGGTGAGCGCGAACTTGCCGGGATAGAGCGGGATCCGCGCCAACCCCTCGGAACGCTCGCCGACGGCAAGGCTCTCCCAGGCGGCGATGCCGCCGCGCCAGGCGATGAAGCCGAACACCAGCACGGCGGCAACCAGGGCGGCGCCGACGGAGAGCCGCCGCGCCAGGCCGACGAACTTCGCCGAGAAGATGTCGACGGTGATATGCGCCCGGCGCTGCTGCGCATAGGCGAGGCCCATGAAGACGACGACCACCAGGCCGGCCTCCGACAGCTCCAGCGCGCTCGGTACCGGGGCGGCGAAGAAGGCGGTGCCGACCACGTCGGCGGCGCCGACAACGGCGATCAGGCCGATGAACACGGCGGCGAGGCCGAGCGCCAGGATATTGCAGTAACGGATGGCGCGATCCAGGGCGCGGAGCATGGCCTTATGCCTCATGCATCGCCGCGGCCGGCGGACGGCCCGAACGCGATGCCGCGCCCGGGCCGCGCCGATGGATCGACAGGCGCAAGGCTACAGCTTCAACAGCGCCTTGAGCTGGTCGGCGTAAGCACGCGCTTCCTTCTCCTTGCCGAGCTTCGCCATCTCCTTGATCCAGATCTCGATCATGTCGGGAACGGCCGCCTGCAGCTCCGCCTGCTGCTCGAATTTGATGAGCTCGGCGCCCTGCTTGAGCATGGTCTCGAGTGCCTGTTTCTCGGCCCGCACCGTGTCCTTGACGCCGAACTCGGTCGCTTCCGCGCCGACCTCCAGCATCAGCTTCTGCACCTTCTCCGGCAGGCTGTTCCACTTGTCGCGATTGATCGCCAGGTAGTAGGCGTTGATGCCGCCGAACTTGACGTCGATGATGTACTTCGCCACCTCATGCAGCTTGTAGGCGATGAAGTTCGCGTTGGTCAGGTAGGAGCAGTCCATCGAGCCGCGCTTCAGCGCCTCGTACATGTCTGTCGGCAACACGTTGACCGGGGTCACGTCCAGGGCCGAGAACATGATCGGCATGTAGGAGCCGAAGGTGCGGATCTTCAGGCCCTTGAGGTCGTCCACGGTCCGCACCGGCTTGGTGCAGATCAGCCGATAGTTCGGCAGGTAGCGGTGGATCAGCGGCTTGATCTTGACCTTCTCGAACTCGGCCTTCTGGTCCGCATTAGTCTCCTCCAGCTTCATCGCCGCGCGCATCGCCGCCTCGCCGTCGAAGAAAGTCATCGGCAGGCTGTTGGTCATCGCCGCGAAAGGCAGCGAGGAGGTGAAGTAGCCCTGCACCACAGTGCCCATGTCGATGGCGCCCTTGCCGACCAGGTCGAGCATCTCGTTCGACTTGCCGAGCGCGCCGCCGTAGAAGGTCTTGACGGTGATCTTGCCGCCGCTCCGCTCCTTCACCTTTTCGGCGAAGTAGTCGTTCGGCTTGGTCATATAGAGGGCTTTTGGAAAGCCGGTGGCGAAGCGGAACGTCAGCTCCGGGTATTCTTCGGCACCAAACGCCGCTGTATGTAGGCCGAAAGAGCCTATGACGGCGGCCGCGGCCGCCCCACTCGTCAGTGACTTGAACATTATTAGTCCTCCCTAGTTCTGGTTTAGATCGTCACTGTTCATCGAGACTGATACCAGTACGTGGCATTCAGTATGCTAGCCTGGGCTCTCGGCCGAAAGATAGGCGCCGCGGCTGTGGTGTCGGCGCGTTCAGGCCGAATTCTTCTCCACCATCTCGCTGAGCCGCGCGAGCACAAAGTCCGGCACCTCGATGGCATCTTCGGCGAGCCGGCGGCGGCGCTCGGCGGCGGAGCGGTCGAACGGCATGCGCACCGGCGAGCCGCCTTCGACCGGACGGGCGGCGCGCACGGCCTCCGCGTATTCCGTGACGCGCGCCCGGTAGTCCTGTTCCGGCATCATCAGGTCGGGCTACATCGCGACGATGACGAAGCCGAACTCGGCCAGCTCCGCCGGCAGGATCGGCGAGCCGGCGAGGACGCCGAGCAATTGCACGACATGGCCGAGGCCCGACCCCTTGTGGCCGCCCCACGGCGTGAAGGCGCCGGCGAGCGCGGCGTCAGGGTCACGCGTCGGCCGACCCTCGGCGTCGAAGGCGCGCCCCTCCTCCAGCTCTTGGCCGAGGCGCTTCGCCAGCACCACCTCGGCATGCATGATCGACGATGTGCCGATGTCCCAGATGATCGGGTCGCCCATGCTCGGAAAGCCGAAGCAGATCGGGTTGGTGCCGAAGCGGCCGTCGACCGCGCCATGCGGCGCCACCCAGGGCGACGCGTTCGAGGCGATCATGGTCAGCAGGCCTTCGGCCGCCGCCATCTCGGCATAGAAGGACAGCATGCCGGTGTACCAGGTGCCGTCGGCACCGACCAGCGCCAGGCCGGCCGCCTTGGCCTTCTCGATGGCGATCTCGGTCGCCTTGTAGGCGACGACGTAGCCGAGATTGTCGTTGCCGTCGAGCCGGGCCGAGACCGGCGTCGCGTGCCGGACCTCGACGGAACCGCTCGGCGGCCCGGTCCGCTGCAGGCGCTCGACGATCGAGACGACGCGCGCCAGACCGCCATAGGCGAGGCCGCGCAATTCGCAGTCGATAATATGGTCGGCGATCAGGCCGGCGTATTCCTCGCTGTGACTGTTGGCGACCATGACGCGCGCCACCAGCGCGCGTGCCTCTTCGACGGAAATCCGCATAGGCTCCTCCCCGACGGTGTCGTCCCGGCATCGCCCGCGGGCTAGACTGTGGCCGAGGCCGAAACCGGATCATCCTTAGGGGACAGTCTATGACCAAGGCCATTCGAATTCATAGCACCGGCGGACCCGAGGTGCTGGTCCTGGAGGAGGTCGCGCCGGCCGATCCCGGCCCCGGCCAGGCACTGGTCCGACAGGCCGCGATCGGCGTCAATTTCGTCGACATCCACCAACGGGCCGGCCGCTATCCCCTGCCCGACCTGCCGGTGACCCTCGGCATGGAAGGCGCCGGCGAGGTCGCGGCGGTCGGCCCGGGCGTCAGCGCCGTCGCGGTCGGCGATCGCGTCGCCTACGCCGTCGGCGGCCCCGGCGCCGAGCCCTGCACCTATGCCGACTACGCGCTGATCGCCGCCGACAAGCTCATCCGCCTGCCCGACGAGATCGACGAGGTGACCGCCGCGGGGATGACGTTGAAAGGCCTCACCGCGCAATACCTGATCCGCGGCGCCTATCCGGTCCGGCCGGGCGAGACCATTCTCGTCCACGCGGCGGCGGGCGGCGTCGGACTGTTGCTCTGCCAATGGGCCTGCCATCTCGGCGCCCGGGTGATCGGCACGGTCGGCTCCGAGGCAAAGGCGGAGCTGGCGCTGGCGCATGGTTGCCATCACGTCATCCAGTACGGCGGGGAGGATGTCGCCCAGCGCGTCCGGGCGCTGACCGGCGGCGAAGGGGTTCCGGTGGTGTTCGATGCGGTCGGCCGCGACACCTTCCAGGCCTCGCTCGCGAGCCTCAGGGTGCGCGGCATGCTGGTGTCCTATGGCACCGCCTCCGGCCCGATCCCGCCGTTCGACCTTTTTAACCTGAACAGCATGGGCTCGCTCTACGTCACCAGCGCCGGGCTCGCCTGGTACACCCGCTCGCGGGCCGAACTGTTGCAACGGGCCGGCGAATTGATCGACGTGGTGGCGCGCGGCGCCGTCAAGGTGCCGGTGCGCCAGCAATGGCCGCTGGCCGAAGCGGCCGAGGCGCACCGCGCCCTGGAAGGCCGCGCCACCTCGGGCATGAGCGTGCTGCTACCCTGAGCGCCCGCCTCACACGGTCAGCTTGACCTCGGTCACGCCCGAGACGAAGGCATTGCGGCGGAGGTCGGCGCGGGCGGCGAGCCATTGCAGGATGCCGAGGGCGAGCAGGCCGCGGGCGAGCCACATGACGGCGTCGAGCCAGGGGCCCTTGCTGAACAGGATCCGGGGCGCGCGGCGCTGCGCCGCCTGGATGGGCGCGACCTCCTTCAGCCGCTCGGCCAGGAAGACCGCGGCGGCGCCGTCGAGCGCCGCCGGACCGGCGCCGCCGCGGAGCGGACCGACGAAATGATTGGCGGCGACCACGGCGTCGCGCAGCGCGATGTTGATGCCCTGGGCGCCGACCGGCGACATCGGATGCGCCGCGTCGCCGAGCAGGGTCATGCCCGGGACCGACCAGCGGTCGTAGCAGTCGCAGATCACGTCGAGCAGGAACGGGTGGATCGAGTCGCCGGTATGCCGCCGGATATGTTCGCCCAAGTCGGGCGAGACGTGGCGCGCCATCTCCTCCAGCCAGTACTCGATCCCCTGGGCCCGGAAGTCCTTGTAGGTGCCCTTACGGATGACCCAGCCGACCTGCAGCAGGCCGTCATAGGACGGGATGAAGAGGCCGAGATGGCCGTTGCCGGCATAGCCGCGCACCCCCAGCGGCCGGTTGCCGTAGAACTCGGGCAACGGGATCTTGCACCAGACCACATCGAAGGCTTCCGGCCGGCGCGGCTGGTCGAGCCCGGCCGCCTTGCGCAGCCCGGAATATCGGCCGTCACAAGCGAACACATAATCGGCATCGAGACGTTCGTCGCCGTCATGGTCGGACAGCTCGACGCCGACCACGCGGTCGCCGTCCAGCACCGGACCCGTGACCCGCACGCCGCGCCGGAAGGCGAAGCCCGGAAAGGCGGACGCCTGCTCGACCAGCATCTCCAGCATCGCCGGCTGCGACACCCATCGCGGCATCAGCTCGAGCTCCTGATCGAGATCGACCGCCGCCAGGCGGCGTCCCTTGAAATAGAGCTCGGCTTTCTCGAAGACGGTATGCGGCAGGCCGTCGAACGCCTCCCATAACCCGGCCTCGCGGAACATCGACTGGCCGCCCGGCGACAGGCCCTCGCCGCGAAATTCACGGGCGAAATCGGTATGCCGCTCGATCAGCGTCACCGGCACCTCGCGGCTCGCGAGAATGTAGGCAAGCAGGGCGCCGGCGGGGCCGCCGCCGACGACGATGGCCGAGTGGGACATGGCAACCTCGCGCGGCTCAGGCGGACGCCATTCAGATCAATTATGGTGAATCAAAGGTTAATGTCGCTACTGCGGAATCAGTTTGCCGAATCGGCGCGCGGCCGGCTGAATGGCCGCCATGATGGCGGCGGGCAAACCTCGCATCGTGATCCTCGGCGCCGGGTTCGGTGGGCTGTTCGCCGCCAAGGCGCTCCGCCGAGTCGCGGCCGACGTCACCCTGGTCGACCGGCGCAACTACCACCTGTTCCAGCCGCTGCTCTACCAGGTCGCCGTGGCCGGGCTGGCGCCCTCCGACATCGCCTGGCCGATTCGATCTATTCTCAGCCGCCAGGCCAATGTCTCGGTGCTGATGGACGAGGTGACCGGCATTGACGCCGAACAACGCCAGGTGATGCTGCGGCGCGGGCCGATCGCGTTCGACTACCTGATCGCCGCCGCCGGGGCGACCCATCCCTATCTCGGCCATCAGGACTGGGCGGCGCTGGCGCCGGGACTGAAGAGCCTGGACGACGCGACGCTGATCCGCCGCCGCGTCCTGATCGCCTTCGAGCAGGCCGAGATGACGGCGGACGAGAGCGCCCGCGCGCGGCTACTGCGCTTCGTCATCGTCGGTGGCGGGCCGACCGGAGTGGAGCTCGCCGGCACCATCGCCGAGCTGGCGCGCCACACGCTCGCCCGCGACTTCCGCCGCATCGATCCGCGCCGCGCCCGGATTACCCTGGTCGAGGCCGGCGAACGCCTGCTGCCGAGCTTCGATCCGCGCCTCTCGGCTTACACCCGCCGGTCGCTGGAACGGCTCGGCGTCGAGGTCCGGCTCGGCCGGCCGGTGACCGCCTGCGACCGGGACGGCGTCGTGCTGGACGGCGACGCGATCCCGGCTGCCACCGTGATCTGGGCAGCCGGCGTCGCCGCGACGCCGATCGGCCGCTGGCTCGGCGCCGAGACCGACCGTGCCGGCCGGGTGATCGTCGCCCCCGACCTCACGGTGCCCGGCCACCCCGACATCTTCGTCATCGGCGATGCTGCCCTGGTCAAGACCGCAGAAGACGAGCCGGTGCCGGGGATCGCGCCGGCCGCCAAGCAGCAGGGGCGCTACGCCGCCCGGGCGATCGCCGCGCGCATCGCCAGGGCGCCGCCGCCGCCGCCGTTCCGCTACCGCCATGCCGGTAGCCTCGCCACCATCGGCCGCAGGGCCGCCGTCGTCGAGTTGTCGCCGTTTCGCTTGAGCGGCTGGCCCGCCTGGTGGATCTGGGGCATCGCCCATATCTACTTTTTGCTGGGCGTGCCGAGCCCACTGCTGGTCTCGCTGCGCTGGCTCTGGGAATACGTCACCTACGGCCGCGGCGCGCGCTTGATCACCGAGGTCGAGCGGGACGACTGATCGAATTTACTGCCCATCGAGGAAGGCGAGGATCGCCGCCGCGGTCGCCTCCGGCGCCTCCTCGGGCAGGAAGTGGCCGCAGGCGATGCCCTGGCCCTGCACCGTTTCCGCCCGCTCCCGCCAGGTTTCCAGCATGTCGAGGCTGCGGCCGGTCTGCCAGCCGGGCCGACTGGCCATCTCGGTGCCCCAGAGCACCAGCATCGGGCAGGCGAGCTTGCGCCCGCGGTCGGCCGCATCGTGTTTCAGATCCAGCGCGATGGCGCGGTAGTCGAGGCAGGTGGCGCGGATCGTCTCCGGGTCGTCGAAGCAGCGGAGATATTCCGCATAGGCTTCCGGCGTGATCGCGACCTCGGTCGCGCACCAGGTGCCGAGCAGGAAGTCGAGATAGATCTTGGCGCTGTTGCCGATCAGCGTCTCCGGCAGCGGCGAAGGCTGGCGCATCAGGTTCCAGTGGAACCAGGAGAAGGCGAGGTCGGCATCCATGTTCTCGAAGGCGGCCTGGGAGGCGACCACGTCGAGCGAGACGAAGCTCCTCACCTTGTCGGGAAAGTCGAGCGCCAGGCGGTGGCCGACGCGGACGCCGCGGTCGTGGCCGACCAGATGGAAGCTGTCATGGCCCAGCGCCGTCATCACCTGGACCTGGTCCTTGGCTGTCGTGCGCTTGCAATAGACGGCGAGATCGTCGCCGGCCGCGGCCGGCTTGTCGCTGTCGCCATAGCCGCGCAGGTCCGTGGCGACCACGCAAAAGCGCTCGGCCAGGATCGGCGCCAGCTTGTGCCATTCCACATGGCTCTGCGGATAGCCGTGCAGCAGCAGCACTGGCGCGCCGCTGCCCGCCGTCACCAGGTTGATGCCGACGCCCTCCGGCGTGGTGATGCGCTTCCGCTCGAAGCCTTCGAACATGGTCGCTCCTCCCCTTGTTTCTCGAGCCCTACCAGGTCCAGCCGAGATAGCGGACGCCGAGCCCGACAGCGCCGATCAGCACCATGGTGAGCGCCAGCAGGGCGAGCTGCCTGCCCTTGCCGGACTTCATCGCCCGATAGCGGGTCATGAAGTCCGGATCCTCGGCGAGGCCGCCGCGGCGCAGCAGCTCGATGGCGTGTACCGTGATCAAGTTGCGGGACAGCCAGGGCAGCCGGTCCCAGCGCTCGCCGTGATGTTGGCGCAGCCAGGCGGCCAGGTCCCGCCGCCGGCGGCTTTCCGCGATCGACAGCCACCAGGCATACAACACCACGGCGGCGGCGATGGTCAGCAGGACCATGATCTCGAGGCTGGTGCCGGACGCTTCCATCGGCGCCCCCTAGCCGGCCAGCGCCGCCAACACCTCGTCCACCGCGGCGACGGTGGCCAGAATCTCCATGGCGCGGAGCGCCGCGTCATGTTGTTCCTGCGTCGCGGTCGAGCAGGCGTCGGCGGCAACCCAGATTTCGTAGCCGGCATCGGCCGCGTGGCGCACGGTCGTCTCCACCGCATAGGCCGTCGAGACGCCGGCGCAGACCAGACGGCGCGGCCGATGCACGGCGAGGCAGGGTTCCAGCGTCGAGGCATAGAAGGCATTGTTGCGGTTATGGGTGACCACCGCCTCGCCCGCCGCCGGGCCGAGCCCGTCGAGGAATTCGGCGCCCCAGCTGCCTTCGGTCCAGGCGCCGAGCTCGCGCCATTGCCGGAACACCGGCGCGTTCATCGCGACGTCGCCATAGTCGGGCCGGACCGCGAGCCGGACATGGATCACCGGCACGCCGAGCGCGCGGGCGCCGTCGATCAGGCGCTTGGCGGCGGCAAGTACGTCGTCGCGCCCGGCCGCGCCGGCGGCGATGCCGAGCCGCACCTTGCCGTCTGGGTGGCAGTTCTCGTTCTGGTAATGCAGCGCCAGCAGCACCGCGTCCGTCCCGCGCGTGGTCATCGAAAGGCTCCCCTGCCGGCGCACACTGTAACGCGGAGTAGGGCGGCGCGGCTATTGGTGTCGGCGCGGCCGACCGCGTAGACTCCGCCTCGACGGCGGGCACCACAGGGGGAGAGGGAACATGGGCAGGATCGGCATCGGTTTCTCGGGCGGTCCCAACGCGTCCGATATCGTCGATTGCGTGAAGCTGGCGGAGGAGCTTGGCTACGAGTCCGCCTGGGTGGCGGAGGGCCATGGCGGTGACCAGTTCGCGGCGCTGGCCGGCGCGGCGACCCGGACCTCGACGATCGCGCTCGGCACCTCGATCACCAGCGTCTATGTGCGCTCGGCGCCGACCATCGCCATGGCCGCCGCGACCGTCGACCAGCTGTCCGGCGGCCGCTTCATCCTCGGCGTCGGCTCGAGCCACAAGGTCCAGGTCGAGCCCGAGCACGGCGTCGTCTACGAGAAGCCGATCGCCCGGGTGCGCGACACGGTCGCCATCGTCCGCGCCCTGCTCAAGGACGGCGATGTGCATTACCAGGGCGAGACCATCGCGATCGACCATTTCGACCTCTGGTTCACGCCACTGCGGCGCGAGATCCCGATCTACGTCGCCGCCGTGTTCTCGAAGATGATGGCGGTCTGCGGCGAAATCGCCGACGGCGCGATCCTGACGCGGAGCACGGTGGACAATGTCAAACAGGCGCGCGGGCCGCTCGCCGAGGGCGCCAAGCGGGCCGGCCGCGACCCGAACCAGATCCCGATCACCACCCTGCTGCCGACCGCGGTGGCCGAGACCCGCGCCGAGGCGCTCGACCTGATGCGCCCCGGCCTCGCCGCCTATGCCGGCTATTTCCCGCGCTACAACAGGCTGATCGCCGAGCAGGGCTTTCCGGAAGAGGCGGCGGCGATCGCCGCGGCCTGGGCCAAGGGGGACAAGGCGGCGGCGGAGCGGGCCGTCGCCGACGCGATCATCGATGCCAACAGCATCGCGGGCACGCCGGGGCAGTGCCGCGACCGGCTCGACGCCTATCGCGACGCCGGCATCGACATGCCGATCATCAGCCCGGCGGCGCGCGGCCCGGACGCCAGGGCGCGTTTCGAGGCCGCGATCCGGGCCTGCGCGCCGGGCTGATCGGACGGACCCCGCGCGGGCGGCCCGCTACCCGCGCTGATTGCCGGTCGCTGCCGCCCATTCCCCTGCCCGTCGGCTGGACAGGCCGGAACGGATGCGCCATGCTGATGTGCGGGTTCTACTAAAGGCGGACAAATCGGATATTCGTCTTTGCGTATTGCGTTTAGATGACAGAGGGAGTCTTACTCCCCAACAGCGGAGGTAGAGAAATGAAAATCAGCATCCATTCAGCGGTTTCGGCCGCGATCATTGCCGTCGCCCTGGCGGCGGCGGGCGCGGCGAGCGCCGCCGAGACGTTCAAGCTGAGATGGGGCCACTATCTCGGCAAGGGACCGTTCCTGGAGGTCGAGCAGAAGTTCGCCCAAAGCGTCGAGCAGCGCACCGGCGGCCGGGTCAAGATTGACATCACCTATGCCGGCGGCCTCGGCAAGGGCAACGAGCTGTTCACGCTCGCGGGCCGCGGCGCCATCGACATGGCCTCGGCACCGCCCGGCTACTACGCCAACAAGCTGCTGTTCTGGAAGGCCTTCCAGATCCCGTTCGTGTTCAGCTCGCCGCAACAGGCGATGGGCGTGCTGGCCAAGTCGCTGGACGAGTTCCCGATCTACAAACAGGAGATGGACGGCCTGAACGTCCACTGGCTGTTCCAGCAGCCGCTCGGCGTCTATTACCTGACCGGCCCGTCGCCCAATTGCGACAGCGTCGCCGGCCTGAAGGGCAAGAAGATCCGCAGCTTCGGCGCCGACATCCCGAAGGCGCACAGCGCCATCGGCGCCGTGCCCGTCAACGTGCGCCCGGTCGAGGTCTACGAGGCGCTGCAGCGCGGCACCATCGACTATTCGTTCCTCAACCCCGGCAACATCCAGCAATACCGCCTGCACGAGCCGGGCAAGTACAGCTGCGGCCCGATCATGGCGATCACCGGCCACAACATCGTCATCGGCAAGCCGGCCTGGAACAAGCTGCCGAAGGAGATCCAGCAGATCATCACCGAAGAGGCCGGGAAGTCGCATCAGGAATACCTGAAATGGCTGGACAGCTTCGAGGCCAGCGCGATGAAGAACATCGAGGCGGCCGGCGGCGTGTTCAAGCAGTTCCCGGCCGGCGAACTCGCCAAATGGAAGGCGGCCGCCCCGGACCTGCTGGCGGCCTGGGAGAAGGACGTCGCGGCCAAGGGCAAGGGCGACGCGGCGGCCGCCGTCGCCAAGCGCTGGCGCGAGTGGACCAAGTAGCGGCCGAGACGACCGCGCCGATCACCCCGCCTCGCATGCGTCTCACGGGACGCCGCGGGCGGGGATCCGCTTGGCCCCGGAAAAGGTTCCGGTTCCGATGACACAGCTCGCCAGTGTCCTGACCAAAGTCCTGGAACGGCTGGCGCTGGCACTGCTGTTGGTCGGCGGCGCCGGCGTCCTGCTCGCCATGTTCCTCGGCACGGCGGACGTGGTCGGCACCCAGTTCTTCGGCTGGCCGGTGCCCGGCGCCCTGGAGATCACCGAGAGCACCATGGTGCTGGTCGTGTTCGGCGCGCTGGCCTATGCGCAGATCCGAGGCGGCCATATCCGCGTCGAGCTGGTCTACACCCATGTCCGCCCGCGCGGCCAGGCGGCCCTGGACGTTCTCGCCGACGTCGCGGGGCTCGTCTTCTTCGGCCTGCTGCTCTGGCAGGCGATCGGCGAGGCGGTGATCAGCTGGCAGATCGACGAGACGGCGGATGGCCTGATCCGCTTTCCGCTCTACCCCGCCCGCTGGATCCTGGTGATCGGCACGGCGCTGATGATCGCCCGGCTGATCCTCGACCTGATCCGCGACCTGCTCCGCGTCGGTGGAAAGATAGCACTCGAAGTCGGGGCGGCCCCGCTGGTTCCGGATATTCCGGAACTGCGGGACGACGACGCGTAGCGGACGCCGCGGTCTTGTTCGAACCTGCAACCGCCGGCGTCATCGTCATGGTAGTGCTGTTCGCGGCGCTCGCCGCCGGCGTCCATATCGGCGTCGCGCTCGGCCTCGGCGGCCTGCTCGGCATGTATCTGGCGATCGGGCCCGAAGCGGCGCTCGGCCAGCTCGCCACGGTGCCGTTCAGCACCACCAACTCGTTCACGCTCGCGGTCATCCCGCTGTTCATCCTGATGGGCTCGCTGGCGACCCAGGCGGGCCTGACCACCGACCTCTACCGCGCCGCCCATGACTGGCTCGGCCGGTTGCGCGGCGGGCTCGCCATGGCGACCACGCTGGCCTCCGCCGCCTTCGGCGCCGCCTGCGGCTCCACCGTGGTCAACGCCGCCGTGTTCACCCGCATGGCGCTGCCGGAGATGAGCAGGTTCGGCTACGACAAGCGGCTCAGCGCCGGCTGCATCGCCGCCTCGGGCACGCTCGCCTCGCTGATCCCGCCCAGCATCCTGATGGTGATCTACGGCGTCATCACCGAGCAGTCGATCGCCAGGCTGCTGATCGCCGGGCTGATCCCGGGCATCCTGTCGGCCGCCATCTACATGGCCGGCATCTATATCCGGGTGCGCCGCAACCCCGCCCTGGCGCCGATGCCCGATATCCAGATCCCGCTTAGGCACCGGTTTCGCTCGCTCTACGGCGTCTGGGGCATCGTCTTCCTGTTCCTGCTGGTGATCGGCGGTATCTATTCGGGTCTCTTTCCGCCGACCTATGCCGGCGCGATCGGCGCCTTCGGCGCCTTCCTGATCGTCATCCTCAAGCGCCGCCTCGACCGCCGCACCCTGATCGAGACCTTCAAGGACGCCGGCGTCACCACCTCGGTGATCTTCATCATCGTGGTCGGCGGCATCCTGTTCGCCCGCTTCCTGACCTATACCGGACTGGTCGCGAACATCTCGGAGCTGCTGCTGGCGCTGCAGCTCAACCCCTATCTCTACCTGCTCGCCTTCGCGGTGATCTACGTCATCCTCGGCATGCTGATCGACCCGATCGCGATCATGGTGATGACCCTGCCGGTGATGTTCCCGATCATGGTCGGCGCCGGCTTCGACCCGATCTGGCTTGGCGTGATCTCGATCAAGCTGGCGGAGATCTCGCTGATTACCCCGCCGGTCGGGCTCAACGTCTATGTGGTACGAAGCGCCTCGCCGATCCCGCTGTCGCTGGAGGACGTCTTCGCCGGGGTGATGCCGTTCCTGCTGCTCGACGTCATCACCCTCGGCCTGCTGATCGCCTTCCCCGACATCGTGCTGTTCCTGCCGGAATTGATGAGCTAGCGGGCTAGCCGGCACGGTCCTGGAACAGCGCGTCGATCACCGCGCAATCGGGCACGTCGCCGCCGTCGCATTGCGCGGCAAGGTCGGAGAGCACTCGCTCCATCCGCGTCAGGTCGGCGATCCGCTCCCGAACCTCGCCGGCGTGCGCGATCGTCAGCGCCTTGACCTCGGCGCAGGCGAAGTCGCCGCCGTCGATCAGCCCGAGCAGGTCGCGCACCGCCTCCAACGGGAAGCCGAGCTCCCGGCAGCGGCGGATGAAGCTGAGCCGGCGGAGATGCGCCGCCTCATAGAGCCGGTGGCCGCCGGCGCTCCGCGCGACCGCCGGCATCAGCCCGATGCGCTCGTAATAGCGGATCGTCTCGACCTTGCAGCCGCTGCGGCGCGCCATCACGCCGATGGTGAAGCCGGTCATGGGTATTCCCTCTAATCTATAGTCCCTACAGATCTTATTGTACCATTGGCACCGAATCCGGCCTTGCGCCGGATTTGGTCGGTTCCGGACTTCAGTTTATACGCGAGGAAACCATTGTAAGTTCATGAAAGAAGGCAGGTCCGGCCGCCACCGCCAACGCATACCAAATCCGTGACAGTTTTACTTGTTTTCAAGGCCGGGACCCGGGAAATAAGTAAACTGTCACCGTTTTCGGGAAATAAGTAAACTGTCACCGTTTTACTGGTAACCCCACACCACCACGGCTTCGTCGCGACCGCGCAAGGCTTGCGGGCCGCGGTTGGTGAGCCCGACAATCAGATCGGGATCGTCGGACGCCTCGGCGCGGGTAGCCGCGACCAGGGCGTCGCTGGCCACGATGGCGCAGTCGAGGCCGCGGGTCTTCTCCTCCAGCCGGCTCGCCACGTTCACGGTATCGCCGAGAACGGCGAACTCCATGCGCCGCTCCGAGCCGACGTCGCCCAGCACCGCCTCGCCGTAGTGCAGGCCGATCGAGAGCCGGATCGGGGGTTCGTCCGCGGCCGCCCGTTCGGCGTTCCACTCGTCGATCGCGGCCAACATGGCGCGGGCGGCGGCGAGCGCGTTGGCGGCGTCGCGCGGGCCGGCCTCGGGCGTGCCGAAGGTCGCCATCAGGCCGTCGCCGAGATACTTGTCGAGGGTGCCGTGATGGTCGAACACGGCGCGCTCCATCAGCGCGTGGAACTCGCGCAAGAGCGCGATCACCTGCTCCGGCGCCTGGCGCTCGGCCAGGCGGGTGAAGCCGACGATGTCGGCGAACAGCACCGCCACCGGCTGCGCCCGGACCGTGCCGAGCGGCTCGTCGAGCTCGGCCAGCCGGTCGACCATGGTCGGCGGGAAATAGCGCGCGAGATTGGCGCGCTCCCGCGCCGCGCCGGCCTGGCGGACGACCAGGCTGCGCGAGCGGCGCACCACGACCGCCAACAGGCCGGCGATCAGCAGGACCAGCACGACGTCCTGCAGCCAGACATCGATGCTGACGAAACGCGGGTCGAGAACGACCGCAAGAATCGTCTCGATCGAGGCGCCCCGCGCCAGGTCCAGCGAGGTCAAGGCCCCCGGCAGGAGGGCGAGCCAGAACGCACCGACGGTCCAACTCGCCACCGCGGCGAGCCCGGCCCAGAGCATCAGCCGCGGGGTGTAGCTGAAGGCGACTGCCGCCACCAGCAGGAAGAAATAGACGATGGCGCCGTTGCGGAAAGCCATCTGCGGCGGGAAGACCTGCTCCGACAACGGGTTCGGCGCCAATACGGTGACGGCGAGCAGCGCGAAGTCGGCGGCGACGAAGCCATAGCGCGCCCAAGGCTGCGCGCGGCCGCGGCGGCACAAGGCATAATCGGCGATGCCGGTGGCGGCAAAGATGACCAGCAAGGCCCAGTAGAAAAGCACATCCGGCCAGCCGGTCAGGACGACGAGCAGCGCCGCGATCACGGCGAGCGAGATGACCCGCCCCCGGGTCGCCATTTCGAGTCCCCGGCGCTCCTCCGCCTCGAACACCGCCGCCAGATGCGGCGTCGCGCTTCGCTCGGTCATCGCCTCCTCCCGGCCGTCGCCTGCATCAAGCTGCGCATCGGCGAATCCGACTGTCAAGCTTGACCGGGCCGCGGCGGGCCGCGACCATCGGGACCGGCGCTCTGACATGGGAGATACGCGATGGTGATGGCGATGGATCTGTTCCGCGAGATGCGGGGCAAGAGCCCGGACGAGGCCAAGTTCTTCTGGTCCGGCGGGCCGGTCGAGGTGGCGGAGCGGACCTGGTTCCAGTCGCTCTTTTCCGGCACCACCGCGTTCGAGACCGACGACGGTCTGGTGCTGATCGACACCGGCCTGCAACGGCTCTCGACCAGCATCGCCGGCATGCTGCGCGAGAAGACCGGCGCGCCGGTGCACACCGCGATCTACACCCACGGCCATGCCGACCACGCCTTCGGGCTGGAGGCGTTTCTCGCCCCCGGCCAGGCGCCCCCGCGCATCATCGGCCACAGCGCCATGCCGGCGCGCTTCGACCGCTATCAACGGACCCGCAACCACAACGCCGCGATCAACGCGCGCCAGTTCGGCGGCGCCGTGCAGCTCGCCGAGCAATCCGAGGCGTTCGACAATTTCCGCTGGCCGGAATTCTTCCCCGATACCTTCTATGACGAGCAACTGACCCTGAAGGTCGGCGGCCTGACCTTCGAGCTGCATCACTGCCGCGGCGAGACCGACGACCATACCTGGGTGTTCTGCCGCGAGCGCCGCGTGCTCTGCCCCGGCGACCTGTTCATCTACGGCGTGCCGAACGCCGGCAATCCGCAGAAGGCGCAGCGCTATCCCTGGGAGTGGGCGGGCGGCCTCCGCCAGATGGCGGCGCTGGCGCCGGCCAGCCTCTGCCCCGGCCATGGCGGCATGGTGGTGGATGACCCGGACAAGATCGAGCGCATGCTGCTGGAGACCGCCGACTACCTCGACGCGGTGGTCGGCCAGACCCTGGCGGCGCTGGAGGACGGCTCGCCGCCGCATGTCGACATCGTGCACCGGGTCGAGCCGCCGCCGAGCGAGCAGCCCTGGCTGCAGCCGGTCTATGACGAGGCGGAGTTTATCGTCCGCAACGTGATCCGCCATTTCGGCGGCTGGTGGAGCGGCCGCCCCGCCGAGCTGAAGCCGGCCAGCCGCGACGCGGTCGCGGCCGAGATGGCGGCGCTCGCCGGCGGCGCCGGCAAGCTGGCGGCGCGCGCCGCGGAGCTCGCCGAAGCGGGCGATTTGCGCCTCGCCGGCCACCTCGCGGACTATGCGCTGGAGGCGGCGCCCGACGACGATGCGGTGCAACGGACGGTGGCCGAGATCTACGAGCGGCGCGCGGCGGCCGAGCCGAGCCTGATGGCGAAGAACCTGTTCAGCTCCGCCGCCGCCTACGCCCGCGACGGCCGCCCGTACAGGTAAGCGGCCGGGAGTTTGGGTCCGGCTCCGGCCGGCAGTATCGCACAGGGTGAGGAAGCATGGACATGATCAGCGTCGCCTTCGATATCGGCGGCACCTTTACCGACTTCGTCCTCGATGTCGGACAAGAGGGTGGCCGGCATCTGCTCAAGGTGCCCTCGACCCCCGCCGACCCGGCCGAGGCGGTGCTGGAGGGCCTCGAGACGCTGCTGGCAGAGGCCGGCATCGGCGCCGAGGACCTCGACCATGTGCTGCACGCCACCACGATCGCGACCAACGCGGTGATCGAGCGGAAGGGCGCCAAGACCGCGCTGATCACCACCGCCGGCTTCCGCGACGTGCTGATCATCGGCCGCCAGAAGCGCTACGAGACCTACGACCTCCACATGGACAAGCCGGCGCCGCTGGTGCGCCGGCGCGACATCCACGAGGTCGACGAGCGGGTCGGCCATGACGGCCGGGTGATCCGGCCGCTCGACGGCGACGCGCTCGACCCGCTGATCGACCGGCTGGCGGCGGCCGGCGCGGAGGCGGTCGCGGTCTCGTTCCTGCACGCCTATGCCAACCCGGCGCATGAGCGGGCGGTGGCCGAACGGATCCGCACCCGCGCGCCGGACCTCGCCGTCTCGATCTCCTCCGAGGTGTCGCCCAAGTTCCGCGAATACGAGCGCACCAACACCGCGGTCGCCAACGCCTATGTCATGCCGATCGTGGAGCGTTATGTCGGCCGGCTGCAGGGCGCGCTGGCGCAGCGCGGGTTCAGACACGAGATCTTCATCATGCAGTCGAATGGCGGCCTGGTGTCGCCCGACTTCGCCCGTGCCCATCCGATCCGCATCGTCGAATCCGGGCCGGCCGCCGGTGTGCTGATGTCAGGCGCGGTCGGCGCCGAGGAAGGCGCCGACCATGTCATCACCCTCGACATGGGCGGCACCACGGCCAAGCTCGGCGCCATCGACGGCGGCGAGCCGGCGATCTCGCCGACCTTCGAGATCGACCCGGTGCGCTACAAGAAGGGCAGCGGCTTGCCGATCAACGTGCCGGCGGTGGAGCTGCTGGAGATCGGCGCCGGCGGCGGCTCGATCGCCGGCACCGAGATGGGCGTGATCGCCGTCGGGCCGGAAAGCGCCGGCGCCGATCCGGGACCGATCGCCTATGGCCGCGGCGGCACCCGGCCGACCGTGACCGACGCCAACCTGGTGCTCGGCTATCTCGATGCCGACTACTTCAACGGCGGCGCCATGCGGCTCGACCGCGACGCGGCCGCGGCCGGCATCGTGCGCGAGATCGGCGCGCCGCTCGGCCTCGGCCTGGAACAGGCCGCTTGGGGCATCCATGCGGTCGCCAACGTCAATATGGAGCATGCCGTCCGCATCGTCTCGGTGGAGCGTGGCCGCGACCCGCGGTCCTACGCCCTGGTCGCCTTCGGCGGCGCCGGGCCGTGCCACGCGGCGCGCCTCGCCCGCGCCATCGGCATCCCGCGTGTCATCGTACCGGCCGCGGCGGGTGTCGGCTCGGCGGTCGGGCTCATGCAGGCGGCGCCGAAGATCGACGTCTCGACCACCCGGGTGCTGCGCCTCGACGACGGCGCGACGGCGGCGATCGCCGAGATCTATCGCGGCCTCGAGATGCGCGCGGCCGACGACCTGACCCGGCTCGGCGTCGCCGGGCAGCCGGTCTGGTCGCGCTATGCCTATCTGCGCTATGCCGGCCAGGGCTTCGAGGTCCGGGCCGACTTGCCCGGCGGCCCGATCGCGGACGACTACGCGGGGCGCGCCGCCGCCGCCTTCCACGCCGCCTACGAGCGCCGGCACCGTTACCGCGAGGCCGAGGCCGAGGTCGAGGCGGTCGACTGGTACCTGGTCGCCAAGCTGCCGGCCGAGAACGGCCGCATCGGCGGCACGGCGTGGGCGGCCCCGGACGCGGGCGCCGTCGGCGGCGAGCGCCCGGCCTATTTCCCGGAGGTCGGCGGCATGGTCCCGGCCAGCATCGCCGCGCGCGCCGCTATCGCGCCGGGCGAGACCGTGGCCGGCCCGGCGATCATCGAGGACCCTGACTCCACCACCCTGATCCCGCCCGGCGACCGCGCGACGATCAGCCCACGCGGCCATCTGATCATCGAGATCGGCGGGGTGGCGGCATGAAGGTTTTTCACCGCCATCGATGCCGGGGCCGCCTCTCCCCAGGAGGGCTCGAAGCGTCGCCCGGTCCGCAGACGGAGGAATGCGACCGATGACCGAGAAAACCCTCGACCCGATTACGCTGACGGTGATCTGGAACGGGCTGATGTCGATCGCCGAGGAGCTCGGCACCACGCTCCGCCACACCGCCTATTCCGAGGGCGTGCGCGAGGGCGACGACTTCTCGACCGCGATCTTCGATGCCGATGCGCGCATGATCGCGCAGGGCAATTTCAGCCCCGGCCATCTCGGCTCCATGCCCTATGCGGCGCGCCATGTGCTGGACTACTTCCCGGAAGGCACGCTGAAGCCCGGCGACGTGGTGCTGCTGAACGATTCCTATCTCGGCTCCGGCCATTTCCCCGACTGCTTCCAGGTGATGCCGGTGTTCGACGACGATGACGGGGGCGAACTGATCGGCTATGTCGCCTGCTCCGCCCACCATGTCGATGTCGGCGGCGCCGCGCCCGGTTCCCAGAAGGTGCACGGCGTGACCGAAGCCTATCAGGAGGGTCTGCGCATCCTGCCCGTGCGCTTCATCCGCGAAGGCGCGTTCGACGACGACATCATGCGCATGATCCTCGGCAATGTGCGCCTGCCCGACAAGGTGAAGGGCGACCTCGGCGCCCAGCACAACGCCAACCTGAACGCCGCCGCGCGACTTCGGCAATTGTTCCGCGACCATGGCCGGAAGACGGTGGAACGGGCCTACGAGCTGATCCTCGACCGTTCCGAGGCGCGCATGCGCGCGGCGCTGGCCAAGGTGCCGGAAGGCACCTACAGCTTCGAGGACCATCTCGACGACTACGGCCCCGGCACGCCGCCGATCAGGTTCGCCGTGGACATCAGCTTCGCCGACGGCGCGGTGACCGTGGACTTCTCGCGCTCCGGCGACCAGGTGCCGGCGGCGATCAACTCCTACATCAACTACACCCGCGCCTATGCGCTGTTCGCCATCAAGGTGTTCTGCGATCCCTTGAGTCCGCAGAACGCCGGCGCCATCCGGCCGATCACTGTGACCGCGCGGGAAGGCTCGTTCTTCAACCCGCGCTTCCCGGCGCCAAGCGGCGGCCGCGCGGCGCTGCAGGTGCGCATCTTCGACGTCATCAACGGCGCCATGGCCAAGGCGTTGCCGGAGCGCGCCATGGGCGCGTTCGCCCATTGGAGCAACCCGAATATCGGCGGCACCGACGACCGCACCGGCCGGCCCTTCGTGATGTACGACCTGGCCTTCGCCGGCTATGGCGGGCGGGCGGACAAGGACGGATCGGAAGCGCTCGCCCCGGTGATGAACTGCACCAACATCCCGGTCGAGGTGCACGAGACCCACAACCCGGTACTGATCCGCCGACTGGCGCTGGAAACCGACAGCGGCGGCGCCGGCAAGTACCGCGGCGGCTCGGCCTTGCGCAAGGACGTCGAGCTGTTGAACTCCAGCGCGGTGATGACGCTGCTCGGCGACCGCCACGCCTTCGAGCCCTACGGCCTGTTCGGCGGCCGCCCCGGCCGGCGCGGCGCGACCGTGCTGAACCCGGACGCCGAGGCGGAGCCGTTGGGCTCCAAGGAAATCCGTGACCTGAAGGCCGGCGACGTGGTCAGCTTCCGCCTGTCGGGGGCCGGCGGCTACGGCGACCCGGCCGCGCGCGACCCGGCGGCGGTGCGCGCCGATATCGCCGACGGCTATGTCTCGGCCGAGGCGGCGGAAGAAATCTACGGCGTGGACGCCGATTGGCAAATGCCCGACGACAGCTAGAATTGTCGTTCGCGACCAACGGGGAGAACAGGCGATGGCGATCGAGTTTCGCACGCTGGCACCGATGATCGGCGCCGAGGTGAGCGGTGTGGATCTGAGCCAGCCGGTCGACGACGCCACCATGGCGGCGATCCGCGCCGCCTGGCTGGCGCATGTGGTGCTGGTATTCCGCGGCCAGCAGATCGACGACGACCAGCAGATCGCCTTCAGCCGCAAGGTCGGCGAGCTGGAGCTGATCAACATGGCGGAGGTGCAGCTCGACGGCCGCCCCGAGATATACCGCACCACCAATGTCGGGCCGAACGGCGAGCTGATGCCGGCCGCCCATCCGATCATGGAGTTCAACAAGGGCAACCGGCTCTGGCACACCGACAGCTCGTTCAAGGCAATCCCGGCAATGGCCTCCCTGCTGCGGGCCATCGTGGTGCCGCCGGAAGGCGGCGAGACCTGGTTCGCCAACCTGACCGCCGCCTATGAGGCGCTGCCCGAAAAGACGAAACAGGCGATCGAGGGCTTGCGCGCCGTGCACGACTTCAACCATTCGCGCCGCGACATCGAGAACAAGGTGATGGACGACGACGAGAAGGACGCGATCCCGCCGGTCGTCCACCCGGTGGTCCGCACCCATCCGGAGACCGGCCGGAAATGCCTCTATCTCGCCTCGCATGCCGCCTATATCGAGGGCATGGACCGGGCCGAGGGCCGCGCCCTGCTGGACGAGCTGATGGACTTCGCGACCCAGGAGCCATTCACCTACCGGCATAAATGGCGTGCCGGCGAGCTCGCCATGTGGGACAACCGCTGCGCCCTGCATCGCGGCACGCCGTTCGATGCCGCCTACCCGCGCACCCTGCACCGCACCACCGTCGCCGGCACCGGGCCGGTAACCTGACGGCCGAGCCCGCCCACGGCCAAATCGCATTGGACACGCCGCCATGATTTCCGCCACCGCCGACCTTCCCCTCGCCACCACCGTGACCGGCAGCCTGCCGCGGCCGAGTTGGTGCGACTGCCGCCTGGACGGCAAGCCGCTGTCGCTCGGCCTCGCCAGCCAGCACTATCGGGAACAGTATTTCGACATGCTGGCGACCTACGTGGTCGACCAGCACCGGGCCGGCCTCGACATCCTGGTCGACGGCGATGCCCGCCTCGATGACGGCTTCGCCGGCCGCCACTGGTTCGCCTATGTCGAGGAGCGGCTGGAGGGCATGGGGCCGGCGGAACCGCGCGCCTATCCGGTGCACCGCGATAAGCCATTGGGCGGCATCATGCACGAGGTGATGGCGACCCGCCTGCCGCCGACCGTGACCGGACCGGTCGGCGGCGGCCGCCTCGACTACGTGCAGGCCTGGCAGGCGATCCAGCAACTGACCGACAAGCCGGTCAAGCTCGGCGGCATCAGCGGGCAACTGGTCGAGGCCTCGATCAACAACGCCTATTACGACGACCGCCGCGACCTGGTGATGGACCTGTCGAAACGGCTCAACGCCGAATACCACGCGCTGGCCGATGCCGGCTGCCCGATCGTCCAGATCGAGGAGCCCTGCATCCATGGCATCGCCGGCACCACGCCCGGCACCCTGCTCGACGCCGAGTTCTATGTCGAGGCGCTGAACCACGAGGTCCGCGGCCTCAGCGACAAGACCGAGGTCTGGTGCCACACCTGCTGGGGCAATCCGCTGGCGCAGCGGACCCGCGATAAGGCCCACAGCTACGAGGCGGCGCTGCCCTATCTCGACCAGCTCGATGTCGACGTGCTGACTTTCGAGGGCCGCGAAACCGACGGCGCCGACTTCGCCGCCATCGGCCGGCAGATCGGCAAGGACAAGAAGATCGCGATCGGTGTCGTCAGCCACCGCACCCTGCAGGTCGAGCCGCCCGAGGAGGTCGCCGCCCTGGTGCAGAAGGCGCTGGAGCATATCGAGCCCGAGCGGCTGATCCTGTCGAGCGATTGCGGCTTCGGCCGCCAGGGCATGAGCCGCACCCACGCCTTCTACAAGATGGTGTCGATCGTGCTCGGCGCGAACATCGTCCGCCGCGAGCTCGGCCTGCCCGAGGCCGAGGTCCGGGCGGCCGACCCGCGCTTCGCCATGGTCGAGGACTGACAGCCGGCTTCCGCCTTGCATCCGGCCTCCGCTGACGTACAGTCGAGCGCAATGGCAAGCCGATGACAGCGGGCGCATCTGATGTCACGTAGGTCTAAGCCCCAAAAGGTGAGGGTAAACAGGAAGCGAGCGGGTGCCGGCGATACCGCCTCGGTCGCCGCCTTGCAGCGGCGGGCGCAGCAGCTCTACGAGGCCGGGCGGCGGCGCGAGGCGCTGGACGCCTGCCGACAGTTGTTGGCGATCGAGGCGGAGCGGGCCGACGTCCAACACATCGCCGGCAGCATCGCGCTGGAGCTCGGCGACTTCGTCGAGGCGGCCAAGCTCTGCCGCTCCGCGGTGACACTGAAACCCGACTTCGCGGAGGCGCATCTCAATCTCGGCAAGGCGCTCGATGGGCTCGGCAGACGGGCGAAGGCGATCGCCGCCTGCCGGCGGGCCGCGGAGCTCCGCCCCGATATGGCGCCGGCGCATAACAGCCTCGGCAACCTGCTGCTGGCCAACGGCAGTCTCGACGCGGCGGCGGCGGCCTATCGCCGGGTGCTGGAGCTGGCGCCCGATGCGCCTCCGGCCTGGCGCAATCTCGGCATGGTGCTGCACCGCTTGGGCGGCCTGGACGAGGCGGTCAGCGCCTTTCGCCGGGCCTTGGCGCTGCAGCCCGATTGGCTGCTCGCCTACAACAACCTGGTCATGGCGCTGCTGGAACAAGGCGAGGCCGCCGCCGCGGTCGCCGCCTGTGACGACTGGCTCGCGGTCAAGCCCGGCGACACCGAGGCCCTGGCGTTCAAATGCGCGGCGCTGAACGAGGCCGGCGCAGGCGGTGCCTTGGCCGAGCTGCTCGACTTCGACCGCCTGGTCGGCCAGGTCCGCCTGGCGCCGCCGCCGGGCTTCGCCGACCTCGCCGAATTCAATGCGGCGCTGGCCGAGCATGTACTGGCGCATCCGACGCTCCAGGTGCCGCCCAAGGACGACCCGACCTATCACCACGACAGCCTGATGATCACCAGGGAGCTGCTGGCCGAGCCGAAGGGGCCGGTCGCGCATCTGGAGGCGATGATGGCGCGCGCCGTCACCGGCTACCTGGATGGGCTCGGTGAAGATCAGCGCCACCCGTTCCTCGCCAACCGGCCGCGCCGCTGGCGGCTCTCCTCCTGGGGCGTGGTGCTCAACGGCCAGGGCAACCTGCTGCCGCATATCCACATGGACGGCTATATGGGCGGCGTCTATTACGTGCGCCTGCCCGACGTGGTCGGCGCCGACCGCGACGACCAGGCGGGCTGGTTCGAGCTCGGCCGGCCGGTCGACGAGCTCAGCGTCGAGGCCGAGCCGGTGGTACGCGCGATTCGGCCCGAGGCAGGGCTGATGCTGCTGTTCCCCGCCTACATGTACCACCGCACGGTGCCCTTCCGCTCGGCGGAGAAACGGATCTCGATCGCCTTCGACATGGTCGCCGAAGACTGACGGCGACGACACGTTGTCGGCGGCGTCGCCGGCCCTTAGGATAGGACGACAGGTCAGGACCGGTCCGCGGTCCCCGCCGCATTGAAGAAGGGACATCTTGCCATGAAAGATTCCGCGCAGCGCGCCACCCTGGTCCTGGAGCATATCGCCATCGCCGCCGACGACACCGCCATGCCCGAGGGGGACAGCGACAGCTGGAACGTGGTCGCCTACCTGATCATGGACAGCGGCCAGCGCCGGCGGGCGACGCTCAGCAACCACGGCAGCCGCGAGGAGGCGGCCGCGGCGCTGGAGAGCCAGTTCCAGAACCTGACGAAATAGGCCGCCTCAGCCCGCGGCGACGGCGACGCCGTATTCCAGGCCGGCGTCTTCCAGCCAGGCCCAGAGATATTCGGCGAAGGAGCGGCGGCAGTAGAGCTCGTAAGTTTCCGCCCCAATCCGGTGCAGGATCACGTCGGCGCGGCCGAGCAGGGTCTGGGCGACATGGCCGGGGCCGAACCGGCCGGGATGCAGGTCGAGCGGGCAGCCCTTGGCGAGGACGTCGCGGGCCGACGGCCCGGCGACGGCGATCACGCTGTAGGTCTCGCTGACATCGGTGACCGCCGCGAACTGACCGTCCAGCGCCGCGCGCAACCTGTCGGCCAGCGCCGCGGCGCCGGCGCCGTCCCGGTCGGGGCCGATGACCAGCCATTCATCGGGGCCGAGCCAGAGCGCGGCGACCGCGCCCTCGGCCGCCGTCTCCGGCGAATTGAGCGGCAGCAGGAAGCCGAGCGCCGCCTCGACCGCGGTCAGGAAGCCCGCCTCGCCCAAGCCGCCTGGCCCGCGCAGGTCGATCAGCGCGCGCGGTGGCCGCTCGCCCAAGGTCACCCCCGCCTCCGCCGCATCCCCCTTGGCGGTCCTGGCGGCGCGGGCCGCGAGGTTGAGATGGGTGAGCGCGCTTTGGCGCCAATAGCCCTCAACCATTGAGCCGCTCCCCTTGCCGATCGAAGAACACCGTGTCGGTGACGGTGACCGGCCGGTTGCCGTCGGCGAGCGCCGCGTGGATGGTCTGGCCCTTGCGCTCGAAGCCGCCCTTGACCACGGCGAGCGCGATCGAGCGCTCCAGGTTCGGGCTCCAATAGCTGGAGGTGACATGGCCAAGAGGCGCCGTCGGCGGCCGGGCGCCGGGATGCTCCACCAGATGGCTGCCCTCGGGCACCACCAGCTTCGGATCCTCGGTCAACAGGCCGACCAGCTGCTTGCGGTCGGGCCGCTGCATGTCGGGGCGCGTGAGCGAGCGGCGGCCGAGGAAGTCCTTAGCTGTCGAGGCCAGCCGCGCCATGCCGGCATCCGCCGGCGTCATGGTGCCGTCGGTGTCCTGGCCGACCATGATGTAGCCCTTCTCGGCGCGCAGCAGATGCAGGCATTCGGTGCCGAACGGGGTGATGCCGTATTTCTCGCCCGCCGTGATCAGCGCGCTCCAGAGCGCCATGCCGTAGGAGGACGGCACGTTGATCTCATAGGACAGTTCGCCGGTGAAGCTGACCCGGAAGACGCGCGCCGGGATGCCGGCGACGCTGCCGTGGCGCACCGACATATGCGGGAAGTCGGCGCCGTCGAGCTCGATGCCGTCCGAGAGCTCTGCCAGCAGGCGGCGCGCATCGGGCCCGGCGATGTTGGCGACGGCGAACTGCTCGGTGACCGAGGTACAGTAGACGCGGAGCTCCGGCCACTCCGTCTGCAGCCATTCCTCCAGCCAGCCGAGCACCGTGGCCGCGCCGCTGGTCGTGGTATGCATCAGGTAGTGGTCCGGGCCGAGGCAGGCGGTCACCCCGTCGTCGAAGATCATGCCGTCTTCGTGCAGCATCAGGCCATAGCGACAGCGGCCCGGCGCCAAAGTCTTCCAGCCGTTGGTATAGACCCGGTTGAGCAGCTCGGCCGCGTCCGGCCCCTGGATGTCGATCTTGCCGAGGGTGGTGGCGTCCAGGATGCCGAGCCCGGCGCGCACCGCCTTGGCCTCGCGGGCGACCGCGTCATCCAGGCTCTCGCCGTCATGCGGGTAATAGAACGGCCGCTTCCACTGGCCGACATCCTCGAACACGGCGCCGGCATTGACATGCCAGTAATGCATCGGCGTCTTGCGCACCGGGTCGGCGAGCTGGCCGACGTCGCGCCCCGCGATGGCGCCGAAGGTGGTCGGCGTGAAGGGCGGGCGGAAGGTGGTGGTGCCGACCGCCGGGATCTCGACGCCGCGCTCGCGCGCCAGCAGGGTGAGCGCGTTGACGTTGGACGTCTTGCCCTGGTCGGTGCCCATGCCGGTGGTGGTGTAGCGCTTTAGGTGCTCGACCGAATGGAAGGACTCGCGTGCCGCCAGCTCGACGTCCTGGGCGGTGGCGTCGTTCTGCAGGTCGACGAAATGCTTCGCCCCCTGCCCGACCGGCTTCAGCCCCGGCACCAGCCAGACCGGCTTGAGCGGCGCCTCGGCGGTATCCGTCGCCCGCGGCGGCTCGGCATCGTTGACCTCGAAGCCCGCCGCCGCCGCGGCCACCGCGCCTGACTGCCACCCCTCGTTCAGCGTCTCGCCCAGACTGAAGCGGCCGTTGCAGGCGCCGGCGGGCGTCACCGCCTGCGCCGCGTCGCCGGGCACGAAGGCGGCGATCCGATCGTCGAAGCGAAGCTTGCCGGCGGATTGCGAATAAAGATGCACCGTCGGATTCCAACCGCCCGAGACGCAGACCAGGTCGCAGGCGATCGGGCGCGGCCGGCCGGCGAGGCCATCGCCGGCCGCATCGAGCGGCGCCACCTCGACGCCGGTGACCCGCTTGGCACCCGCCGTGGCGACGATGCCGTGGCCGGCGATCACCTCGAGATCGGATTTTTGCGACGCTTCGGCACGCAGATCGACCACGGTGACGGCGAGGCCGGCCGCCTTGAGGTCGCGGGCCGCCGCATAGGCGCCGTCGTTGTTGGTGAAGACCACCGCCTTGGCGCCGGGCTTGACGGCATAGCGGTTGAGGTAGGTCCGCGCGGCGCCGGCCAGCATGATGCCGGGCCGGTCGTTGTCGGCGAACACCAGCGGCCGTTCGATGGCGCCGGTCGCCAGCACCACCCGACGCGCGCGCAGCTTCCAATAGCGCTGCCGCGGCAGCAACCCGCCCTTGCCGGGACTGAGATGGTCGGTCACCCGCTCGGCCAGGCCGAGGAAATTGTGGTCCCAATAGGCGAAGGCGGTGGTCCGGCCCAGCACGCGGACCTCGGCCATCGCCTCGAGCCGACCGACCGCGTCGGCGACCCAGTCGAGCGCGTCGCCGCCGTCGATCTCCGCCTTGTCGCCGAGCAGGCTGCCGCCCGGCTCGTTCTGCGCATCGACCAGGACGACGCGGGCGCCGCTCTCGCCGGCGGCAAGCGCGGCGGCCAAACCAGCCGGGCCGGCGCCGATCACCGCCACGTCGCAATGGGCGTAGACGCGGTCGTAGCGGTCCGGGTCCGGCGCCTCGGGGATGCGGCCGAGCCCGGCGGCGCGGCGGATCACCCCCTCGTAGAACGGCCAGGCGGCGCCCGGCCACATGAAGGTCTTGTAGTAGAAGCCGGCCGGCAACAGTCGCGCGAGGCGGTCGATGACCGCGCCGACGTCGAGATCGAGGCTCGGCCAGTTGTTCTGGCTGGCGGCGGCGAGGCCGTCATAGAGCTCGGTCAGGGTAGCGCGGCTGTTGGGCTCGGTGTGGGCGCCGCGCGCCAGCTGCACCAGGGCGTTCGGCTCTTCCGGCCCGGCGCTGAAGATGCCGCGCGGGCGGTGGTACTTGAAGCTGCGCCCGACCAGATGCACGCCGTTGGCGAGCAGCGCCGAGGCC
>CAJHXX010000505.1_pt1 | contig 29460 bp, 29 predicted proteins | sample 9198511 | NCBI WGS metagenome assembly CAJHXX01 (sample SAMEA7708325, study PRJEB35096) | sediment metagenome | biome: marine neritic benthic zone biome [ENVO:01000025]; feature: sediment [ENVO:00002007]; material: shallow marine sediment [ENVO:03000034] sea grass bed [ENVO_01000059] ...
CGGCGCGCCACCACGTCGGTGAAGGTGCCGCCCCGGTCGATCCAGAACTGCCATTTGTTGCCGTCGACGCTGTCGCTCATCCCCGCAAGCTCCCGCCTGACCGACCCCCGGGCCGCGGGAGGCTTTTAGACGATCCGGGCGTCCGAGTCGATCAGCAGGGCGCGCGGCTCAGAGGGCGCGGGCCAGGGGTTGCATCGCCATCCGCACTTAATCGAATTTAGAGAATTCCGGGACATCCTTCCTCCGAAGAACGGGCAGCGCGCGGAGGCGTTCCATCGAGAAATCGTTTTCCGAGGCGGCGCGCCAGCGGTTCGACAAGCTGATGCGGCTGGCCACGAAAAGCCCGTTCGCCGGCGAGCGCGGCAATGCATTGGCCGCGGCGCGCCGGCTCGCCGCCAGGCACGGCATGTCGCTCGGCGATGCCAACCGCGCCGCGCCGCCGCCGAAACCCGAACCCGAGGCGCCGCGGGAGACCGGCCGGCCGCGGCCACATTACCGCCCCTATCGTCGGACCTATGACCAATCCGGCATGAACGACAAGGCGGACGCGCTGCGCGCCTATGCGCGGATGCGCAATGCGGATAGGAAACAGCAGGAAGCGAAAGAGCGGTTCTCGAATGCGATCGCTGCCTGTGTGTTGCTGATATTCGGTGCTTTTGGGGCGATCGGCATCTTGTCCCTATATCTCGTGAAGTCATTCGACCCCGAGCAGGACTCATCGGTTATCGACCGGCTATTGGAATGGGCCGGGCAACTTTTCTGAGGAATTGCGCTCCGCCGGCGCCGTCTGGACCTATAGTCAGGAGAGCCAGCGCTTGCGGCGGCGGTAGTGCTTGACCTCGCGGTAGGAGCGGCGGCTGCCGCCTTCGTTCAGGCCGAGATAGAACTCCTTGACGTCGGCGTTGTCGCGCAGCGAAGCGGCGGCGCCCTCGAGCACGATGGAGCCGTTCTCGATGATATAGCCGTGGTCGGCGATGCCGAGCGCCAGCGCCGCGTTCTGCTCGACGAGGAGCACGGTGAGGCCGTCGTCCCGATTGAGCCGCTGCACGATGGAGAAGATCTCGCCGACGATCATCGGCGCCAGGCCGAGCGAGGGCTCGTCCAGCAGGATCACCTTCGGGTTGGACATTAGCGCCCGACCGATCACCAGCATCTGCTGCTCGCCGCCGGAAAGATAGCCGGCCTGCACGCCGCGGCGCTCGACCAGGCGCGGGAAGTAGCTGAAGACGCGGTCGATGCTGTCGCGGACGCGCCGCGCATTGCGCTGGATATGGGCACCGGCGAGCAGGTTCTCCTCGGTCGTCAGGTGCTCCAGCACGCGCCGGCCCTCGAACACCTGGACGATGCCGCGCTGCACCAGCTCATGCGCCGGCAGCCGGTCGATGCGGTCGCCGTCGTACTCGATCGAGCCCTTGGTGATGTCGCCGCGCTCGGGCCGCAGCAGGCCGGACACGGCCTTCAGCGTCGTCGACTTGCCGGCGCCGTTGGCGCCGAGCAGGGTGGTGATCTTGCCCTCGGGCACCTCTATGGAGACGCCCTTCAGCACCAGGATCACGTTGTCGAACATGACTTCGATATTGTTCAACGACAGCATCGTATTACCTGTAAGTCATGGTTCATCACGCCGGGGACGCCGCCGGGTCGGTGGATGCCGACCCGGCGGTCACCCGACAAGCGGCCTAGTTCTTCTTATGCTCCGCCAACGCCTTGGCCAGGACCTCGGGATAGGCCTTGAACCAGTCGGTGATGGCCTGGAACTTGCCACCCTTGACCTGGTAGACCTGGACCCAGCCGCCGCCCTCATGGTCGCCGGCATTGATCTCCAGCGGCGGCACCAGGCCGCCGAGCCCGAAGTCCTTGATCGACTCGAAGCCCTTGCGAACGTCGTCGCCGGTGATCTTCTTGCCGGGATTGGCCTTCAGGGCGAGGCGGATGGCCTCGACATGGACGGCGGCGTTCAGGATGCCGCGATTATAGTAGACCGTCGACTTCAATCCTTCCGGCTTGCCCTTGCCCTGCGCCTTGTACATGGCGCGGATTTCTTTGTGCACGGGGAAGTCGTCGCCGACGCCGGCGAAATGCAGCCCGCTATAGCCTTCCGCGGCCTTGTAACCGCCGGCGGCATTGATGTCGGCCTCGCCCTGGCCCCAGACGAAGGAGATCACCTTGGTCAGCGGAAAGCCGACCCGCTTCAGCTCCTTGATCGACACCGACGGTGAGCGGCCGAACAGGTGGCTGATCACGAAGTCGGCGCGGTAGCGCCGCGCGATGTCGAGCGCCTGGGCGCCCATCTCGACGCCCGGCGCCGGCACGGCGAACAGCTTCAGCGTGAAGCCTTCCTTTTTCTGCAGCGCCTCGAACACCGGCAGCGGCTCGCGGCCGGCCGGGTTGTCGTAGTAGAGATAGGCGATCTTCTTGCCTTTCAGGCCGCCGAGCTTGTCACCGGCGAACTTGACCGCCGCCGTCGCCTGCGACCAGTAGGTGGCGGCGATCGGGAAGATATAGGGATAGCTCTTGCCGTCCGCCGCGGCGGCGCTGCCGAAGCCGGGCGAGGTGCCGGGGATCTTGTCCTCGGTCAGCTTGCGGGTCAGCGCCTGGGTGTGCGGCGTGCCGTAGAGGCCGACCAAGACCGCGCCTTCCTTCTTGAAGCGCTCATAGGCTTCGACGGCCGGCGGCACCTTGTACTCGTGGTCGATTTCGAGCGCCCGGATCTTGTGGCCCTCGACACCGCCCTTGGAGTTCACCAGGCCGATGTAGTCGTGATAGCCGGGGCAGAGGAAGACGCCCACGGTCTGGGTCGGTCCCGTGCGGTCGCACTGGAAGCCGATGACGACCTCGTTCTGGGCCGCGGCCGGGCCGGACGCCAACATCAGGGCGCCGAGCACCAACCCCGTCCCGAGGGCTGTTGCGGTTAGCTTTTTCATGGTTCCTCCCATTGGTTATCTGCGGTTCTGCAACGCCACTTTCATCGAGACTCAGTAGGAAAACGGCCAGACCCGGAAGTAGTTGCGGATGTTGAGCCACAACCGGTTCAGGCCTTCGGGCTCGACGATCAGGAAGAAGATGATCAGGCCGCCGAAGATGACCAGACGGAAATGCGGGATCACGTTCAGGAGCTGCGCCTCGTCGACCAGGAAACCGCCGAGGCCCTCCATCACCAGCCGGATCAGGATTGGTAGCAGGGTGATGAAGATCGCGCCGTAGATCGAGCCGAGCACCGAGCCGAGCCCGCCGATGATGATCATCGCCAGATAGTCGATCGAGGTGACGAGCTGGAACTGCTCGTAATTGGCGATGCCAAGGTAGTAGGTGTAAAGCGCGCCCGCGACGCCGGCATAGAAGGACGAGATCGCGAAGGCGACCAGCTTGTAGCGGAAGATGTTGATGCCGATGATCTCGGCGGCGATGTCCTGGTCGCGGATCGCGATGAAGGCGCGGCCGAGACGGCTGCGCACCAGGTTGAGCGTCGCGACCACGGCGACGACCGCGAAGAACATCAGGAAGAAGTACATCTCGCGCTGGGATTTGACCTCCGCGCCGAAGATGGTCGGCGGCGCCACTTCGATCGAGGCCTGCATGCCGCCCGAGATCCAGGTCACGTGATTGATGGTCCATTCGATGATCAGCTGCGCGGCGAGGGTGGCGATGGCGAGATAGAGTCCCTTGACCCGAAGCGAGGGGATGCCGACGACCACGCCGATCGCCGCGGCCATCAGGCCGGCGGCGGGCAGCGTCACCCAGAACGGCATGTCGAGGCGGACCACCAGGTTGGCCGCGGTGTAGGCGCCGACCGACATGAAGGCGCCGTGGCCGATCGAGATCTGGCCCGTATAGCCGACCAGGATGTTGAGGCCGAGCGCGCCGACCACCGCGATGGAGACCAGATTGATGATCGAGAGATAGTATTCGTGCAGCGTGAACGGCAGAATCAACAGCAGGAACACCAGGATCGCGCCGACCGCCCAGCGCGCGATCGGAATCGGATAAAGCGCCCGGTCGGCCTGATAGGAGGTGTTGTAGACACCGCATTCACGGTGGAACATGACGCTACACCCGCTCGATGATACGCTTGCCGAACATCCCGTACGGCCGGACCATCAGCACCAGGATCATCAGCACGTAGGGCGCGAAGTCCTTGGTGCCGCCGCCGACCACGGGATCGAGATAGCCGGCCGCGATGTTCTCGACGATGCCGACGATCATGCCGCCGAGGATCGCGCCGAGGATGGAATCCAGCCCGCCCAGGATCACCACCGGGAACACTTTCAGGCCGATCAGTGCGAGATGCACGTCGATGCCGATCATGGCGCCCCAGACGACGCCGCCGAGCGCCGACACCACGCCGGCCATGGCCCAGGCGATCCCGAAATAGCGCTGCACGTTGATGCCGAGCGCCATCGACACCTGCTGGTTGTCGGCCACGGCGCGCATGGCGATGCCCTTGCGGCTCTTCATGAAGAACCAGCCGAAGGCGCCGAAGAAGACGATGCCGACGGCGGCGCCGAGCAGCAGGATCGGCGTCAGGAACAATGGCCCGAGAAAGACCGGGTCGTCGCTGATCGGCAGCGGCAGGGATTGCGTCTCGGCGCCGAAGGTGAACGGGCCGATGCCGCGCAGGACCGCCGCCAGGCCGATCGTCGCCATGATGATGGCGACCACGGGACGGCCGATCATCGGCCGCAGCACGACGCGCTCCAGCAGGAAGCCGAAGGCGACCATGCAAACCAGGCCGACGGCGATGGCGAGCCAGAGCGGACCCTCGGACGAAACCACGACGACGACGAACAGCGCCGCCAGCATGACGAACTCGCCCTGGGCGAAGTTGATCGCGTCGGTCGCCTTGTAGATCAACACGAAGCCGAGCGCGATCAGGGCATACATCAGCCCGATCAGCACCCCATTGGTCAAGAGGTCGAGCAGGAAGCCCCATTCGAAGTCAGCCATGCGCCCGGCCCTCCACGCCAATATCCTGGCCGGTATCCAGGATCGGGATCTGATTGTGCAACACCTGGGTCCTGCCGTCCTCGAAGGTCACCGGGGTCTCGATCTCGACGTCGCCCTTGCCGGAATAGAAGGCGTCGATCACGGCGCCGTACTTCTCGGCGATGAATGGGCGGCGCAGCTTGCGGGTGCGGGTGATCTCGGCGTCGTCGGCGTCCAGGTCCTTGGCCAGCAGCAGGAAGCGCTTGATCCGGGCCGCGTCCGGTAGGCCCTTGTTGCATTTGTCGATCTCTTCACGGATCAGCTCGCGGACCTCGGGCTTCTGGCTCAGGTCCATGTAGCTGGTATAGGGCAGCCCCTGGTGTTCGGCCCAGTTGCCGACCGTCGAGATGTCGATCGCGATCATCGCGCTGACGAAGTCCCGGGCATCGCCGAAGGTCACCGCCTCGCGGATGTAGGGGCTGTATTTCAGCTTGTTCTCGACGAACTGCGGCGCGAAGGGGGTGCCGTCGGCCAGCTTGCCGACGTCCTTGGCGCGGTCGATGATGATCAGGTGGCCGCGGTCGTCCATCAGGCCGGCATCGCCGGTGCGGAACCAGCCGTCCGCGTCCAGCACCTCGCGGGTCGCGTCCTCCGCCTTGTAGTAGCCGGCGAAGGTATTGGGGCCCTTGACCTGGACCTCGCCGTCCTCGGCGATGCGCACGTCGATGCCCTGACAGGGCGGGCCGACGGTGTCGGCACTGGCCTCGCGGTCCGGCTGCAGCGAAACCAGGCCGCTGACCTCGGTGGAGCCGTAGACCTGCTTCAAGTTGATGCCGATGGACCGGAAGAAGCGCATGGTATCCGGCCCGATCGGCGCGCCGCCGGTATAGGCCCAGCGCGCCCGGCGCAGGCCGAGCTGATCGCGCAGCGGCCCGTAGACCAGGAATTCGCCGAGCGCGTAGGCCGCGCGTTGTCCGAACGGCACCGGCTTGCCGTCGGCGCGCAACAGCTCGACCCGCTCGGCCAGATCGCGGAATATCTCGTAGACGCGGCGCTTGAAGCGGGTGGTATCGTTGGCCTTCACCTGCAGCTCGGAGAGCATGGCCTCCCAGATGCCCGGCGGCGCGATGATGCCGGTCGGGCCGAGTTCGCGCAGGTCGCGGCGCACCGTCTCCGGGCTTTCCGGGCAGTTGCAGGTGGCGCCGGTGATCAGGCTCAAGACCATGCCGTAGAGCGCGTCGCCGACCCAGGCCATCGGCAGATAGGCGAGCCAGTCGTCGGTCTGGCGCACGTCCTCGGCCTCGTTGAACAGGCCGGCGGTGGCGATGCAGTTGTGGTGGGTCAGTAATACGCCCTTCGGATTGCCGGTGGTGCCGGAGGTATAGCAGATGAAGGCGACGTCGGCGCCTTCGCCCTTGGCGACCTCCTCCTCGAAATAGGCGGGCCGCCGCTCGCCGATGGCGCGGCCCTCGGCCTGGACGTCGGCGAAGGACTTCAGCCAGTCCTCCCGGTAGTGGCCCATGCCGCGGGAATAGTCATAGACCAGCAGCTTCAGCGTCGGCAGGTCGTCCTTGATCGTGAGGATCTTGTCGACCTGCTCCTGGTCCTCGGCGACGATCACCGTCACCTCGGCGTGGTTGAGCACAAAGGTCAGCTCGCGCGCGATGGCGTCCTGGTAGACCGGCACGGCGATGCCGCCGAGCGCCTGTGCCGCGACCTGGGCCCAGTAGAGCCGCGGCCGGTTGTCGCCGATCACGGTCAGCTTGTCGCCGCGCTGGAAACCGGCCGCCGACAGGCCGAGCGCGAAGTCGCGCACCTGGTCGCGATAGGTCTTCCAGTCGCTGGTCTCCCAGATGCCGTAATTCTTTTCCCGTATCGCCGGACGGTCGGCATGGCCGACCGCGTTCCGCATCAACAGCGCGGGCAGGGTGGCGAGCTCAGCCATGGGCGGCCTCCGATCCGGTTTGCTCGTCCGCGGAGCCGAGATAGGCGTGGATCACCGTCGGGTCGGTCCGTACCTGATCTGGCGTGCCGTCGGCGATCTTCTCCCCCATGTCGAAGACGGCGACGCGCTCTGAAATGTCCATCACCACACCCATGTCGTGCTCGATCAGGACGATGGTGGTGCCCCATTCCTCGTTGACGTCGAGGATGTAGCGCGCCATGTCCTCCTTCTCTTCCTGGTTCATGCCGGCCATCGGCTCGTCGAGCAGCAGCAGCGTCGGGTCGAGCGCCAGTGCCCGGCCGAGCTCGACGCGCTTCTGCAGGCCATAGGCGAGCGAACCGGCCGGTTGCTTGCGCAGGTCCTGAAGCTTGAGAAAGTCGATCAGCTCTTCGATGGCGTGCCGATGCTTGACCTCTTCGCGCTGCGCCGGGCCCCAATATAGGATCGACGACAGCACGCCCGATTTCATTCGCACATGGCGACCGAGCATCAGGTTGTCGAGCACGCTCAAGCCACGGAACAGCGCGATGTTCTGGAAGGTGCGGGCGACGCCGAGAGCCGCGATCGCGCTCGGTTTCAGCTCGGTGATGTCGCGGCCGCGTAAGCCGATCGAACCCGTGTCCGGCTTGTAGAAGCCGCTTACCATGTTGAGGATCGACGTCTTGCCGGCACCGTTCGGGCCGATAATCGACAGGATCTCGCCTTGGCGCACGTCGAGGTCGACACGCTTGACGGCGCGTACGCCGCCGAAACTCTTGGCGATGCCTTTGAGGCTGAGTTCCAGCCCGTCGCCCGAATCCGTCCTATCGTTCATCGCCACCCACCATCCGACAGGCTCGCTATTGCGTATCGGGGTGGGTTACGAACGCTTCGCCTCGACGCCGTCGCCAAATCATTTTTTTCTTTTCTCGTATTCGGCCCCGCCGGCTTGAGCCCACGGAGCTCGCTACCTCCCCACGTCAATCAAAAGTAAAACAGCGTTGCCAGCGAGAGTCCAGCATCAAGCCGGCGCCGCCCACGGGATCGTTATCAGAATCCGGTGAACTACTTTCCGCCGGCGGCAACAATACTTCGCCCCCGAACATTGCCGCGGTGCAGATGCAGCGGCGTATTCAACCGGCGGCCCGACCCCGGCTCTTCAGCCGTCGACCCGGAAGTAGTCCGGCTTGCCGGCGGCCCAGAAGTCGCCCCAGAGCTGCTGGCCGCCGTCGAGCGCCAGAACCTCGCCGGTGATGAACTTGGCCGACGGCGCGGCCAGATAGGCGCAGGCCTCGGCGACGTCCCAGACGTCGCCGGCGCGGCGCAGCGGATTGGCATCGTAGAAGGTGCGGCGGCCTTCCGCCGTGTAGTTGGCGAAGCCGGAGCTTTCCACGGTGCCGACGCCGAGGCAGTTGATCCGGATACCATACGGCGCCCATTCGACGGCCACGGTCTTGGAGGCGTGCACCACGCCGGCGCGGGCGGCCACCGAATGAGCCATATGCGGCAGGCCGCGGGCGATCGCGGCGGTGATGTTGACGATCGCGCCGGGCCGGCCGGCATCGCGCCAGCGCCGCGCCGCGGCCTGCATCATGTACCAGGTACCGTTCAGGTTGGTGTCGATGACCGCGTTCCAGCCCTTGACCGAGAAGTCGATCGCCGGTTGCGCGAACTGGCCGCCCGCATTGTTGACCAGCACGTCGAGGCGGCCGTGCCGCTCCCAGGCCAGATCGATCAGGCGCTGGACCTAGTCCGGGTCGCGGATGGTCATGGTCTCGGCCGTGACCTCTGCGCCCGGGGCGCCAAGGCCGCGCAGGAACTCGGCCGCGGCCTGCAGTCTGCCCGGGTCGCGGCCGCAGACCACCAGGTCGGCGCCGAGCCGGGCGAACAGCGCCGCAATCGCCTTGCCGAGGCCGCTGCCGGCGCCGGAGACCAGCACCACCTTGCCGGCGAACAGGCCGTCGGCATAGACCGTCGGATGCTCTCGGAGCTGTTCGTCCGTGAAGCCGAAGGAGTCGGGGTCGGCGGACGGTCCGCCGCCGTCCTGCCGGTCTTCGCTCACTCAGCCGCCGCGACGGCCGGCCGGTCGGCGCCGCCGATGGTGACGCCGGCGTCGTAGGCCTGCAGGCGCGGCAGCACCTTCTCGGCGAACAGCTTCATCGAGCCCCTGGCCATGTCGTGGGGAATGCCGCCGAAGCTGAACGCGGCGATCAGGCCGCCGGCGTCGACCCGCTCGCGGTAGTCCATGAACTTCTCGAACACCTGGTCCGGCGTGCCCCAGATCTGCAGGTCGGCGAGGAAGTTCACGAAGCTGTCGATGCCGTGCTTCTTGATGTTCTGGGCGAGCGCACCGTAGTACTCGTAGCCCTTGATGTCGGCCAGGCCTTCGTTATGGAACTCGTAATGCGTCAGCGCCGAGCGCGAATAGCCGCGGATGTATTTCTGCGCCATCTCCTCGGCCATGGCGGCGTCCTCGTGGCAGCAGACGAAGGCGGCGATGATCGGCTTCGGCGGCGCTGTGCCGTTCTGCTTCTCGAACATTTCGCGGTATTGGGCGATCTCCATCATCGTCGTCTCCCACGGCTTCTGGGCGATGATCAGCAGGCCGACGCCGAGATTGCACATGATCTCCAGCGACTGCGGCGAGACCGAGGCGGCGTAGGTCCGGCCGCGGAAGGAGCGGAACGGCGCCGGCCGGATGGCGGCGCGCGGCTGCTTGTAGAACTCGCCATCATACTCCATGTAGCCGGTCTCCAGGCCGGTCAGCAGCGCCGCGCTGTATTCCTTGAAGCGCTCGCGCGACTCGCCCATCTGCACCCGAAAGGCCTCGAACTCGACCCGGCCGAGGCCGCGGCCGATGCCGAAGATGACGCGCCCGCCGGAAAGGTTGTCGAGCACGCTGATCTCTTCCGCGACCCGCATCGGATCGTGCCACGGCAGCACCACCACCATCGAACCGAGCTGTGCCTTGCTTGTCCGCCCCGCCATGTAGGTCAGGAACTGGGTGACGCTCGGGCACATGGTGTAGTCGGTAAAGTGGTGCTCCGCCGACCAGATGGAATCGAAGCCCAGCGGCTCCGCCATGTCGGCCATGGCGACCTCATGGGCATAGACCGCCTGGTCGGTGATCGGCCGGCCGAGATTCTGGAAGAACGTGGTCATTCCGACATGCATGATGTTCGCCTTCTCTGGATGCCTCTGATGATTGTTCCGCGCAACCGGGCGCCGATCAAGCCGCGCCTAAGCCGAGCGACTGCATGATCGAGCGGTGGTAGTGGCCGAGCGCCGGCTCGTTGCGGCCGAAGGTGATGTGTTCCTGGGCGCCTGAGTGGAAGCCGCGCTGGATGTCCTCGCCCAAGGGGAAGTCCTCGTCCTCCACCGTGCGGATCAGCAGGTCGAAGTTGCGGTCCCAATGGCCGCGCGCACTGTCGCTCAATGCCGGCTCCGGCGTGTAGAGCGAGACGTACATCCGGCTCCGGTTCGGGTCGTCGCCGTCCGGATAGACGTGGAAAATCTCCAGATGGTCGCCCTGCATGATGAACACGGTGTTCGGGAACAGGATGTTGACGACCGCCGAATAGGTGATCAGGTCCCACTCCTCCTCCGGCCGCTCGCGCAGGCCGTCGATGCCGTGGCGCGGCACCACCATGCGCAGGTTGCGCCCGAACGGATCGAAGGTGGCGCGGTCGGAATGCAGGTATGGCGCGATCGTCTCGGTATGCAGGGTGCCGATGTGATAGCCCTCCAGGAAGGTATCCACCACCAGCTTCCAGTTCATGTCGCGGGCGAGCACGCGGGTCTCGTAGTGGCTATAGGACGCCAGGCGGTAGGCCGCCATGTCGTCGCCCAGGCCCCCGAGCTGGGTGTCGATGTCGATCTCTTGGCCCGGCGTCGGGCAGACCCAGATCATGCCGTGCCGTTCCTCGACCGGCAGCGCCGTCAGGCCGTGGCACTCTTTCTCCGCCTCGGCAAAGGCCGATTCGTGCGGCCGCGACATCAGGCTGCCGTCGAGGCGGTAGGTCCAGGCGTGATAGGGGCAGGTGAAGGCGCGGGCGCCGGAGCCGCTATCCTGCGCCACCTTGGTGCCGCGGTGGCGGCAGACGTTGAGGAACGCCTTCAGTGTCCTGTCCTTGTCGCGCACTACCAGGATCGGCACGCCGGAGAAGTCGTCGGTGAAGAAGTCGCCGGGCTCGGGCGCGCGACAACTGAGGCCGAGGTTCAGCGGCTGGCGCCGGAACAGCTTGTCGCGCTCCAGCGCCATCTGCGCCGGGTCGGTATAATCGGTCACGTTATGGCGATAAACGCTATCGGCCATGGCCGTGGTGCCGGTGTCGAGATGTTGGAACAGCTTCTTGAGTTGGGCGACCTGATCGGAATGCCGCATCGGTTCTCCCCGCGAGCTGCCGGCGACGTCGGTTGCGCCGCCGATCGGTTTTTTCGGGTCGAGCTCGGGTGATCGGCTTGGCGCGGGCGCCGCACGGTGGTATAAAATCTACCTAATGTTAGTTAGAAAATCGACGTGACGCAATGGCCCTCGAAGACGCCCGTAATCCTGAAATCAGCCCGGAAGCCAGGAAGTCGGATGTCACCCGCCAGAAGGTGCTCGCCGCCGCGGCGCGCTGCTTTCGCGACAAGGGCTATGCCGCGACGCGGCTCAGCGACATCGCCGACGAGGCCGGGATGAAGGCCGGCAGCATCTACTACCATTTCGACTCCAAGGAACAGATGCTGGAGGAAGTCTTCGAGATCGGCATGCAGGCGGTGTTCGACGCGGTCAAGGCCGCGATCGCCGGGCTCGGGCCGGCGGCGCCCTACCGCGACCGGCTCCGGGCGGCGATCAAGGCGCATATGGAGCAACTGCTGGAGCAGGGCGACTTCACCTCGGCCAATATCCGCATCTTCGGCCAGGTGCCCGACGACATCCAGCGGCGCCATCTGAAGATTCGCCGCCGGTACGGCGACTATTGGCGCGACCTGCTGGCGGCGGCGCGGGCGGCCGGCGAGCTGCGCGCCGACGCCGACCTGTCGCTGGTCCGCATGCTGCTGCTCGGCGCGCTCAACTGGTCGGTCGAATGGTACGACCCGGCGAAGAGGCCGGCCGGGGCGATCGCCGACGAGATGGCCGAGATGCTGTTCCGCGGCGTCTGCGAATAGGGCGACGGCGGCGGAACCGGTAGAACGGCGGGGACGGGCCCTTGCCGGGCGCCGTCCTCGCGTCTTGCCGTCAGGCCGTGGCCTTGACCTCGATCTTCTTGACCTTCGCCTTGGCCTCTGGCGGCTTCGGCATGGTGACGGTCAACACGCCCTTGGCGAACTTGGCGTCGACCTTGTCCATGTCGATGTCGTAGGGGATCGGGATGTCGCGCTGGAACGCTCCGAAGGTACGTTCGACCAGGTGGTAGTCCTTCTCTTTTTCCTCCCGTTCGGACTTCTTCTCGCCCTTGATGCTCAGCACATTGTCGCTCAGATTGACCTCGACATCCTTCTCATCCACCCCCGGCAACTCGGCGGTTACCTGGATCTCGGTCTCGGTTTCGGAGACGTCGATTCGGGTGGCGATTCCGGCCTCGCCGAACATCGGGCTCGGCATCCGGAAGCCGCGCGAAAAATCGTCGAATATCCGGTCGATCTCCCGGTGTAGCGACAGGAACGGATCGTCCCTTTCCCGTTCGCTCAAGGCCGAACGTCCCCACAACGACGGCAATAAGGATCTTCCTCTCATCGCAGGGCTCCTCAAGTTTTGCTCGTGCGCGCACGAGCGGTTTGTCAAACGATGCCGGCACTATTCGGCCCGGCCGGCGCGGGCGGCATTGATGTGGGTCAACTTTGCGGACCCGGCATCGAGATCGCACGCGGGTCGCATAAAGGGAACCTTAACAAATCGCGCTCATCGTTAATCCTCAGTCACTAATACCAGGCACCATCACCGGGCCGCTGACACTCGACCGGCAAGCGTAGACCAGCGAGAGTGCGCATGACGCAAGACAAGGGCAAAGTGATCCCCTTCCCGGCCAGACAGGTCGAAGCCGAGGCGCAAGCGGGTTCCGGGACCGGTGCCGGCGAAGATGCCCGCATGCTGTTCGCGGCCTCGGCCAGCGCCGCGGCGAGCGAGACGGTGCTCGACATGATGGAGCGCAACGGGCAACAGTCCGGCGAATCGGTCGATCAGATTGCCTCCATGGAAGTCAATGTAGGCATCCTGTGGGGCGCCATCCTCGGCATCGCCAAGAGCCAAGGGCAGGTGCCGGCGATCTTCGCGCTCGAACATCTGGTCGAGAAGCTGCGCAGCGACCCGGACCGCTTCCTGACCAAGCAGCAGCAGGAATTCGCCGCGTCGGAACAAAGCCGCAGCGAGATGGCCAACGTGCTCGGCGCGCTGATGGTCGAATCCCATCCCGGCCCCTACGTCACCAACGCTTCCGACTGATCCGCCTAGAGCAATATCCGACCAGATCGAACCGGTACGGATCAATATGTTCGGATAGAATTGCTCTACTTCTCAATAAGATAGAGCTGCTCTAGGCTCATACGTAGTGTCCCTCGGTTGACGACCGGGGCCGCGGAAATCTAGCCTTTTCGTAATAGTCCGCCCTGCGCGTTGCACCGGCGCCCTTTCCGGGCGGCGCGCCAAGACGCCAAGTCACCGCGCGGACGGGGAGGCTACCATGGCGTTGGGAAATGTCCGCCGGGCGACGATCCTGGCTTTGCTCGGGCTGACCGCGGCGGGGCTCGCGGCCGGCGCGGCGGCGCAAGAGGTCACCTTGCCGGCCACCGTGGTCTGGTCCGCCTATGGCACCGGCAGCTCGGGCTACAACCAGGCGATCGCCATCGGCCAGGCGCTGCAGGACCGCCTCGGGGTCACCTTGCGCGTGCTGCCGGGCAAGACCGATGTCGCGCGGCTGACGCCGCTCCGCTCCGGCAAGGCGCAATTCGCCGCCACCGGCTCTGACGCCATCTACGCCCAGGAGGCGCTCTACAGCTTTGGTACCCGCAACTGGGGGCCGCAGCCGATTCGCCTGTTGGCCTTCAATGTCGGCGACGGCGCGACGGTCGCCTTCGCCACCCGCAAGCGGGACCAGATCGCCCGTATAGCGGAGCTGAAGGGCCGGCGCGTCGCCTGGGTCGCCGGCGAACCGGCGCTCAACCAGGCGGCGCTCGCCATGCTGCGCTTCGGCGGTCTGACCTGGGACGATGTGATCAAGGTCGAAGTCGCCGGCTATCGCGCCTCGGCCGAGGCGTTGATCCGAGGCGAGGTCGATGCCTTCGAGGGCGCGACCCATTCGAGCGTCATGATCAAGCTGGAGGCCGCGCCGGTCGGTCTCGCCCATATCCCGCTGCCACATGACGACACGGCCGGTTGGGCGCGGCTCAAGGCGGTCGCGCCCTGGTACCTGCGACAGATCGCGACCCGCGGCGTCGGCCTGCCCCGCGGCGGGCAGGAACTGGCGACCACCGCCTATCCGAACCTGGTCGGTATGGCCGGCCTGGACGAAGCGGTCGCCTACAACATGACCAAGGCGATCCACGCCTATTTCGACGACTACAAGAATGTGGCGCCGGGCGCCGCCGGCTGGGCGCTCGACCGCCAACGCTTTGCCGAGGCGTTCCTGCCCTACCATCCCGGCGCCGTCCGCTATTACCGGGAGATCGGCGTTTGGACGGCGGCGCATGACGCGGTGCAGGCCGAGAACCTGCGGCGTCAGCAGGTGATCGCCGCCGCCTGGAAGGCCCACAAGGCGGCGGCGCCGGCCGACGCCGCCGCCTTCGACCGGGGCTGGATGGCGGCCCGTCACGCGGCGCTGAGCGAGGCCGGCCTCAACCCGGTGTTCCGCGAGTGGTAGGCGGCGCTGTTGCCACGCGCTAAGCTCGGTGGGTAAGAGGCCATCGAGGGGCGCGGAGAAATGACACAAGAGACACAGAGCTTGGTCACCGGGGCGACCCGGGTTTACGGCATCATCGGCGATCCGATCGCGCAGGTGCGCTCGCCGGCGGTGTTCAACGCGGCTTTCCGGCGGAGCGGCGTCGACGCGGTGATGGTGCCGCTGCTGATCCCGAAGGGACGCCTGCCCGACTGCCTGCCGGGCATCATGGCGCTGGCCAATTTCGACGGCTTCATGATCACCATTCCGCACAAGCAGGGCACCATGGAACTGATCGACGAGATGCTGCCCAGGGCGCGGCGGATCGGCGCGATCAACGCGGTCCGGCGCGAGGCCGACGGCCGTTGGGTCGCCGACATGTTCGACGGCCTCGGTTTCGTCCGCGGCCTGGCCAGGCGCGGCCTCGGCGTCGCCGGGCGCCAGGCCCTGCTGGTCGGCGCCGGCGGTGCCGGCAGCGCCATCGCCGACGCGCTCGGCGAGGCCGGCGCGGCGCGGCTCACCATCTCCGACATGGACGGCGCCAAGGCGGAGCGGCTCGCCGCCGCCGTCGCCGACCACCACCCGGCGATGCAGGCGGCGACCGCCGCGGCGCCGGAGCCGGCCGGCCACGACCTGATCATCAACGCGACGCCGATGGGCATGAACCCCGGCGATCCCTATTCCGTGCCGCCGGAGAAGCTGACCGCCGACATGCTGGTCTGTGACGTGATCACCAAGCCGGAGGTCTCGCCGCTGCTGGAAGCGGCGCGCGAGATCGGCTGCGAGACCCAGATCGGCCGGCTGATGGCCGAGGGCCAGTCGCCGGCGGCGGCCGAGTTCTTCGGCCTGGATCTCGACTGGCCCGATTGAGCCGCGACAGAAACCGAGGGAGATAGCCGACATGGCGGACCAGGAACCTGCGACCGGGTTCGAGCCTTATGCGGAGGAGGACCAGCCGCGCCGGGTCTACGACCTCTATCCCCGGACCAAGACGCGCAATCCCACGGCGCCGCTCAACGACTATCCGCTGACGCCGAGCGAGATCGCCGGGCCGCGCTTCGATGCCGGCCTGCTGAAGCCCGGCGAGAACGATCTGAGCGCCGCCAAGCCCGGCGGGCCGCGCGCCATGGGCCAATACGTCTATCTCACCGGCCGGGTGCTGGGCGAGGACGGGCGGCCGGCGCCGGGGGTGATGATCGAGATCTGGCAGGCCAATGCCGCCGGCCGCTACCACCATCCGAGCGACCACCACGACGCGCCGCTCGACCCCAATTTCATCGGTATCGGCCGGGCCGGCACCGACGGCGACGGCCGCTACCATTTCCTGACCATCAAGCCGGGCGCCTATCCGATGCCGGGGCCGGTCTGGCGGACGCCGCATATCCACTTCTCGCTGTTCGGCAGCAGCTACATGAACCGGCTGATCACCCAGACCTATTTCCCGGGCGAGCCGCTGAACCAGAGCGACCCGATCCTGAACGGCATTGCCGACGGCGAAGTGCAGCAGCGCCTGTTCATGACCCCGGCGGAGATCGCCGAGATGCCGGAATCGGCGCTCGGCTACACCTTCGACTTCGTGCTGCGCGGGCTCGGCGAAACCCCGTTCGAGGGCCGCTGAGATGGCGACCAGGCTAAGGCCGACGCCGTTCCAGACCGTCGGGCCGTTTTTCCCGCCGGGCCTGCGGCCGCCCGAGATGGCCGATCTCACCCGACTGGCGCCGGACGGCGACCGCGTCGGCGGGCCGTTGATTCACCTGTCGGGCCGGATCACGGGTCAGGGCGGCGACCCGGTCGACAACGCGGTGGTCGAGATCTGGCAGGCAGATGCCGCCGGCCGCTTCGCCCATCCGGCCAATCCGGGCGACGGCCCCGCCGATGCCAACTTCCGCGGCTTCGGCCGCGGCTGGACCGGCGGGGACGGTAAATACGCCTTCCTCTCGGTGATGCCGGGCGCCTACCGAATGCCGGGCGCGGCGAATGTCTGGCGGGCACCGCATATCAACCTGACGATCTTCGCCTCCGGCATCATGCGCCGGCTGCTCACCGTCGTGTTCTTCCCCGACCAGGAGCTGAACGAGGCCGACCCGGTGCTCTCGTCCCTGTCCGACCCGGCCCAACGCGCCCGCCTGATCGCCCAGCCGACCGCGCACCCGGACGCCCCGGCCGAGGCGGCGGCCTACCGCCTCGACATCGTCGTCCAAGGCGCGGGCGAGACCCCATTCTTCCGGGAATAGACGGCGGCGGCGCGCCTGGACCCTAATTAGGGTCAGACCCTAAATACTATCTAAGTTATTGATTTTTTTAGTGTGACGGCTAATTGGGGTCGGACCCTGAACGATTGCGGTGGCGCGGGCCGCGCCGCGCCGGCGATGCGCGGCGCCCGCCGAGCGCCGCCATCCGACGCCGAAAGCCGTCGTCGCCCAAGGCCCAGGCCTTGTTGGTCGCCGCGCGGATCGCCTCCAGCTCGGCCAGCTCGACGCGGTCACGAAACAGCGCCCGATAGGCGGCCCGCCGGCCGGCGTCGTCCTCGCCGAGGCCGAGATAGAGCCCATGCGGGCGGACCAGCGGATCCGGCCGGCCCGCGCCATTGGCCCGGTAGCTCGACCACGGGTAGGCGGCCGGATCGGCGACCATGCCGGCGCGCACCGGATTGAGCTCGATATAGCGCATGCAGGCGAGCAGATAGCGCTCGCTGTCGATCAGGGTCGCCCGATAGCGCCCGTCCCACAGCGTCCCGGTGCGCGCGTAGCGGATGTTGAAATACTGCGCGTAAGGGCCGGCCACGGCCTTCAGGGTCCGCGGCAGGCTGTGCTCGGTTTCGGGCGTGACCAGCAGGTGGATGTGGTTGGTCATCAGCACATAGGCGTGGACGGCGGCGCCATGCGCCGCGGCGGCGGCCGCCAGCAGGTCGAGGTAGTGGCGGCGGTCGGCGTCCTGCGCGAACACCTCGGCGCGGTTGTTGCCGCGTTGGATGACGTGCTGCGGCTGTCCGTCGACGAAAAAGCGCGGCAGTCGGGGCATCCGGAAACCTCCCTGCGGAAGCGGCGGCCTAGTTTAGGGTCAGACCCTAAATAGGCGCCAGCGCTTCCGCACGAAATCAACGTCTTAAGGCCTATTTAGGGTCTGACCCTAAACTATCCGGCATTCCGGGATTAGACGGCGGCGGCGCGCCTGTCCTGCTAATCCGCCCGCCGGGCCAGGGCGGTCAGGGCGCCGGCGCCGATCAGCATGCCGCCGCCGATGCGGTTGACCAGGCGCAGCACGCCGGGCCTGAGGAAGCGGGCGCGGACCTCGCCGGCCAACGCCGCCCAGATCAGGGCGTTGACGACGCCGAGGCCGAGGAAGGTCGCCTCCAGGATCACGAACTGCGGCAGCAGCGGCCGCTCGGCGGTGGTGAAGAGCGGCAGGAAGGCGGCGAAGAAGACGATGCTCTTCGGGTTGAGCGCCGTCACCGCATAGGCGTTCCAGAAGACAGACCGGCCTTCCCGGGCCGGTTCCGCCGCCTCCAGCGCCTCGGGCCGCGGGTCGGCGCGCCAGAGCTGGATGCCGAGCCAGACCAGATAGGCGGCGCCGGCGAGCTTCAGAACCGTGAACAGCGTCGCGGAGGCGGCCAGCACGGCGCCGGCGCCGAGCAGCGAGATGGTCATCACCGTGAAGTTGCCGAGGGTTATGCCCGGAATCGTCGCCCAACCGGTCGACCGGCCGCGGCCGAGCGCGTAGCTGACGACCAGAATCACGGTGGGACCGGGAATCGCCAGCAGCGCGGCGCTGGCGAGCACGAAGGACAGCCAAAGCTCGAAGGACATTGGGGACGGATTCCAGTCGGCGAAATTTTTTCCGGTGCGACTATAGACTATCCAGCAGCCGGTCGACCATTTCGCCGGCGAGGCCGGTGTAGTTGGCCGGGTCGGTCAGTTGGGCGATCTGCGCGGCGTCGAGATGGGCGGCGATCTCCGGGATGGCGGCGAGTGCCGCCTGCAGGTCTTGGCCGCCGGCGGCGGCGCGGCAGGCGTCGTAGACTAGGTCATGCGCCTTTTGCCGGCCGATATGCGGCGCCAGCGCCATCATCACCGCTTCCGTCACGATCAGCCCGTCGGTCATGTCCAGGTTGGCGGCCATGCGCTCGGCATCGACCTCCAACCCCTCCAGTATCGCCCGCGCCTGGCCGAGCGCGCCGGCCGTGAGGACGAAAGCCTGCGGCAACGCGAGCCATTCCGCGTGCCACGGGCCGGTGGCGCGTTCATGGTCGTGCACCATGGCGTCGAGCATCAGGCCGACCTGGGCCCGCACCCCCTTGGCGGCGGCCAGGATCAGCTCGCAGCCGATCGGGTTGCGCTTCTGCGGCATGGTCGAGGAGGCGCCGCGGCCGGCGGCGAAGGCCTCGAACGCCTCGCCCACCTCGGTCTGCATCAGCAGCATCACGTCGGTCGCGATCTTGGCCAGGCTGCCGGTGACCAGGCCGAGGAAATTCACTGCCTCCGCCAGGCCGTCGCGGGCAACATGCCAGGCGATCGCCGGCCGGCCGAGGCCGATCTCCGCCATCAGCCCGTCATGCACCGCAAGGCCGTGTTCACCGAGCGAGGCGAGCGTGCCCGCGGCGCCGGCGAACTGCCCGACCAGGACGCGCGGCCGGAGCTCGGCGAGGCGCGCCCGGTGGCGCGCGATCGAAGACAGCCAGACCGCCGCCTTCAGGCCGAAGGTAGTGGGCAGGGCGTGCTGCAGATGGGTGCGCCCCGCCATCGCGGTGTCGCGGTGCGCGCGGGCGAGGCCGGTAAGCGTCGCGGCGATGCCGTCGAGGTCGGCTTGTACCAGTTTTAGGGCGTCGCGCAGTTGCAACACCACGGCGGTATCCATGATGTCCTGGGTGGTGGCGCCCCAATGGGCGTATTCCCCGAGCCCGTCCTTGGCCGCGGCGACGATCTGCTCGACCAGCGGCAGGATCGGGTAGCCGACCCGCTCGGTGCGGCTCTTGATCGTGTCGAGGTCGAGGATGTCGAGCCGCGCCTTGGCGGTGATCTCGTCGGCCGCGGCGGGTGGGATCAGGCCGAGCCCGGCCTGCACCCGGGCCAGCGCCGCCTCGACCTCGAGACAGCGTTGCAGGTAGGTATCGTCCGCGAACACCTGGCGCATCGGCTCGGTGCCGAACATGTCGCGATAGATCGCGGAATCGATCGGGGTGCTGCCCAAAAGCTTGTCCTCCCTGCAGATCCTGGCCTGGGCCACACTCGGGCCACATTCGCTTCCTACCACAATCCAGGAGATTTGGGCCGTGGCGATCCGGCCTGGGGCGGGGTATAGATTGCATCGGACAGCGGCGAACTAAACCATGAGCATTTGGGGCAAGATCCTGGGCGGCGCGGCCGGCCTCGCCATCGGCGGGCCGCTCGGCGCGCTGATCGGCGGGCTGGCCGGCCACGCGGTCGACCGCATGCGCGAGACGGAGGCGCCGCGCGACGGCGCCAAACAGATCGCCTTCACCATCGGCGTGATCGTGCTCGGCGCCAAGATGGCCAAGGCCGACGGCGTGGTGACGCGCGACGAGGTCGACGCCTTCCGCGAGGTCTTCCATGTGCCCGAGCCGGAGCTGAAGAACGTCGCCCGCGTCTTCGACATGGCGAAACGCGACGCCGCCGGCTTCCAGCCCTATGCGCGTCAGATCGCGCGGCTGTTCCAGGACAATCCGCAGGTGCTGGAAGACCTGCTCGCCGGGCTGATCCACATCGCCCGCGCCGACAACGTGGTGCATCCGGCGGAGCTCGAATTCCTGCGCGGCGTGGCGGCGATCTTCGGCTTCGACGAGGCGGAGTTCGGCCGCATCCGCGCCACCTATATCGGGCCCGACGCGGAGGATCCCTACACGGTGCTGGGTCTGGCGCATGACGCGAGCGACGACGAGGTCAAGGCGCGCTACCGCAGCCTGAGCCGCGAGAACCACCCGGACCGCGCCGTCGCGGCCGGCCTGCCCGAGGAGTTCATCGACATCGCCAACGAGAAGATGGCGGCGATCAACACCGCCTACGACAAGGTCGCGAAGCAGCGCGGCATCGGTTGAGCGAGCGGTTAATGACCGAAATCTCTTTCGAAGAGGCGCCGTCGCCCAACCATGACGACCGCGGCGGCACGCCGGTCGATATCCTGCTGCTGCACTACACCGGCATGGCGACCGGCCGGGCCGCGTTGGACCGGCTCCGCGACCCGGCCGCCCGGGTCAGCGCCCATTACCTGGTGGAGGAGGACGGCCGGGTCTTCCGGCTGGTGCCCGAGGACCGGCGCGCCTGGCATGCCGGCGTCGCCTGTTGGGCAGGTGCGACGGACATCAACGGCTGCTCGATCGGCATCGAGCTGGTCAATCCGGGCCATGAGTTCGGCTACCGGCCGTTCCCGGCGGCGCAGATGGCGGCGCTGGAGAAACTCGCCACCGACATCCTAGCGCGCCACCCGATCCCGGCGCATCGGGTGCTCGGCCATGCCGACGTGGCGCCGGCGCGCAAGCGGGACCCTGGCGAGCTGTTCGACTGGGAAGGGCTGGCGGCGAAGGGGATCGGTCTCTGGCCGGCGCCGGATTTCGAGGTCTCGCCCAACGCCCCGGACCTCGCCCCCGGCATGTCCGGCGGCGCGGTCACCGAGCTGCAGATCGGCCTCGGCCGCTTCGGCTACGACCTGCAGGGCACCGGCGTCTTCGATCCCGGCACCGAGGCGGCGGTCGCCGCCTTCCAGCGGCACTTCCGCCAGGACCGGGTCGACGGCGTCGCCGACGGCGAGACCGCCAGCCGGCTGCGCCACCTGATCGAACGGCTGCCTTGACGGTCCGCCCCCTTGACCCCGGCCGCCCGCGGTCGTACGTCAGGTATGCGTCAGATGGCCGGATGGCCGCCGCCGGCTTCGGCCGGGGGAGGAAAGTCCGGGCTCCACGGAAAGGCGGTGCCGGGTAACGCCCGGCGGGGGCGACCCCAGGGAAAGTGCCACAGAAAGCAAACCGCCTGCCGTCAGGCGGGTAAGGGTGAAAGGGTGCGGTAAGAGCGCACCGCGTCCCCGGCGACGGGGGCGGCACGGTAAACCCCACCGGGAGCAAGACCAAATAGGGACGGCGCGCCGCGTTTTGCGCGGCAGGGCAGCTTTTCGGCCCAGTCGTCCGGGTAGGTCGCTCGAGGCGTCCGGCAACGGCCGCCCTAGAGGAATGGCCATCACCCGCGGCTGGGATGCGAATCCGGGGCGCGGGGACAGAACCCGGCTTACAGGCCATCTGATGCCGCCTTGGCGTGCCCCGGGCGCGGCATCCAAAAAAGAACAGTTCGCGAACATATTTTCGCCGGATTTCGGCGTGACCGTCTGTTTGGGCAAGCACAGAGCCAAGAATCCGGGCCGGGCTCCTCTGCCGCGGGTGCGGTGGAAATTATTCATACGGCCGGAGGCGGCAACAAACGACTTTGGAGAACGGAAAATACTCTTGCTAAGCCCGTGGTTTCACTATGAATTTCCATTGAGTCCCATTGACTCCCATAAAATCCCATGATATCCCAAACCTGCCCATTGTGGGCCCATCCGTGTGTAAGGCCGGCGTCGAGAGCCGGCGGTCGGGTGGAACGCCGTTTAGGGCAGGCTTCCTTGGGAGTAGCCGCGTATGCCGTTGTTTCTGTCGACATACGTCAACAAGGTCGACAAGAAGGGCCGGGTCTCGGTGCCGGCCCGTTACCGTGCGGCATTGGCGGCTGAGAGCTTCAACAGCGTCATCGTCTTTCCCTCCTACGCGCACCGGGCGATCGAGGCCTGCGGCATCGATTTCATGCAGCGCCTGCAGCAAAGGCTCGGCGATTTCGACCCGTTCTCCGAAGTGCGCGACGATCTGGCGTCCTCGATCATGTCCGACAGCGTCGAGCTGGGCTTCGACGGCGAGGGCCGCATCGTGCTGCCCGAGGCGCTGATGAGCCACGCCGGCATCACCGAGCAGGCGGCCTTCGTCGGCCAAGGCGACCGCTTCCAGATCTGGGAACCGGCCGCGGCCGAGGCCTACAAAGCGGCGTCGCGGGAGCGCGCGCTGACCCACCGCGGCCGCCTCGCCCGACCCGGCGACGGGGAGGCCGGGGCATGACGGCGACGCATCTTCCGGTCATGGCCGACGAGGTGACCCGGGCGCTGGCACCGGCCGACGGCGAGGTGTATGTCGACGGCACCTTCGGCCGCGGCGGCTATGCCTCTGCCTGGCTGGAGGCGGCCGACTGCATCGTCTACGGCATCGACCGCGACCCGGAGGCGGTGGCCTTCGGCGCCGAGCTGGCGGCCCGCTATCCGGGCCGGCTCACTGTGCTGCAGGGCCGCTTCGCCGACATGGAAATTCTGCTGGCCGGCCAGGGCGTCGCCGCGGTCGACGGCGTGGCGCTCGACCTCGGCGTCTCTTCGCCGCAACTCGAGACCGCGGCGCGCGGCTTTTCCTTCGCCCTCGACGGCCCGCTCGACATGCGCATGGAGGCGCACGGACCGACCGCCGCCGACGTGGTCAATCGGGAGAGCGAGGCGGCGCTGGCCGACATTCTTTATCAGTACGGCGAGGAGCGGCGCTCCCGCGCCATCGCCAAGGCGATCGTCGCCGCCCGCGCCGACGCGCCGTTCGAGCGCACGAGCCAGCTCGCCGAGCTGATCGCCAGCGTGGTCGGGCGGGGGGCCAAGCGAGACCGGGGCAAATCAATCCACCCGGCGACGCGCAGCTTCCAGGCGTTGCGCATCTACGTCAACGAGGAGCTCGAGCAGCTGGCGCGCGGCCTGGCCGCCGCCGAGCGGCTGCTGGCGCCGGCCGGCCGTCTCGTGGTGGTGGCGTTCCATTCCCTCGAGGACCGCGCGGTGAAGAATTTCCTGCGGCGCCACGCCGGCGAGACGCCGCGCGGCTCGCGCCACCAGCCCGAGGCCGCGGCGCCGGCGCCGGCGCCGAGCTTCCGCCTGCTGTTCCGCGGCGTCCGCAAGCCGGGCGCGGCGGAGACGGACCGCAATCCGCGCGCCCGCTCGGCCCGGCTGCGCGCCGCGCTGCGCACCGAGGCGCCGGCCTGGCCGGCGGAGGCGGCGGCATGAAGCGTCCGTTGACGATCACGGCGTTCGGGCTGGCGGCCGTCTTCTCCTATGGCCTCTACGAGCTGTCCTACGAGATGCAGACAATGGAGCGCCGCCTCGACGATCTCAATCGGCAGCTCGCCGCGGATCAGGAAGAGATCCGCGTGCTCGGCGCCGAGTGGGCGTACCTCACCCGGCCGGAGACGCTGCAGCGTCTCGCGGCCCGGCATCTCGACCTGGCGCCGATCGGCCCCAGCCAGGTGGTCGCCCGGTTGACCGACCTGCCGATGCGCGAGGCGTCGGCCCTGGCGGCCAGCCGGGTGCCGCTGCCGCTGCCGCGACCGACCACCCTGACCGCCGGAGAGCAACGATGAACGGCATGACGAAGAATCCCGGCTCCGACGGGGCCATCACCTTCGACGGCAGCTGCAAGCAGGCGGTCGAGACCGGGCGCACGCGGATCGCCATCGCCGGCCTGCTGTTCATGGCCTGCTTCGCGGTCATCGGCGTCCGCCTGATCGGCGTCACGCTGTTCCAGGGCGGGGCGGAGCCAGCCGTCGCCCACCGTGCCGCGGCCGACGGCGCGGCCGCCGCCGGCCGTGCCGAAATCACCGACCGCAACGGCGCGCTGTTGGCGACCAGCCTGCGCACCGCCTCGCTGTTCGCCAACCCGCGCAAGGTGCCGGATGCGCGCGAAGCGGCGCGGCGCCTAGTGCGGGTGCTGCCGGATCTGGACGCCGCGGAGGTCGCGCGCCGGCTCTCGACCACGCGCAGCTTCGTCTGGCTGAAGCGCAGCCTGACGCCGAAGCAGCAGGTGGCGGTCAACCGGCTCGGCATCCCGGGGCTCGACTTTCAGTACGAGGAGCGCCGCCTCTATCCGCACGGCGCGCTGGCCGCCCATGTGCTGGGCTATACCGATGTCGACAATGTCGGCATCGCCGGTATCGAGAAGGCATTCGACGGCCGCTTGACGCGGCCGCGGGCCGGTCTCGGGAGTGGCCGGTCGGCGCTGGCGCTGTCGCTCGACGTCCGGGTGCAGCACGCCCTTCGCGCGACCCTGGCCGAGGCGATGGCGCAGTTCCGCGCCGTCGGCGCCGCGGGCCTGGTGATGGACGCGCAGACCGGCGAGGTGCTGGCGCTGGTCTCGCTGCCCGATTTCGACCCCAACCTGCCCGGCGAATCGACGCCGGCGGCGCGCTTCAACCGCGCGACGCTCGGCGTCTACGAGATGGGCTCGACCTTCAAGACCTTCACCGCCGCGATGGCGCTGGATGCGGGAACCGTCGGGATGACGGGCGGTTACGACGCGACCCGGCCGCTGCGCGCGGCCCGCTTCGTCATTCGCGACTTTCACGGCAAACATCGTTGGCTCTCTGTACCAGAAATTTACATGTACTCGTCCAATATCGGCGCGGCCAAGATGGCCGAGGCGGTTGGCGCCGAGCGGCAACGGGCGTTCCTCGCCCGATTGGGTCTGCTGGACCGGCCGGCGATCGAACTGCCGGAGGTCGGTGCACCGCTGCTGCCGCGGCAATGGCAGGAGGTCGAGACGATGACCATCGCCTATGGGCACGGCCTGTCGGTCAGTCCGTTGCAGTTGGCGGGCGGCGTTGCCGCCATGGTCAATGGCGGGCTGGCGGTCGCGCCGACGCTGCTGAAACGGCCGGAAGGCGATCCGGTACCGGCGCGCCGGGTGATCGCGCGGCGCACCTCGGACCAGATGCGGCGGCTGATGCGCCTGGTGGTGACGCGCGGCACCGGCCGGGCGGCGACGGCGAAGGGCTATCTGGTCGGCGGCAAGACCGGCACGGCCGAGAAGCCGAGCGCGGGCAGTTACGACCGCGACGCGCTGATCACCTCGTTCGTCGGCGGCTTTCCGATGACGGCGCCGCGTTGCGTGGTGCTGGCGATGCTGGACGAGCCGAAGGGCAACAAGGCGACGCGAGGGCGGGCCACGGCATCGCTGACCGCGGCGCCGGTCATCGGGCGGGTGGTGGCGCGGATCGCGCCGCTGCTCGGCGTCGATCCGGTCGACGAGGAGGCAGACGAGATCAAGGACGCGTTGCGGCTGGAGATCAACAGCAGGGACCCGAAGGTTGCTTCTTTCTAAGCTCATTGACGGCCACGGGCTGGGCGAAACGCCGGACGTGGAGATCCGCGGCATCACCGCCGACAGCCGCGAGGTCGGCCCCGGCTATCTGTTTGCCGCGCTGGCCGGCACGCAGACCGACGGCGCCCGCTTCATCGCCGACGCCGTGGCCGCCGGCGCCGTCGCCGTGCTGGCCGCGCCGGAGGTCGCGCCGCCGCCGGCCGGCGTCTTCCGGCTCTGCGACGCCCATCCGCGCCGCCGCCTGGCGCTGTTGGCGGCGCGCTTCTACGGCCGGCAGCCGGCCACGATCGCCGCGGTGACCGGCACCAACGGCAAGAGCTCGATCGTCGCCTTCACCCGGCAGATCTGGCAGGCGGCCGGCCTCAACGCCGGCAGCCTCGGCACCCTCGGCGTGACCGCGCCGGGTTATGAGAGCGGGCTGCGGCACACCACGCCCGACCCGGTGGTGCTGCATCGCGAACTGGCGGCGCTCGCCGAGCACGGCATCGACCATCTGGCGTTGGAGGCATCGAGCCACGGGCTCGACCAGCACCGTCTCGACGGTGTGCATGTGCAGATCGCGGCATTCACTAATCTGAGCCGCGACCATCTCGACTACCACCCGGACGCCGAATCCTATCTCGCCGCCAAGCTCCGGCTGTTCGGGCAGGTGATGGCGCCGGGCGGTGCTGCCTTGCTGAACGCCGACACCGACGTCTACGACCGGGTCGCCGAGGCCTGCCGCGCGCGCAATCACCGGGTGCTCAGCTATGGCCACAAGGGTCGAGACTTTCGCCTCGCCGACCTGCGCCCGCACGGCGCCGGCCAGCATGTGACGATCGAGCTCAAGGGCCGGACCCATTCGGTCGACCTGCCGCTGGTCGGCCGCTTCCAGGCGACCAACGCGCTGGCGGCGCTCGGCCTCGCCATCGAGACCGGCGTCGCGCCGGAGGCCGCGGCCGCGGCGCTCGGCGAGCTGGTGCCGGTGCCGGGGCGGATCGAGCTGGTCGCGCGTCACCCGTCCGGCGCGCCAATCTATGACGACTACGCCCATACCCCGGACGCGCTGAAGACCATCCTGGTGGCGCTGCGCCCGCATGCCGCGCGGCGCCTGATCGTGCTGTTCGGCTGCGGCGGCGACCGCGACCGCGGCAAGCGGCCGCAGATGGGCGGCGTTGCCGCCAGCTTGGCGGACAAGGTCTACGTCACCGACGACAACCCGCGCACCGAGGATGCGGCGGCGATCCGCGCCGAGGTGATGGCCGCCTGCTCGGACGCGGTCGAGGTCGGCGACCGGGCCGAGGCGATCCGGGCGGCGGTCGCCGAGCTCGGCCCGGGCGACCTGCTGGTGGTCGCCGGCAAGGGGCATGAGCAGGGCCAGATCATCGGCGACCAGGTGATCCCGTTCGACGACGCGGATCAGGTGCGTCAGGCGGTAGCGGCGCTTCGGGAGAAGGCAGGATGACCGGCCCGGTGCTGTGGACTGCACAACAGGCCGCCGCCGCGACCGGCGGCGAGGTCCGGGGCGCGGCCGCCTGGTCGGCGACCGGCGTCTCGATCGACAGCCGCACGGTCGAGGCCGGCGATTTGTTCGTCGCCATCAGGGGCCCGAACCACGATGCCCACGACTATGTCGCCGGGGCGCTCGCCGGGGGCGCCGTCGCGGCGCTGGTCGAGCGGCGCCCCGAGGACGTGGCCGAGGACGCGCCGCTGCTGGTCGTGGCCGATGCCCTGGAGGGGCTGAACGCGCTCGGCCGCGCGGCGCGCGCGCGCACCGAGGCGCGGATCGTCGCGGTCACCGGTAGCGTCGGCAAGACCGGCACCAAGGAGGCGCTGAGACTGGCGTTGGCCGGCCAAGGCAACACCCACGCCAGCGCCGGCAGCTACAACAACCTCTGGGGCGTGCCGCTGAGCCTGGCGCGCATGCCGGCCGACACCGACTACGGCATCTTCGAGATCGGCATGAACCACGCGGGCGAGATCGCCCCGCTGGCCCGGCTGGTGCGCCCGCATGTTGCGGTGATCACCAATATCGAAGCGGTGCATCTGGAATTCTTCAAATCCGTGCAGGCCATCGCCGAGGCCAAGGCAGAGATCTTCTCCGGCGTCGAGCCGGGCGGGGCGGCCGTGATCAACCACGACAATGCGCGCTTCGGGCAGTTGGCGAAGCGCGCCCGCGAGGCCGGTATCGAGACCGTGCTCGGCTTCGGCGAGCATCCCGAATCGGCCGGCCGGCTGACCAACTTCGTGCAGCATTCGGCCTGTAGCTGCATCTCCGCCGACATCGGCGGCCAGCCGATCACCTACAAGGTCGGCTCGCCCGGCCGCCATTGGGTGACCAACTCGCTCGGCGTGCTCACCGTAGTGCAGGCGCTCGGCGCCGATCTCGGTCTCGCCGGCCTGGCGCTGGCGCAGATGACGCCGCCCAAGGGCCGCGGCCGGCGTCACCAGGTCGAGCTCGGCGGCGGCAGCTTCGAGCTAATCGACGACAGCTACAACGCCAGCCCCGCCTCGATGCGCGCCGCCTTCGAGACCCTGGCGACAAGCAAGCCGGGCCGGCGCGGCCGGCGCATCGCCGTGCTCGGCGACATGCGCGAGCTCGGTACCCAGGCCGACGGCCTGCATGCCGGATTGGGCGACGACCTGAAAGCCGCCGGCATCGACCTGGTTTATGCGGCCGGTCCGCATATGGCGAAGCTTTACGAGGCGCTGCCGCGCGGGATGCGGGGCGCCCATTTCACCGATTCGAGCGCCTTGCCGGCGGTGCTGCTGACGGCGCTGCAGCCCGGCGACGTGGTGCTGGTCAAGGGCTCGCTCGGCAGCCGCATGGGGCCGGTCGTCGAGGCGTTGCTGGGGCAGTCGCCTGCAGACAGGCGCGCGGCCAACGGTTAGGGAGCGGACGAGACGATGCTGTTCAATCTGCTGGTGCCGCTCGCCGACGAGATCCCGGTGCTCAACCTGTTCCGCTACATCACCTTCCGCACCGGCGGCGCGGTGATGACGGCGCTGGTCGTCAGCTTCCTGTGCGGGCCGCCGGTGATCCGCTGGCTGAAATCCAAGCAGCGCGCCGGGCAGCCGATCCGCGAAGAGGGGCCGGAGCAGCATATCGTCGCCAAGGCCGGCACCCCGACCATGGGCGGCTTCCTGATCCTGCTCGCAGTGTCGCTGGCGACGCTGCTCTGGGCCGATCTGGAGAACGGCTATGTCTGGGCGATCCTACTGGTCACCCTCGGGTTCGGCCTGGTCGGCTTCGCCGACGACTACCGTAAGGTGATGCACAACTCGTCGGCCGGCGTACCAGGCAAGGTGAAGTTCGCCGTCGAGGTGCTGATCGCGATCGCCGCGACGCTCTGGATCATGCGCTTGCTGCCGGGCACGCTGTCCGGCACGCTGGCGGTGCCGTTCTTCAAGGACCTGCTGCTCGGCCTCGGCTGGGTGTTCGTGCCGCTTGCCATTGTCGTCATCGTCGGCGCCTCAAACGCGGTCAATCTGACCGACGGGCTGGACGGCCTGGCGATCGTGCCGGTGATGATCGCCGCCGCCAGCTTCGGCCTCATCGCCTATCTCACCGGTAACGCGGTGTTTTCGGAGTATCTGCAGATCCACTTCGTCAAGGGCGCCGGTGA
>CAJHXX010000110.1_pt1 | contig 29282 bp, 21 predicted proteins | sample 9198511 | NCBI WGS metagenome assembly CAJHXX01 (sample SAMEA7708325, study PRJEB35096) | sediment metagenome | biome: marine neritic benthic zone biome [ENVO:01000025]; feature: sediment [ENVO:00002007]; material: shallow marine sediment [ENVO:03000034] sea grass bed [ENVO_01000059] ...
ACGTCGAGACGCTGCTGGTCCCAGTTTATGAGTTCGCGGATCGGCGACGGCAGATCCTTGTAGGCGGCGATCACCGCCACCAGGGAGCCCAGGTCCATCTCACCCCGGATCACCGCCAGGCCGCCGACCAGATAGAACAGAAACGGCGTGAACTGAGCCAGGAAGTTGTTGAGGAACTTGATGACGAACTTCTTGCGATAGATCTGCTCGCGCACGCCGTAGATGCCAAAGAGCTGATGCGAGAAGTCGGTGAGGACATAGTTGGAAGTGTCGTGGGCGTGGACCTCGGACACGCCCTGCACGGTTTCGCCGATGCGATCGGACAGCGTGCGCACCCGGCGGACACGCTCCTTGCCGAGCTGATTGACGCGCTTCTGCAGGCGCGGGATGAGCCAGATCTGCAGCGGGTAGAGCATCACCGCCGCTCCCGCCATGCGCCAGTCCTGGATGAACAGGAAGGTCAGGATGGTCAGCAGATAGCCGCCCTGAAACACCGGCAACGAGTAGGCATCGCCGATGAAGCCGCCCAGGGGCTCGACCTCGGCGGTGATCATCGGAATGATCTCGCCCTGGCTCATCTTGCGGAAATGCGGCAGGGGAAAGCGCAGGACGCGGCTATAGAGGCTGTAGCGCAGCCGGCGCAGCATGCGCTCGCCCATCTGTCCTTTGTAGAGGTTGATGAAATACTTGAACCCGCCGCTGATCAGCACCAGGGTCAGGTAGCCGACGCAGAGCACCAGCAGAAACGCCACCGCATCCAGTTGGAAAAGGCTGAGCGCCTGCTTCGGGTAGCTTTCCAGGCTGTTTTCCAGGACGTGCTGGCCGACGTCCTTGATGTGGTTGATGATCAGCTTGGGTAGCTCGTAGGAATAATACAGAAACGGAAATGAAATCAGTGTGACAACTAAAAGTACGATCTGCTGTCGCAGGCTATACTTCAGTACGAACCTGTAAATACTCGGTTCCAAGTTGGGCGCCCCCACCGCCTCGAGTTCGTCGCCACGACGACTTCTAGATAGGCCGAGACCTTAGCGAATGCAATTCGGCCGGTAAATCACCGCCCCATCAATCAAACCGGCGGCGGCCGCGTCAGCCGCCGCCCTCGTAATAGGGGTCGGCGGCGTCGCGCAGACCGTCGCCCAGGAAGTTGAAGGTGAGAACCACGATGACGACGGGAACCACGGGCAGCATCAGCCAGGGGTAGAGGTCCACGGCGTTGATGTTCTGCGCCTCGTTCAACAGCACGCCCCAGCTGGTGATCGGCGGACGCAGCCCGAGACCGAGGAAGCTGAGCGCGGTCTCGCCCAGGATCATGGCCGGAATCGCCAGCGTCGCAGAGGCGATGATGTAGCTCATGAAGTTCGGCAAAAGGTGGCGCCAGATGATCCGGCGCGGTCCGGCGCCGAGCAGCATGGCCGCGGTGGCATAGTCTTCCTCACGCAGGGCCAGCAGCTTGGAACGCACCGAACGGGCCAGCCCGGTCCATTCGAGCAGGCCGAGAATGATGGTGATACCGAAGAAGATCAGCACCGGGCTCCAGTTCACCGGCATGGTCGCGGCCAGGGTCATCCATAGCGGCAAATGCGGAAACGACCGCAACACCTCGATCACCCGCTGGATGACGTTGTCGATCCAGCCGCCGTAATACCCGGCGATGCCGCCGAAGAACATGGCCAGCACCAGCGAGATGGTGATGCCGAGCAGGCCGACGGTCAGCGAGATTCGGCCGCCGTAGATCAGCCGTGACAGCATGTCGCGGCCGAGCCGATCGGTGCCGAGCAGGAACAGGGTGGCGCCATCCGGCGGGCAGACGAAATGAAAGCGCCCGGAGACCTGGCCCCAGAACTCGTAAGGGTCGCCGAGGCAGAAGAACCGGATCGGAAAGGCGCGGCTCTCGTTCTCGGTGTACTCCCGCTTGAGGATTTCCATATCGAGGCGGTAGTCGAAGGCATAGACGAAGGGTCCAACGAACTTGCCGTCATGAAACAGGTGGATAGATTGCGGCGGCGCATAAATGAAGTCGGGGTGCCGGCTGTGCAGGTTGTAGGGCGCCAGCATTTCGCTGATCAGGATTGAGACATAGAAGGCGAGCAGAACGAAGCCCGACAACGTCGCCAGACGGTGCCGCTTGAACTTCCACCAGATCAGCCGCCATTGCGGCGCCATGAAATAGCGCTCTTGCTCCGGCGTGATCGTCTCGACCGAATATGGATCGTAGGCGTCGGTCGAAACGAAATGTATCGCAGTCTCGCCGCGGTCTTGCGCGTCGGTCGTGGTCATCGCGTGGCACCGCCCTCGAGGCGGATCCGCGGATCGAGCGCGGCCAGCGCCAGATCGGATATCAGCACGCCGATCACGATCAGCGTGGCGAGCAGCATCAGGAAAGAGCCGGCGAGGTACATGTCCTGGCTGCGCAGCGACTCCAGCAGCATCGGTCCCGTGGTCGGCAGCGACAGCACGACCGACACGATTGCCGAACCGGAAATCACGCCCGGCAGCAGGCTGCCGATGTCGGAGAAGAAGAAGTTGAGCGCCACCCGCAGGGGATATTTCAACACCACCCGGGTGGAGGACAGACCTTTCGCGCGCGCAGTGATGACGTATTGCTGCTGCAGCTCGTCCAGCAGGTTGGCGCGCACCCGGCGGATCATTTCCGCGGTACCGGCGGTGCCGATGACGACCACTGGGATCCAAAGATGCTCCAGCACCGACAGGGCCTTGGCCCAGCTCCAGGGCCGGTCGATGTATTCGGGATCCATCAGTCCGCCGATCGAGGTGCCGAACACCACGTTGGCGAAATAAAGCAAGACCAGGGCGAGCAGGAAGTTCGGCGTCGCCAAGCCGAGAAAGCCGAGGAAGGTCAGGCCGTAATCGCCCCAACTGTATTGATGTGTCGCCGAATAGATGCCGATCGGGAACGACACGATCCAGGCGAAGGCGATCGTGGTGATCGAGACCAGAAAGGTCAGGAAGACCCGGTCGCCGACCACTTCGGTCACCGGCAGGCCGTATTCGAAGGAATACCCGAAATCACCCCGCAGCATCCCGACGGCCCAGACGAAGTACTGCTCGATCATCGGCTTGTCGAAACCATATTGGTCGCGCAGAAACTTGATCTTCTTGGGGTCGACCTTCTCGCCTTGGCTCTGCAATTCGGCGATGTAGCTATCCAGGTAGTCGCCCGGCGGCAGCTGGATCAGGACAAAGACGATCGCGCTGATCGCGATCAGCGTCGGGATCATGACCAACAGGCGCTGGACGACGTATCGAGCCATCGGGCGGCTAGCGCATTCGGTTCAGCTGCGGAAGGGGTCGGTCACGGTTCACCCTCGCGGCTCCGTCGACGGTCAATCGGTCTCGGCTTTCTGGCGCCGCTCCCGAGTAAACCAGAAGGTGTCCGGCTTGTACACGCCGAACGCGGCGCCCGGGTCCCAATTATAGACGCCCACCTCGGGTACGTTTTTCAGGTAATCGGTCACCACGACGGGGCGCTGTACGCCGTTTACGATGCCGATCGTATAGACGCCGTCGGTGTAGAGGCGAAGAATACGGTGCCAGATGCCCTCCCGCTCTTGTGATGTGCCGGCGTTGCGCCAGGCGTCATGCAGTTCGGCCAGTTCCAACACTTCTGGCATGTCGGGTTTGACGCCGGCCTGGCCGCTGGTCTGATAGTAGATGCCGAATTGCGGCCACTGCAGCTGGTCCTGTTCGGTCGGCACCAGCTCGTAGGGGCTCGTTTCCGGCGTCGGCACGGCGTTGGAAAGGCCGGACCAGACCGACAGGATGGACTCGCCGGCATAGACGCGGTTTCGAAATACCTCGCGCTGGGATGGCCGGGAGTAGAGCTTCACGCCGGCCTTGAGCCAGTTGTCCTGGATCAACTCGAGAACGTCGGTTTCCTCGGTGCTCTCGCCCGCGGTGTCGACAATGATCTCCAGCGGCCGCCCGTCCGGCAGCAGTCGCACGCCGCGGTCGTCGCGCGCCGTCAGGCCGATGTCGTCGAGCAGTCGGTTGGCCTGGGAGAGGTCGAAGGCGGCCCATTTGCTGCGGTATTCGGGCCGAAACATCGGGCTCTCCTCCAGCACCACGTTGTTGCCTTCGCGGGCCAATCCGAAATAGATCACCTGGTTGATCTCGTGGCGATCGATCGCCAGCGAAAGGGCACGGCGGAAGCGAACATCGCGCAGGATCGTCTGCCAGGTCGGGTCGGAATTGTTCAGGTTCGGGTAGAGCGCGATCTGTGCGCCCTTGATGGTGTTCCACAGGCGGACCTGGAAGTCCTGCCGCTTCGACGCCTTCTTCAGGAAGGTGAAGTGGTCGAATCTGATATAGCGGGCCTGCAGATCGGATTCCGCCGCGCCGGTCTTCGCCGGGATGATCTTGGCATCGGCGATCTTGACGATCACCCGGTCGATATAGGGCAACTGGTGGCCTGCCGGGTCGATCCGGTGGTAGTACGGATTGCGCAGGAAAATGAAACGCTCCGCGGGCAACGGTGTGGTGTTGTACCAGGGTTGCAGCGTCGGCAGTTCGGGATTGTCGAAACGATACTGCCGGTCGCGGCGATGGTGCAGGCCGGCCCAGTTGCGTTGCCGCGCTGCGTCGACCATGGCTTCCAGTTTTTCCGCCTCGACATATTTGGCGTGGAACCGCTTCAAATAATGCGACGGCCGATAGATATAGAGCGGTGCCGCCCCGGCCAGGGCCGGCAGCAGGGCGGAGTTCGGCTTCGACCAGCTGTAGCGCACCGTGGTCTCGTCGATCACCTCGAATCTCGGCCGTTCGCCATCCACCAGCAGCGGCTTCGGCGGGCCGAACGGCGCGATCGTCTCGTTGGTCGCCATCTCCTCCCAGAAATATCGGAAATCCTCCGCAGTGAAGAGCTGGCCGTCGGACCATTTATGGCCCTTGCGCAGGTAGAGCGTGAATTCGCGGTTCTCCCGGACCTCCAGCTTCTGCAGGATGTCGGGAACGATCTCGAAGTCTTCGTCATAGGCGACCAGGCGGGCGTAACCGTAGACGGTCATCAGGCGGACGTCCTTCGGCTTGGCCATCAGGATCTGCAGGTCGCCGCCGGGCTGGCCGACGGTCCGGCCTAGCCGGACCAAGTCGACGACCGCCGGCTCGACCGGAATCCGTTCGCCGACCGGCGGCAGCCTGCCCGCGGCCACCGCGGCCGAGAGATAAGGCGTCTCGATCATGCGCGGCTCGGCGGCGGATTCCGAGGCGGACGATAAAGCGCCCGGGATCGTCGCCAACAGAAGGCCGGCGGCCGCAACGAAACCCCGGCGCCGTCCCGTGTGATGTCGCCGCGTCGGGCGCCCGTGCAATGCCATGCTCACCAAATCCGCCTCGCCCCTTTTTTTCCACGCACCGACGCGGGTGCTTGCGCTATCTCCGCCCGACCAGCATGAAGCGGCTGTACCTGTTGAGCTTCAGGCTGTCGGCGAGCAGGGTCTCGGACATGCTCGCCTGTCGGCGGAAGGCCGCGATATCCGCGACGCAGTTGACGTGTTCCGGGTCGTCATAGAGGTCGTTCGACTGCAGGACGAGCAGCGCGCCGCTCGGCAGCCGCTCGTACCACGCCGCGAAATCGGGCAGATGCTCGCAAGAAGTATTGATCAGCAGGTTCTCGGCGCCGGCCGTGCCCGCCTCGGGCCGCCAGCCGTTGAACAAGCGGTAATCGAGCTCGCGGATATCCGCCGTCGCCGCCTCGAACCGGCCCTCCCTGACATGGGTGGCGTTCAGGCTTCGGGCGACGGCCTCGCAGGCCGGGTCGAGGTCGAAGCTCACCACCTTCTCGATCTCGAACCGCGGGTCGAACAGCAGCATCGCACCCAGCAAGCCATACCAGCCGCCGAGCAGGTAGACCGTCCCGAAACGGCCGCCGGCGGTCCGCTGCAGCTCGTCCAGCAGCCACTTCTTGCTGGCGATCTGGTTCTTGCCCAGCGCGTCGGCGAAGTCGACGTTGCGTGTCCCGGTGAACTCGATCAGGGTGCGCGCCAGATCGTGCAGGAAAGGGATCTCCAGATAGCGCGCCGTGCCGTCCAGGATGACCTGGTAGTACTCGTCCTTGTTCAGGTCGGTGATCCGCTCGAACACAGCCACTCCAAAGCGATCATTTAAGCCGTCGGCGATGGTGGCGGCTGCCCCGACACAAGGCAACACAAATGTTCTGCGGCTCAGCCGGCACCCCCGTCCGGATGCCCGAGCAGGTCGAACAGCGGCCCGAGATGGGCCTCGTAGCGCCGCCAGCGTCCGACGGACGAGCCGTAGACCGGCTGGCGCGCCTGCCAGAAGCTCGCGGTCCTGATCTCGCGCTCGGTCTGGTGGAACTCCAGCACGCGGTCGTCCCAGGGCAGGTCGCAGAACTCGATGATCTGCCGGCTGACGCCCGCCTGATCGGCAATCAGCTCTTCGTAGTGCACCGCCAGAATCCGGAGCGGCAGGACCGCGCGCCAATGCGCCATCAGGCGTTCGTAGTCGAGATACAACCGCGCCAGGTGGCCGAGGTCATAGGTATATCTGAGACCGTGGGCGAAATTCTGCAGGTAGCAGGAGACGCAGGTATCGAACCGGTCGCGCCGGCAATCGATGATGGCGGCGTTGGGCAGCAGCGTGGCGAGCAGGCCGAGGCGCAGGTAGTTGCTCAGCATCTTGTCGGTGATCCGCGCCGCCTCCGGCGCCGCGGCGCCGAGCGCCGCCAAATAGTCGGCGGCCAAGGCGCGCGCGGTGTCGGCATCGATCCGCGCCAGGGAGCCGGGATAGTCCTCCGGGTCGCCGAGCGCCGTGCCCGCGTTCTGCGCCAGATCGGTCAGATGATAGACCTCGCCGGCGCCATGCACTTCAGGGTGGCTGGCCAGGATCTGCTCGACCAGGGTCGAGCCCGACCGCGGCATGCCGACGATCAGCACCGGCAGTCGGCTGTCGAGGCCGAAGCCCTGCGTGCGCTCGAAGTATTCCGCGGTGTAGGTCGCGATCAGGCGATCGGTGTGCCGGCTGTTGGCCGCCGGATCATGGCCCATGCCGCGCGATTTCTCCTGATTGGCGGCCTGAAAGAACCGGAACGCGCGATCGTAATCGGCGCCGTCCTCGAACAGCCGGCCCAGGGCGAAGCCGAGATGGATGCGCTGCTCGTCGTCGAGCTGCCCGCTCTCGAACAGCTCTTCCATCCGCCGCACCTCGTCCGCGCTCGGCCGATAGGCCTTGTTGGAGAGCAGTTGATCATAGGCCACGGCAAGGCCCGGACGGTCGGCCAGCGCTTCCTTGTGCCAGCGGATGGCGTCCTCGAACCGGCCTCGGTTTTGCAGGCTGACGCCGATGTTGAATTTGACCTCGGCCAGTCCCGGGTCGAGCTCGAGCGCGCGGCGATAATGCGTCATGGCGCCGTCGTGATCGCCCGTCTCGGCCAGGCAGAGCCCGAGATTGCTGTGGGCGTCGACGCGCTCTGGCGCGCGCTCCAGAACCCGGCGATAGCACGCCACCGCCTCGACATAGCGCGCCTGCTCGCGCAGTACCTTGGCCAGGTTGAGCAGGGCGGGCAGCGATCCCGGATGCGCCGCGACCGTCGCCTGGAGCAATTCGACCGCGGCGTCCAGATCCTCGCGGCGTTGGCTGAGGCGTATCAGCTTGCCGTAGGCGGGCTCGAACTCGGGATCGGCGGCGATCGCGGCACGATACCTCTCGATCGCCGCATCCGACCGCGCCTGTGCTTCCCGGCAGAGGCCGAGATGATAATGTATCTCCGCGCTATCGGGTGCATGCATCAGTGCGATTTCATAGCTCTCTACGGCTTCCTCCCATCGCTCCTGCCGCGCCAGCGCGATGCCGAGGCCGTGCAGGTATTCGGCGTCGTTCGGCGTCCGATTCAGCGCCGCGTGGAAGGCGGCCTCGGCGCCGGCCGCGTCGTCGAGATCGAGCAGGCTGTTGCCGAGGCCGAAATGGATGTCGGCGACGTCCGGTTCCAGCGCAACGGCCCGTCGGTAGCTCGCCGCGGCGTCGGCGGCGCGGCCGAGCGCGCGATAGGCCTCGCCGAGGTGGTAATGGAAGACGGCTTGCCGGTCGTTGCCGGCGACCGCCTTTTCGATCAGCCGCGCCGCCCGGGCGTAGTCGCCCTGTTGATGGGCCGAGACGCCGAGCCAATGCAGCGCGTCCGGCTGCTCGGGAATTGCCTTGAGAACGCGCCGGAAAAGCTTTTCCGCCGCCTGCAGGCGACCGGCCTGAAGCGCCGCCAAGGCGGCCGACATCGTCGTCTGCAGGCCCTGGTTCGCCGTCTGCCGCCGGCCGCTTCCCGCGGCCGCGCGGGCCTGTCTGCGTTTCGCCACCGGTCCTCCGATCCGATCGTCCGTGCACCTAGCGGACCAAGATGCCCGAAACCGGCGGGAAGTCAAAACCCGCGGCGCAACGAAACACCCCCCGCGCGGGCGTGCCGCGCGGGGGAAGGTCGTTTCGACGCGAACGTCGGACGGTCGTCAGAAGCTGAACCGGGCGCCCAGTTGCAGCCGGATCTGATCGTTGGTGTTGTCCGCGCCCGGATTGCTGTTCACCGTCTTCCTGCCGTAGATGCCCTCGATGCCGATAATCGTGCGGGGCGTCGGTCTCCATTGCAGATTGAGGTGGACGGAGTCCTGGCGCTCCGACTGGCTGCCGGTGGCGAGGTCGCCGTCATCGGCCTCGCCGTGACCCCAGGCGATCTGGCTTTGCAGGAAGTCGTTCCAGCGGTGCAGGTAGCCGAGCGAGAACGCCCACATGAACACGGTCTCGATGTCGCCGCCGGTCTCCAATGTGTTGAACACGTTGGTCATCAGAATGTAGCGGCCGATGCCGTCGCCGCCCTGGATGTTGGCCTGTATCATGTCGCGGCCGAAGACGTTGGCCGAGAGCGAGCCGTGCAGGCCCCAGGCGAATGCCTCGTCGTCAATCCCCGCGCCGTTGTCGACGGTGAGCCAGCGGGCGACCGCCGCCCCTTTGACGGTGATCGGACCGCCGGAATACTTGACCGCGGCGGTGAAGTCGGGGACCTGGTCGATGGCGATGGTGCTGCCGAGCGATTCCGCTTGCGTGGTCGCGGGACTGGACCCTTCGTCAACCAGCGTGGTCTCCGGGTTCTCGACCGAGACCGATACCGCCAACCCCGGGCTCGGGGTAAAGGTATAGCGGAGCTGCACCTGGCGCAGGAACGGCATGCCGGTCGGGCCGAAGAAGTCGACCGTGTCCGGATAGGAATGCAGGCTCATGAAATTGGTCCAGGTCTGGCCGGCCAGGAACCCGCCGAGCGTGCCGTAGGCGTGGCGCAGACGCGGATGCCGCGAATTGGAGATTATCTCGTTGCCGTTGCCGCCCTCGAAGTCGAACTCGAGATGGGTCCGCACCTCGCCCAGATCCGACGGCGTCCAGGTCTTGACCCACATCCGCGATTGCTGCGCGTGGAAGTTGACATGGCCTTCCCGTTCGTCGCCGACGGTGCCTTTGGTCGCGATCGAGGCCACGTTGAAGCTGCCGTCGTTCTTCGATTTCACATCGTAGATGAAGTCGCCCTTGACGTAGCCGCCGACCTGCATCGAGGTGTCTGAGCCCGGCAGTTTGAAGGTCCTGGGCTTGTCGCCGCCCGTGACCGCCTGCACCGGCGCCGCCTGGCGCCGTTCCAGCTCCTCGACCTGGCCCTGCAGCTTGTCGATCTGTGCCTTCAGCTCTTCCATCGACTGCGCCGCCGCGGGCGCCGTCAACATGGTCGATCCCATCAGCGCGGCCGCGCCGAGAAGACCGACACCGCCCAGCTTACCCAGGCCCGAATGTAGGTTCTTGTCCATGTCTGCCATGCTCCCTCTTGCAGTTTCTAGACATTCAGCAATGCCCGAAACCTTAAGTCAGGAACATCAAGGGCAACTATTCAAATCGCACCATTAAAATAAATCTTCCAAAGTCATGTGATAAATACGCCACCACATAAGTATTCAGATATGATTATTAATCATGTATTAGGGCGAGGATTTATTGAATTATAATTATCGAAACTCACGGCGTCGCGAGCCGCCTTGTCGGCAGGAAGCAGGGACTGAGCCCGCGCCGCATTGCGCCGCAAAGAAAAACCGCCCGCGCGGAACCCGCGCGGGCGGCATGAAGGCTAGAAGGTCGGGCGGTCAGAAGCTGAACTGCGCGCCCGCATGGATACGGACCTGATAGTCGGTCTTGCCGGATGCCAGCTCCTCATGACCGTAGATTCCCTCGATGCCCATCTTGACACGCGGCACCGGGGCCCAGATCAGGTTGCCGTGGAACACCTGCACCGTGGTCCCAAGAACGTCGGTCGCCGGCGTGTCGCGATCCTCCGCATCGACGCGGGAGTAGTTGAACGACGACCGCAGGAAGTCATTGTACTTGATGCCGGCGCCGCCGGTGAGGCCCCACTGCATGTTGGGCTCGAGATCGCTGCCGTCCCAGGTGGCGTCATAGCCGTTAGTGAACAGCATGTGCCGGCCGATACCGTCGCCGCCATGGACGGCGCCGAACATCCGGAACTGGCCGATATCGACGTTGGCCGAGCCTTGCAGGCCCCAGCCGAAGGCGCTGTCGTCGTTGGTACCGTCGTCGTAGTTCAGGTATTTGCCGATGGCCGAGAACCGCATGGTAAAGGGGCCGGTCGAATACTGCACCGCGCCGGTGATGTCCGGGAAGATGTCGAAACCGTTGCCGCCCGCCGTCTCGGCGATTTGATTGCCTGTAGCGTCGTCGTAACCGGTGGTCTCCGGGTTCTCAGCCGAGAACGACACCGACAACCCGGCGGTCGGGGCGAAGGTGTAGCGGATCTGCGCCACCCGCTGGAACGGCATGCCGACCGGGCCGAAGAAGTCGAGCGTCTCCGGATAGGCGATCAGGCTGGCGAAGTTGGTGTTGGTCTGGCCGAGCAGCAGCCCGCCCATGGTGCCGTAGGCGTGGCGCAGGCGGATGTTGTGCGAGTTCGAGAACAGCTCGTTGCCGTCGCTGCCGAAGAAATCGAACTCGATATGGGTGCGGACCTCGCCGAGATCGGTCGGCGTCGAGGTCTTCAGCCAGATGCGCGACTGGCGCGCATGCATCTGAAAGTGGCCGTCCCGGCCGGCGACGTTCGAGTCGCTGTTAGGAATAGCGGAGACGTTGAAGCTGTTGCCGTTATCCGACTTCACGTCATAAAGCATATCTAACTTGGTGTAGCCGCCCAACTGCACCGAGGTGTCGGAGCCGGGCAGCTTGTAGGTGCCGGGCTTGTCGCCGCCGGTGACCGCCTGGACCGGCGCCGCCTGGCGCTGCTCGAGACCGTCGACCTGGGCCTGCAGCCGGTCGATCTGTGCTTTCAGCTCTTCCATCGACTGCGCCGCCGCCGGCGACGTCAGCATGGTCGAACCCATCAGCGCCGCCGCCCCAATCAGGCCGGCGCCGCCAAGGGCCTTCAGGCCCCACCGTGCATCTTTCTGCATCTCTGCCAAGCTCCCTCTCTTTTATGGCATTCCAAACGATGGAGAGAGCGTAGTTCACGGAAACGCGAGCAATCTATTCAATACGCGCTAGTTGATGATAGGTTTTCCACAATCGTGGCAATTCTGCCACATTCCTCGGCCAATTCTGTTCATTTGACGCGGAATTCGCGCCTTTTTGTCCGCCGCCGGGGTCGGCAGCGCGACGTTTGGTCTGCCGCGAGTCCACAAAATGCCACGGTAAACCGCCTGCCGGCGCGAAGACGGGGCGCGGTCTAGTTGCCGCCGCTATGGCCTGTCGGCGGTCTCGCCTCCGCGACCGCGACCGCCGGATGGCCCAGTGTCTCGATCAAATTACTCATCGGTCGGTACAAAGGGCCTGATCGGCGCCGCCGCGGCATGTCCCGGGGTGCCGTATGGGCGCTCGCGCATCGGTCTAAACGATTGGTTTCACGGTAATTTTATGTGGTGTTACCGCGCGTCCGCGCACTCGCTTCTATAGTCGAGACGGTGCATGGCATCCGACCACGCAGTACATAATGGGAATGAAGGGACCGGGCCTTGAGGCTGTTGCTGATCGAACCGTTCTTGTTGTTGCGGGCCGCCTTGAGCACCCATTTCAGCGGTTACGACGATACGGTCACGATCGTCGAGGCGGGTGCCATCGACGAGATCCTGCAGCGTCCCGCCGATGATGTTACCGCGGACGCGGTCCTGGTCAGCGGCCTGCCGAGGACCGGCGCCGGCCTGTCGCAGATCCGCGCCTTGCACGCACATATGCCGGACGCGTCGATCGTCCTGTTGACCGAGCCGGTCGACGACGCCTGGCTGTTGGAATCGATCGCCGCCGGCGCCCGTGGCCTGATACCGAAGGATGGCAGTCCACGGGTGTTGTTCAGCGGGCTGGAGCAGGTGTTGTCGGGCGAAGTGTTCATCCCGCCGGCGATCATGCGCCCGGCCGGCGCCGGCCTGTCCGACCGGGCGGGCACCTTCCGCGGGCTCCGCCTGACCGGGGCCCTCGCCAGGCTGAGCCGCCGGCAGATCGAGGTGCTGTCGCTGATCGCCGCCGGCAAGTCGAACGGCGCCATCGCCGGCGACCTGCAGATCGAGAAGGCGACGGTCAACAATCACGTGCAGGCGATCCTGAAGACCCTCGACGTGCGCAACCGGACCCAGGCCATGCTGGTGGCCGTCAATGCCGGGCTGATCCCGCTGGAGCCGATCGGCGACCACGCCGCCTGAGCGCTGGCGGCTTTGCCTCCGCCGCCGCCGATCCCCTACACTGGCGATGTCAGTGCCGGGGGACGACGCCGATGATCAATCCGATGACCCTGCAGGACCGCAACATCCTGGTTACCGGGGCCGCCCAGGGGATCGGCCGGGCCACCGCACTGCTCGCGGCCGAGCTCGGCGCCCGGATCGTCGCGGCGGATGTCAACGGCGACGGCGTCGAGGGCCTGGCGCGGGAGCTCGGGTCCGGGCGCGCCCTGGCCTATGTCGGCTCGGTGGCGGAGCCGGGCTTCGTCCAGGACATGGTCGCCGACGCGGCGGACAGGCTCGGCGCTTTGCACGGGCTGGTCAACAACGCCGGCATCGTCCGGGCGGCGATGATCAACAAGATGCCGGTCGCGCAATGGCAGGAGGTGATCGACGTCAACCTGACCGGCGTCTTCCTATGTCTGCAGGCGGTCGGCCGGCATATGGTGGAACGGGCCGAACAGGGCGAGGCGGCGCCCGGCTCGATCGTCAACATCTCGTCGGTCGCCGGACGCCGCGGCACCATCGGCCAGATCAACTACGGGGCGGCCAAATCAGGTGTGCTGGGCATTACCATGAGCGCGGCGCGCGAATGGGGCCGGTACGGCATCCGGGTCAACTCGGCCTGTTTCGGGCTTGTCGAAACCGAGATGACGGAAACCATCCGCGGCGAGAAATTCCGCGACCGCTACATGGCGCAGATCCCGCTGGCGCGCTTCTCGTCGCCGGAGGAGGTCGCCAAGGCGCTCTGCTTCCTGTTGTCGGATGCGGCGTCCTATGTCACCGGGCAGCATCTCAACATCGACGGTGGCTCGCATATCGGCTTCTGAGCCGCGCCCGGCCCGTCACCCGGCGGCACGTTTTCGTCCCGCCTTGGGCTTGTCACGCGAAGACTGTTGCACGCGCTCGGCCGGAAACCAGACGCGCACGGTGGTGCCGCGGCCGAGCTCGCTTTCGATCGCCAGGTCGCCGCCATGCAGCTCGGCGAACTTCTTGCTGAGCGGCAGGCCGAGCCCGGTGCCCTCGAAGCGCCGTGCCAGCGAGCTGTCGACCTGGCTGAACGGCAGCAGCACCATGGCGAGGTCCTGCTTGGCGATGCCGATCCCGGTATCGGTCACCCAGAGCTCGAAGCGGCCGTTGTCGGCAACCTTGGCGCCGATGGTGATTTGGCCGCCTGCGGTGGTGAATTTTACGGCGTTCGACAGCAGGTTGATCAGGATCTGCCTGACCGCGCGTTCGTCGGCGCGCAGCCGCGGCAACTGCCGGGCGAGATCGACCCGGATTTCCAGCCCGGCCGCCTCGGCCTTGTCGCTGACCAGCCGGACGGTCGCGCGCACGATATCCGACAGGCTGATGTCTTCTTCGCTGAGCGTCGACTCGTTTGCCTCGATCTTCGATAGATCTAGGATATCGTTGATCAGGCTCAGCAGATGCGTGCCGCTGTCGCGGATGTCGTTGGCGTATTCGAGATACTTCTTGCTGCCGAGCGGTCCGAAGGTCTCGGTCGCCAGGAACTCCGAGAATCCGATGATGGCGTTGAGCGGCGTGCGCAGCTCGTGGCTGACCATGGCCAGGAATTGCGACTTGGCTCGGTTGGCGATCTCCGCCTGATCCTTGGCCGCGCGCGACTCCTTCTCGGCTCGCTTGCGCTCCTGGACCTCCAGTTCCAGCGCGGTGTTCGACGCCGAAAGTTCCGCGGTTCGCTCGGTGACGGATTTCTCGATCATGCGGGTGCGATTGAGGGACGAGACCAGATATTGAACCAGCAGCGCGGTCAGCAGCAGCATCACGATGGCGACGCCCCAGGGCGTCAGAAAGCCCTCGCTCTGAAAGCTTCCGGGCGACGGTCTGACGATGATGGACCATTGCCGATCGGCAACTTCCCGTCGCACCTCGCTGTATAGCCCGATGCGTGTGGCGCTTTCCGGCAACGGTACGCGGTGTTCGCTGGCCGGGCTCGACGGATCGAAATGCAGCAGGCGGCCGCTGCCCGCCGCGCCCTCGTCATACAGATAGACGTCCAGATTGATCGGCGTCGTCAACTCCTGGAGCGTCGACGCGATCATGCGGTCGATCCGGATCGCGCCGATGGCGAAACCGATCAGGCCGCGGCGCCGTCCCTCGACCGTCGCCGGCACCTTGCCGGCCTCGTAGATCGGCAGGATGGTCAGTACGCCGTTGCCGGGGCCGGTCTCATCGAGGACAACGATCTTTCCGGTCACGGTGATCCCGCCGGTATCGCGCGCCCGGCCCAGCGCCTCCCGGTAGTCCGGGTTGGCTGCCAGGTCGAGCCCCATCTGCCGCTGATTGCCTTCGAAGGGCTCGACGAAATAGACCGGGAAGTATTCGTCACGGTTTCCGGCAACGACCTGATTGCCGAAAGCGTCCCATTCCTTGATGCGGAACCCGTACAGTCCGTCGCTGGTGGCGCTCTTTTCGTATTCGGCGCGGTCTTTGGCCGTTACCCGCGGCACCCATTGCACCGCCTGCAGCCCGGGATAGCGGGGCAGGGTGTCCTCCGCAAAGGCGAGGAACTCCCACCGCTCGACTTCCTTGGAGGCGGAAAAATAGGCGCCGATCGGGTTGATCACCTCGATATAGCGATCAATCGCCTGGCCAACCACCGCCGCATAATGTTCCGCGGGGCGCTCGAAATCGCGTCCGGCCAACGCCCGGTAGTGATACCGCGTGCTGAAGAACCCCATGGCCGCGATCGTAATCCCGACCACGACCACGACAGTGATCAGCTGTCCTTCACGACGACCCGGATCGATGAAGCCGAACAACCGACGCGGCGACAGCGCGCGCGCCGCCGCCCGGCGCGCCGGCACCGTCCGCCGCGTCTCGTTCGGTAAGCTCGCGGTCGGGCGCGTCATGCGTCCCTCACCGCCTGTCGCGCAAATAAATGACGGACATGCGTGACGATCCGCGTTTACTACAAAACGTTCCGAGCATGTGCCCAAATACTATTTTACAGACGGCTCATAATGATCCCAGTGACATTAACATGTCATTAACGGCTGTTCATAGTTAAAGTCAAGAATTTTGCTTTTTTAATGCTGTACTAAACGGTTACTTATTAATTGCTTCGGTTTTAGGAAAATACAAGATAAATTGTTGCCGCATGAGAAGACTCCGCTGCAATGGCTCCTAAAGCAATATCCGATCGGACGAAACCGGTTCGGTTCCGTCCGTTCGGATATTGCTAGGCACGACTTCGCAAAGCCCCGTCAATCTGCGGGCATCCCGGTAACCGAGCGGCCGGCAACGCCTTGCCGGCCACCCTTGATGCCACCGGCCGGGCCGCGTATAGCATTTGGATGACCGACCGCCCGGCCGATTTTCCCGACGCCTACCGGGTCACCGACCCGACCGACCCGTTCGAGACCGGGGCCGGCCCGTTCTTTTCTCCGATCGATGACGGCGGCGACCCGCGCGTCGTGCTCGACGCCGGTCCGGGCCACTGCAACGCGCATCGCTCCATCCATGGCGGCTTGCTAATGACCATGGCCGACCTCACGCTCTGCGTCGAGGCGGTTCGTGATTTTCCCGGAGAGCACGCGCTCACCGTCTCAATGAACACCGAATTCGTCGCCGGCGGGCGCGAGGGCGACTTCACCGTGGCCCGGGCCGAGGTGGTCCGGCGTACCGGCTCGCTGGTCTTCCTGCGCGGCCAGATCACCGCTGGCGACCGCATTTTGCTCAATTTCAGCGCGGTGGTGAAACGCGCCCGGCGCGGCTGACCGCGACCCGGGCCGAGAGGAGGCGCCTAATGGCGGAAAAATACCGCATCTTCGGATCGGAGCTTTCACCCTACTCGGTGAAGGTCCGTTCCTATTTTCGTTACAAGGGTCTGCCGCATGACTGGCTGGTCCGTGGGCCGGCCAATCAGGAGGAGTTTCAGCGTCACGCCAAGCTGCCGCTGATCCCGCTGGTGATCACGCCCGACGGCGAAGGCCTGCAGGATTCGACGCCGCTGATCGAAAAGCTCGAGCAACGGCACCCGGAACCGCCGATCCAGGCGGGCGACCCGGCGCTCGCCTTCCTGTCGGCGCTGATCGAGGAATATGCCGACGAGTGGGGCAACAAGCCGATGTTCCACTATCGCTGGACTTACGAGGCGGACCAGATTTCGACCGCGGATCGGATCGCCGCCTCGATGCAGCCGGATGCGCCGGCGGCGGAACGGGCAGCGTTCGCCGAAGGCATTCGCCAGCGCATGGTGCCGCGGCTCTCCTTCGTCGGCTCCTCCGATGCGACCAGGGACCAGATCGAGGGCTCGTTCCTGCGTCTGCTGGCGATCGTCGAGGCGCATCTCGCCGACCGGCCCTATCTGCTCGGCGGCCGGCCGGCGCTGGCCGATTTCGGCCTGTTTGCCCAGCTCTACGAATGCTCGACCGACCCGACGCCGGGCGCGATCATGCGCGCGCGTGCACCGCGCGTGCTCGCCTGGTGCGAACGGATGCTGGCGCCGGCGGCCGAGGGCGAATTCGCGGCCTGGGAGGCGCTCGCCCCGACCCTGCAGCCGCTGCTGGCGGATGAGATCGCCGGCCTGTTCCTGCCCTGGTCGAACGCCAACGCCGCCGCGCTCGCCGCCGGCCAGGACAGTTTCACGGTTGAGCTGGCAGGCCGCCCCTTCAGCCAGACGCCGCAGAAGTATCACGCCCGTTCGCTCGCCGCGCTGAAGCAGCGCTACGCCGCAGTCGCCGACCGCGCGGCGCTCGACCCGGTGCTCGGGGCGACCGGCTGTTTGCGTTGGCTACAGTCCTAGGACCAGCTTGGCGATGATGTTGCGCTGCACCTCGCTGGTGCCCGCATAGATCGTTGTCGCCCGGCTGTTCAAGTGCTTGGCCACCACGGTCACGGCGTGGCCGGGGCCGACCGGGTCGACATTGCTGCCCAGAACGCGCGCCTCGGGTTGGAACGGCGCCGCGTAATAGGCGATCGCCTCGACCGACAGCTCGGCGATCTTCTGGATCAGCTCGGAACCGCGCAGCTTGAACATCGACGAGGCGGAGCCCGGGTTCTGGCCCTGGGAGAGCGCCGACATGATCCGCTTTTCCGTGAACTCCAGAGCCGTGACCTCGACCTCGGCCTCGGCCAGCCGGGTGGCGAAGGTCGGATCGGCGCTCAGCGCGCGGCCGTCCGCGGCGCGCTCCAGGCCAGCGATCCGCCGCAGATTGGCGAGCGCCACTTGCAGGCCCGGCGCATAGGCCGCGCCGCCGCGCTCGAACTCCAGCAGGTACTTGGCGACGGTCCAACCCTGGTTCTCATCGCCGATGCGATTGGCCTGGGGCACCCGGACGTCGTCGAGGAACACCTGGTTGACCTCATGGTCGCTGGCCAGGGTGATAATCGGCTCGACCGTGATGCCCGGCGTCGCCATGTCGATCAGCACGAAGGAGATGCCCTGCTGGGGTTTGCCGTCCGTGGAGGTCCGCACCAGGCAGAACATGTGGTTGGCGAACTGCGCGCCGGTGGTCCAGAGCTTGGTGCCGTTGATCACGTAGTCGTCGCCGTCGGCGACGGCACGGGTGCCGAGCGAGGCCAGGTCGGAGCCCGAGCCCGGTTCGGAGTAGCCCTGGCACCAGACGTCGTCGCCGGACAGGATGCGCGGCAGGTAATGCGCCTTCTGTTCGTCGGTGCCGAAGCGCATGATGACCGGCCCAACCATGCGAAGCCCCATGCCGAACAGCCGTGGCGTGCCGGCGCGGGCGCATTCGGCGTCGAAGATATAGCGCTGCATGACGTTCCAACCGGCGCCGCCGTGCTCCTTCGGCCAGGCCGGTGCGATCCAGCCCTTTTCCGCCAGCACGCGGTACCAATGCATGCTGCCGGCAAAGTCGGAGACCACGCCAGCGGTCAGCCGGCCGGCCTCGCGGATATCGTCGGTCGTCCGGTTGTCGAGGAAGCCGCGCACCTCGTCGCGAAAGGCGAGATCCTCGGGGCTGAGTGCCAGTTCCATCTGCCGTGTCTCCTATGCGGTCGTGCCGCCGGCCGCGCGGGTCGCCAGCACGGCGTCGAGCGCCATGGCGCCCGCGCCGGCGGGGCGGACCAGGAACGGGTTGATGTCCAGGGTCTCGATCTGGTCGGCATGGGCGGCGGCGAACAGCGACAGCGCCGACAGTGCCTGGGCCAGCGCATCGATATCCGCTGCCGGCTGGCCGCGCAGCCCTTCCAGCACCGGATAGCCCTTGATCTCGTGGATCATGCGGTGCGCCTCGTCCGGCCCGAAGGGGGCGATCCGGAAGGTGACGTCGCCGAGCGCCTCGACGAAGATGCCGCCGAGCCCGAACATCACCACCGGCCCGAAGACCGGATCGCGCTGCACGCCGAGGATGGTCTCGACGCCGCCGTCGGCCATCCGGGCCACCAGGCAGCCTTCGATCGCCGCTTTCGGCATGGCGGCGGCCGCGCGAGCGACGACGTCGTCATAGGCGGCGCGGACGGCATCGGCGTCTTCGAGGCCGAGCGCGACGCCGCCGATCTCGGTCTTGTGCAGGATGTCCGGCGAGACGATCTTCAGCACCACCGGGAAGCCGAGCTCGGCCGCGGCTGCCGCGGCCTCGTCCGCCGAGCCGGTGAGGCGCTGCTCGACCGCCGGCAGGCCGGCGCCGCGCAGGACCTCGAGCGCGGCGAGCTCGCCGAGGCTGCCCGCCGGCAACGGCGCCGCCGCGGCGGGCGGGTCGAGCCGGGGCGGCGGCGCGGCGAGCAGGCGCTTGAAATGGGCCAGCGCGGCAATGGCGCGCAGCGCGTCGGTGGGCTCGCGATAGGTCAGGATGCCTTGGCGTTGCATCTCGGCGGTGAAAGTCGAACTGTGCAGTCCGGCGGTAACGGTCAGGGTTTCCGGATGGGCCGCGCGGATCTGCTGCCAGGCTGCGGTGATCAAGGCTTCCTTTTCCGGATTGCGCCCGAGCGAGCCCTGGAAGCAGGCCAAGCTGCCGTAGTCGCCCTCTTCCAGGATCACGTCTATGGCCCGCGGCAGCAGGGTGACGTCGTTGATCACCTGTCCGGTGACGTCGATCGGGTTGCGGGCGCCGGCGAACGGCACCATCTCCTTGATCATTGCCTGCCCGGCCTCCGGCAGGGGCGCGACGTCCAGGCCGCGCCCGGCCGCCTCGTCAGCCATCAGCACGCCGACGCCGCCCGAGACCGTGACCACACCGACCCGGTCGTTGTCCGGCAACTGGCCGATCGCGCAGGCGGCGGCGATGTCGAAGAACTCCTCGATGGAATGGGTGCGGTAGACGCCGTATTGGCGGAACAGGGCGTCGTAGATCGCGTCCCGGCCGGCCAAGGCCGCGGTATGCGAGGCGGCTGCCGCGGCGCCGGCCTCGGTGCGGCCGAGCTTGATCGCCACCACCGGCTTGGCGTGCGCCCGCGCCACCTCCAGGGCGGCGAGCAGCTTGTCGCCGTCGCGGCAGCCCTCCATGTACATCAACACCACCTTGGTCGCCGGGTCCTGCGCCAGATAGGCGAGGGAATCGGTGATCTCCACGTCGCCCTCGTTGCCGGTGGTGACGATGTAGCTGAAGGCGAGGCCGCGGTCGCGCCCCATCTGGTAGGCGAGGCCGCCGAAGGCGCCCGACTGGCTGACGATGCCGATCCGGCCGCCCGGCTCGACGCCGTCGACGAAGGCCGGGTGGAAGGTCGCCGCCATGCGGTTGGAGAAATTGATCAAGCCGAGGCAATTCGGCCCCAGCAGCCGCATGCCGCTGGCGCGGGCCTCGGCGGCCAGCTTCTCCTGGCGGATTCGCCCTGCCTCGCTGACCTCGGCGAAGCCGGCGCTGAACATGACCACGGCGCGAACGCCCTTCGCCATGCAATCGGCCATCGCCTGCTCGACCAGCGCCTCAGGCACCGACAGGATCGCCATGTCGACCGGGCCGTCGACATCGGTGACGCTCGGCAGGGCGGCTAAGTCCTGGATCACCGGGGACTTCGGGTTGATCGGATAGATCGGGCCGTCGAAACGGTGCAGCTTCAGGTAATGCACCGGCAGGCCGCCGATCTTAGCCGGGTCGGACGAGGCGCCGATCACCGCAATCGAGCGCGGTTCGAACAGCGGCGCGAGGGAATCGAGGTCGATCAGTGTCTGTGTCATTGAAAGTTCCTGCTGGCGATGGCGCTATTTTATGTGCAACCGGTCGGCTTCGTACATTCGGCCGCCGAGCGGCTCAGGCGGCGGCGACCTTGGCCCAGGGCGACATCACGAAAGCGGCGCCGACCTTGTCGCCGCCCGGCTCGCGGCCGACCGCGTTGGGGCAGGCATAGAGCGCCGGGTAGACCGCGTGCTGCTCCGTCGTGCTGTGGAACTCCCGCGCCAGGGCGGCAATGACCTCCGGGTCGAGTTTCGCATCCAGGGTGACGAGATCGGTGCCGGAAACGTCGACGCGGGGCGTGTGGAAGGCCTGGTCCATGTCCATGCCGTAATCGGTCAGGAAAGAGACCAACTGGAAGATCGCCGGCAGGATGCGCCGGCCGCCGGAGGCGCCGGCGGCGAAGCGGAAGCCGTCCGCCCGCTCGACGATCACCGGGCACATGTTGGACAGCGGCCGCCGGCCGGGACCGATCGAGTTGGGCTGGCCCGGGCGCGGGTCGAACCACATGATGCCGTTGTTCATCATGATGCCGGTGCCGGACAGCATCACCTTGGAGCCGAACAGCGACAGCAGGGTCTGGGTCAGGGCCACCATGTTGCCTTCCCGGTCGACCACCGTCAGATGCGTCGTGCAGGAAGGCTGGTGCGTTTCGTCCGCGTCGCCCATGGTCTCCAAGCGCTCCGCATAGGCGTCCAGCAAGGATTGCGCATAGGCGCGGTAGGCAGCCGCATCCGGCGCCGGGCCGGGGTCGAGCCGCGCCGCCAGCAGGCCGAGCGCCCGATGTAGGGTCGGTCCGGCGGTCAGGCCCGCCGCCGCATGCACCTTGGCGTCGCGATATCCGGCGGCGGCTGCCGGCAGAATTCGCGCCTGGTAGCCGGCGAGGTCCTGGGCGGTGATCCGGCTGCCGCCGGCGGCGAGGTCGGCGGCAACGCTGGCCGCAATCTCGCCCTCATAGAAATCGCGCGGGCCGGCCGTCGCCAGCTGCCGGAAGGCTTCGGCCAGGCGGCCGAGCCGGATCTTGGGGACCGGCCCGCCCCACTCGCCGACCGGCGGGAAGCCGTCGGGCAGATAGGTCCGCCGGCTCTCGTCGAAACGGTTGAGAATGGCGGCGGCGGTGGCGATCTTCAGGGTCGCGTACCAATCGGCCGTCAACCCCCGCTCGGCCAGCTCGATGGCCGGGCCGAGGCTGTCCGCCCAGCTTCGGGTGCCGAAGCTTTCGAGCGCCAGCGCCAGCCCGGCGACGAAGCCCGGCACCGCGATCGACGAATAGCCATGCAGGTTGCGATCCTCGACCACGGCCGGCCAGGCGAACAGATCGGTGCCGGCACCCTCGGCCAGCGGATAGTCGGCCGGGTCCAGCGCCGCCGCCGCGACCATGCCGAAGTCGACGGCGTCGACCCGGCCTTCGCGGGCGTTGTAGACGAGCATGAAGCCGCCGCCCCCGAGGCCGCTCATCCAGGGCTCCACGGTGCCGATCGCCAGGCTCGCGGCGACCGCCGCGTCGACCGCGTTGCCGCTGTCGGCCAGCACCCGGGCGCCGACGTCGGAGGCGACATGGTGCTGGCTGGCGACCAGACCGCCGGCCGACCGCACCGCGGGCTTGCGGATTTGCCAAGTCTCGATCACGCGGTCCGGCATTTTCCAGCCCTCCTCTGACCTGCAACCCTGTCGGCATGTTATAGGCTCGGGGCCAAGGCGTCTCGCAATCGGGAGGGAAATATGGATTACCGGAAACTCGGCCGCAGCGGCCTCGCAGTCTCGCCGCTCTGTCTCGGCACGATGATGTTCGGCTTGCGCAGCTCGGAAGCCGAGTCGCGACAAATTGTCGCCAAGGCGCGGGATGTCGGGGTCAACTTCATCGATACCGCCGACGCCTACGCCAAGGGTGCCTCGGAAGAGATCACCGGCCGGGCGATTGCCGCGGAGCGCGACTGGTGGGTGTTGGCGACCAAGCTCGCCAACCCGATGGGCGACGGCCCGAACCGAAGAGGTCTCGGCCGCAAATGGGTGATGCAGGCGGCCGAGGCCAGCCTGGCCCGTCTCGGCACCGACTACATCGACGTCTACTACCTGCACAAGGAAGACCTGGCGACGCCGCTGGAGGAGACGGTCAGCGCCATCGGCGACCTGATATCTCAGGGCAAGATACGTTATTTCGGCCTGAGCAACTATCGCGCTTGGCGCGTCGCCGAGATCGTTCGCATCTGCCGGGAGCTCGGCGTCGACCGGCCGGTGGTCAGCCAACCTTATTACAACGCCATGAATCGCATGCCCGAGGCGGAGCACCTGCCGGCCTGCGCTCATTACGGGCTCGGCGTGGTCCCCTACAGCCCGTTGGCCCGCGGCGTGTTGACTGGCAAATACGACCCAGAATCGGCGCCGGCGGCCGAGACCCGCGCGGGCCGCGAGGACACGCGCATGATGCAGACCGAATGGCGCCGCGAATCGCTCGTCATCGCCCGCGACGTCAAGACCCATGCGGAGTCCCGTGGGATTACCGCCGGCCAGTTCGCCGTCAGCTGGGTGTTGAACAACAGCCTGGTCTCGTCAACTGTGGCTGGACCGCGCACCGAGGCACAGTGGGACGAGTATGTCGGTGCGCTCGATTATGTCTTCACGGCGGCGGACGAGGCGCTGATCGACCGGTTCGTTGCGCCCGGACACCCGTCGACGCCGGGTTACAACGACCCGGCCTATCCGCTGGAGGGCCGCCTGCCGCGACGTTGAATCGCGGCGACAATCGTTCCTAACGCTCTGTTAAGCTCAGTTGCGCTACAACGCGCCCGGGAGTGATTTGCGGGCCGTATCAGGTCAGCGGTCCCATCGGTACGGGGCGTTCATGAGCGAAGAGAACATCAAAATCGGCTACATCATCTCGGTAGCGGGTTCCAAGGTCTCCGGCATACTGATCAGTCCGGATGCCGCCGGTCCGGACCACGATGAGGCGTCGCTGATCGATGCCGTACAGATCGGCAAGCTGGTCAAGATCTTCACCCCGCGCTCGGTGGCGTTCGGTGTCGTCAACTCGCTGGAAATTCGTAATCCTTCGTCGCCGCCCTCCGGGGCCGACGCACGAATCCTCGAGATCGAGCTGTTCGGCGAGGCGATCTCGGCCGACGGCGACACCGGCTTCCGGTTCCAGCGCGGTGTCTCGGTCTATCCCGGTCTCGGTCAGACCATCTACGCCACGACCTCGGGCGATCTGGCACGCATCTATGCCCGCCCCGACGAATCCAACGTGCGCATCGGCACTCTCTACCAAGACGATACTCTGCCGGCCTATGTCGTGACCGACGACCTGCTCGGCAAGCATTTCTCGGTGCTGGGCACGACCGGTACCGGCAAATCCTGTACCGTCGCGCTGCTGCTGCGCTCGGTGCTGACGGCGCATCCGCATGGCCATGTCGTGCTGCTCGATCCGCATGGCGAGTATGCCGCGGCATTCGGTGATCTGGCCGAGGTGTTCTCGCCGGAGACCCTGCAGCTGCCCTATTGGCTGCTCAACTCCGAGGAAGTGGTCGAGGTGATGTGCTCCGGCGAGGGCCAGCAGCGCGAAAGCGAGGCCTCGATCATCAAAGAATGCATCATGCAGGCCAAGCGCAACTATGCCGGGAAGAACGAGGACACGGAATACATTACCGTCGACACCCCGGTTCCCTACCGCCTCGGCGCCCTGATCCAGGCGCTGGACGATGCCATGGGCACGCTCGACAATCCGGAGACCTCGCTGCCCTATATGAGGCTCAAGCAGCGGATCGACCAACTGCGCAACGACCCGCGCTTCAGCTTCATGTTCTCCGGCATATCGGTGCGCGATTCGATGGCTCAGGTGCTGTCGCAGATCCTGCGCCTGCCGGTCGCAGGCAAGCCGGCGACGATCGTCGACCTGTCCGGCGTGCCGTCGGAGATTGTCGACGTCGTCGTCTCCCTGCTCTGCCGCCTGGTGTTCGACTTCTCGCTCTGGAGCGATCGGGCGAAGGCGACACCGGTGCTGTTCGTCTGCGAAGAGGCGCATCGTTACATCCCGCGCGACATGAGCAAGGGCTTCGAGCCGACGCGCAAGGCGATTTCGCTGATCGCCAAGGAAGGCCGCAAATACGGCGTGTCGCTCTGTCTGGTCACCCAGCGGCCGTCAGAGCTGTCCGAGACCATCCTGTCGCAGTGCAATACCTTGTTTGCCTTGCGTATGTCGAACGACCAGGATCAGGAGTTCGTGCGCCGCGCGCTGCCAGAAAGTGCTGCCGGCCTGCTCAACGCCCTGTCCGCGTTGCGTACCCAGGAAGCGATCGTCGTGGGCGAAGGCGTCACGTTGCCGATGCGCATCCGATTCGACGACCTGACGGCCGACCAGCGGCCGCGCAGCGCGACGGCGCCGTTCTCCAGCGCCTGGGCTGAGGATCGCGACCCGTCGGAGTTCGTTCCCGACACCATCGAACGGTGGCGCCGCCAGTTCCGTTGACCGTCGTATTCTACGAACAACATCTCCGGCGAACTCCCTGAACGACTTGGCGCAGGTCTTGGCGTGTCATCGCTGTTAATCTTTCTTTACCATTTAAGTTCTTCATAATTCAACAATAAATCAAACACTTAACGAAGTTTTTACCGGTATACGTCACCTTAGCCATAGTGGGAGCTTGCGGTTTTTTTATGGCTAAGAGAACACAAACAAGCCGTTTGTTGCGTGCCGCCGGCGCCGTCAGCCTGATGCTTGCGGTGGCCAGCTGCGTCAGCTCCGGAGACACGCAACGCGTCGATGACAACGGCGAAGACGACAAGGTCCGGATTGCCCGCCTGATGCGCTTCTGTCAAAAGATGCGCGTTGCCGGGGATTTGGCGGTCGCCGCCGGCATGTGCCGACGCGCCCACGAAGTAAGCCCCGACAGCATCCAGCCTCTGATCGAGCTCGGCCAGATCCTCGGCGAAATGGGTGGCCATACCGAGGCGACGCAGGTCTTTATGAAGGCGCTGGGTGTCGAGTCGTCGAACACCGAAGCTTATCTCGGTCTCGGACGCGCCTATATCGCGCTCCAGGACTACGATCTGGCGCGCGAAAGCCTTGAATCGGCGCTCAAATACAATGACCGCGACCACCGGGTTTTCAACGCCCTGGGTGTCGTCCACGACCTGACCGGCGACCACCAGAAAGCGCAAGCCTACTATGACGCCGGGCTGGAGCTGACACCCGATAACGTCTCGCTGCGCAACAATCTGGGTCTGTCGCTCAGCCTGTCGGGCAACGACAAGGATTCGATCGAGGTCCTCGGCGACCTGGCGGAGGAGCATGCCGGCGACGCCACCAGCCGTCAGAACCTGTCCTTCGCCTACGGCATATCGGGCGATCTGGAATCCGCGGAAAAGGTCGGCCGGATCGACTTGCCGGCGCCGGCCGTCGCCAACAACATCGACTATTTTGCTGTCCATGGCGGGCGTTCGGGCATGGTGGACGACGCGGCGGCACGACAGGTCGAGGTCATCGAGGCCCCACCCGTCGACGATGCAGGGGATGGTGACGGCGATGCGATGGCAAATCTGGGTGACGACGCGGATCGGCTGCTCGGCGCGAAGTCCGGGCCGGTCTCGCCCGGCGGTCCCTGGGGCGTGCAGGTCGGTGCCTATCGCGACAACGGCGGCGCCGTGGACGGCTGGCAAGGCTTGAACACCAAGGTGCCGGATCTGCTCGGCGACCTGTCGCCCTCGGTTCAGCGGGCGGATCTCGGCGCGGGCGCCGGCACCATCTTCCGCCTGCGCGGCGCCAGCTTCGATACCCGCCGCAATGCGGAGATACGCTGCGCCAAGCTGATCGAACGCAACATCCCATGCCTGGTCGTTCGTCTCGACGGCTTGGCCGGACCCGCGACCAGCGTCGCCGACGCCGGCGGCGATCGGGATGGCGAGGGGGGCACCTACACGGTGCAACTTGGCGCTTACCGCAAATCCGCGCAGTCCGATCAGGCGATGAAGAAGATCAGGACCTCGGTGCCCGACCTCCTGGCCCAGATACGGACGGAAATCCAACGCGCCGATCTCGGCCCCGCCCTGGGCGGTGTCTATTACCGGATCCGCACCGTGCCGTTGCCGGACCGGTCGCGCGCCGACAATTTCTGCCTGTCGCTTCTCGCGCGCGGCGTCGAATGCATGGTCGTGCGCCTGCCGGCGGCCAGGACCGCGAAGAAGTCCTAACCGGCTTCCTCCGCAAGGGCGGCCGGCCCGCCGCCGTCAGCCCGGGAAGAAGTCCGCTTTAGCGCTCAGCCCCGCCGCCAGGCGGATCGCGGTCCTGCGCGACCGTCTCGCCCGAGAGATCGTGGCGGTGGTCGTGATCATGCGCGTAGATCGCCAGCGTCTCGCCAAGCCGGGGACCGAACAGGGCCAGATAGGCGGGGTCACGGCTGACCTTCTCCGGCGCGCCCTGGCAGCAGACATGACCGTTCAGGCAGACCACACGGTCGGTAGCCGCCATCACCAGGTGCAGATCGTGCGAGACCACCAGCACGCCGAGGCCATGCCGGTCGCGGATCGCGCGGATCAGTTCGTAGAATTCCGCCTGGCCGACGACGTCGACATTGGCTGTGGGCTCGTCGAGCACCAGCAGATCCGGCCGGCCGAGCACGGCGCGCGCCAGCATAGCGCGCTTGATCTCGCCACCGGAGAGCTCGTGGAAGGATCGCCCCATGATTTGCGGCGTGCCGACTTCGGCGAGCGCCTGGGCCGCGCGCTCCCGGTCCACCCCGGGGCCGAGGGTCAGGAAGCGGCCGACGGTCAACGGCAAGGTCTTGTCGATCTCGAGATGCTGCGGCATGTAGCCGATGCGGAGGCCGGGCGCCCGGCGTACCTCGCCTGCATCCGGTCTGTTCAGGCCGAGCAGGGCACGGATCAAGGTGGTCTTGCCGGATCCGTTCGGCCCGATCAGGGTGACGATCTCGCCCCGGTCGACCTGTAGGTCGACGCTTTCCAGAATTGCCTTGCCGCGGTGTCTGACGGTCAGGCCGGCCGCCGCGACCAACGGGCCGGCACCAGGCTCAGCCGGCACTGCCGGCCGCCGCGCCGCAGTCCGGACAGACACCCAACACCTCGATGGTCTGGCGCTGCACGCGAAACCCGAGCGTCTCGGCTCGCCGGGCGATGCTCTTGGCGATTGCCGGATCGTCCAGCTCGGCCACGGCGCTGCAGTCGCGGCAGATCAGGAACTGGCCGACATGGTCGTTGCGCGGCGCGCCGCAGCCGACATAGGCGTTCAGCGACTCGATGCGATGCACCAGGCCGTTGTCGATCAGGAACTCGAGGGCGCGATAGACCGTCGGCGGCGCCGCGCTGCGTTTATTCGCGCGCAGCCGGTCCAGCAGGTCGTAGGCGCGAACCGGTCCGTGGCCGCTCCAGATCAGCTCCAGAACATGGCGCCGCAACGCGGTCAATCGCCGGCCGCGCCGGGCGCAGACCTCTTCCGCCGCCGCCAGCGCCGTTTCGACGCAGTCGCCGTGGTCGTGGCTTTGCGGCTTGAAGGCCGCCAGAATCGGTGTGGTCATGGCCCGCTCCGGCGCCGCTCGGGACAAGGGATCACAGTATTGCATGTTGCCATCGGGTGACAAACCCGCCGCCGCTGCCCGCTAAAGATCGATCATGCGGCGCTCGAGCGCCCGGCGCCATTTGTCGCCGTGATCGGCGCCGAGGACCAGGGCCGCGTCGGCGGGCGCCACGTACCAGCCGCCGGCCTCGATCTCGCCCTCGAGCTGGCCGGCGCTCCAGCCGGCATAGCCGAACAGCACCAGCGCACGCTGCGGTCCCTTGCCTTCGGCTATGGCGCGAAGCACCTGGCGCTGCGTGCTCACGGCGATGTCGTCGCCAACCACGCGGGTGCCGTCGCCGAGGTAATCGGTCGAATGCAGCACGAAGCCGGCATTCGGGCCGACCGGCCCGCCATAATGCAGACGCACCCGCCCGGTGGCGCCGGTCGCGTCGAGTTGCAGGTGCGACAACAATTCAGCCAACGGCATATCGTCGGCCGGCCGGTTGACGATCAGGCCGAGCGCGCCGTCCGGGCCGTGCTCCAGCATGTAGATCACGCTTTGCCGAAAGCGTGGATCCGGCATGCCGGGCGCCGCGACCAGCAGCCGGCCCTTGAGGGTTTGCGCTGCCGGATCGGCCGCGGCATCTGCGCCGAGCGTCAGGCCGGCGATCGCCACCGCGGCGGCGGCGCCTATCCATCGGACGGCGATGCGTCGCAGGATCATGGCCCGTGCCTTTCCGCCCGCGCCGCCGTCAGGCCGGTGGCCGGCTGACGACGAAGGACTCGTCTAGGAACCAGAGACCGCCATATTTCAGCAGCACTTCGCGCGTCGCCTCCAGATAGCCGCCGTCGGCGAGCGCACCGGTCAGCTGCGCGTCGTCGATCTGGGCGACATAGACGGCCGCGTTCCACGCCGCCAACAGGGTCGAGGTGCCGATGTTGCTGGTCACTTCGCTCGGCAGCGCGTGCAGA
>CAJHXX010000263.1_pt1 | contig 28228 bp, 24 predicted proteins | sample 9198511 | NCBI WGS metagenome assembly CAJHXX01 (sample SAMEA7708325, study PRJEB35096) | sediment metagenome | biome: marine neritic benthic zone biome [ENVO:01000025]; feature: sediment [ENVO:00002007]; material: shallow marine sediment [ENVO:03000034] sea grass bed [ENVO_01000059] ...
AGGTGGCCGAGGGCTGCGGCGCCGTCTCGGTGACGGCCAGCACCAGCGAGGCGGAACGGCTCGCCTTCTGGGCCGGGCGCAAGGCCGCCTTTCCGGCGGTCGGCCGCATCTCGCCCGACTATTACTGCATGGACGGCACCATCCCGCGCCACAAGCTGCCCTATGTGCTGACCCGCATCGCCGAGCTGTCGAGCCAATATGGCCTCCGCGTCGCCAACGTCTTCCATGCCGGCGACGGCAACCTGCATCCGCTGATCCTGTACGACGCCAACCTGCCGGACGAGCTGCGCCGGGCCGAGGAGTTCGGCGCCGACATCCTGAAGCTCTGCGTTGAGGTCGGCGGCGTGCTGACCGGCGAGCACGGCGTCGGCGTCGAGAAGCGCGACCTTATGGGCGAGATGTTCTCGGAGGCCGACCTGGCGCAGCAGCAGCGGCTGAAATGCGCCTTCGATCCGGATGGCCTGCTCAATCCGGGCAAGATGTTCCCGGTGCTGCACCGCTGCGCCGAGCTCGGCCGTATGCATATCCGCCGCGGCGAGATGCCGTTCCCCGACCTGCCGCGCTTCTGATGTCGACGGTCCTGAAGCCCGAAACCGAGGCGCAGGTGAAGGAGGCGGTGGCCTGGGCTGCCGCCGAGGAGACGCCGCTCGAGCTCTTCGGCCGCGGCACCAAGGCGGGCTTCGGCCGGCCCAGCCAGACCGACTACCGGCTCGACCTCTCGGCGCTCTCCGGCATCCGGCTCTATGAGCCGGAGGAGCTGGTGATGGCGGCCGGGCCGGGCACGCCGATGGCGGAGATCGAGGCGGCGCTTGGCCAGCAGAACCAGCAGCTGGCCTTCGAGCCGGCCGATCTCGGGCCGCTCTACGGAGGCGCGGCCGGCGCCGGCACCATCGGCGGGGCGCTCGCCTGCAACCTCTCCGGCCCGCGGCGTATTCGTGCCGGCGCCGCGCGCGACCATATCCTCGGCGTGCGCTGCGTCACCGGCCGCGGCGAGGTCATTAAGTCCGGCGGCCGGGTGGTCAAGAACGTCACCGGCTACGACCTCTCCAAGCTGATCGTCGGCAGCCACGGGACGCTCGCGGCGATGACCGAGGTGACGTTCAAGGTGCTGCCGGCGCCGGAAAAGACCCGGACGGCGCTGGTCTTCGGCCTCGAGGACGTGGCGGCGATCGACTTGTTGAGCGCGGCCGGGCGCTCGCCGCACGACGTCTCGGGCCTCGCGCATTTGCCGGCCGGGGTCGCGGTCCGAAGCGCCGTCGGCTATGTCGCCGATGCCGGCCGCGCGGTGACCGCGATCCGGGTCGAGGGGCCGGCGCCGTCGGTCGAATACCGCCTCGACGCCCTGCGGCAGATGGCCGGCGCCGGTGCGGCGGTCGAGGAGCTGCACGGCCACAACTCGGCGACCTTCTGGCGCGAGCTGCGCGATGCCGCGGCCTTCGCCGGGGCGGCGGCGGGCGAGATGCGGCCGCTCTGGCGCGTCTCGGTGACGCCGATGCAGGGGCCGGGGCTGGTCCGCCGTGTGCTCGGCCAGGCCGACGGGGAGGCGTTCTACGACTGGGCCGGCGGGCTGGTCTGGCTGGCGCTGGCGCCGGCGGAGGATGCCCATGCGGCGGCGGTGCGGGCCGCCGCGGCGGCGGCCGGCGGTCACGCAACGCTGCTGCGCGCGGCCGAGGCGGTGCGCGCCGCGGTCGCGGTGTTCGAGCCGCAGCCGGCGGCGCTCGCCGGTCTGAGCGCGCGCATCAAGGACAGCTTCGATCCGAATCGTATCCTCAACCCGGGCCGCATGTACGCCGGAGTCTAGCCCTTCCATGCAGACGAATTTCACCCTGGCCCAGCTTGCCGACCCCGACATCCGCGAGGCGAACGACATCCTGCGCGCCTGCGTTCATTGCGGCTTCTGCACCGCGACCTGCCCGACCTACCTGCTGCTGGGCGACGAACTCGATTCGCCGCGCGGGCGCATCTACCTGATCAAGGAGATGCTGGAATCGGCGGCGCGGCCGAGCCGTTCCGTGGTCACTCATGTCGACCGCTGCCTGTCCTGCCTCTCCTGCATGACCACCTGTCCGTCGGGCGTGCACTACATGCACCTGGTCGATCACGCCCGCACCCATATCGAGGCGACCTATCGCCGGCCCTGGCCGGAGCGGGTGTTGCGCTGGCTGCTCGCCGCGGTGCTGCCGAACCCGGGGCTGTTCCGCCTGGCGCTGCGGGGCGCGCGGCTGGCGCGTCCCGTCGCCTGGGCGCTGCCCGGCCGGCTCAAGGGCATGGTGGCGATGGCACCGGCGAAATTGCCCGCCGCCGGGGACGCCGGCGGGCCGGGGCGCGTGCCCGCGGTCGGCCCGCGGCGTTTGCGCGTCGCCTTGATGCTCGGCTGTGCCCAGCAGGTGCTGGCGCCGGCCATCAACGCGGCCACGGTGCGCCTGCTGACCCGGCATGGCTGCGACGTGGTGATGGCGGACGGCGTCGGCTGCTGCGGCGCGCTGACCCACCATATGGGCCGGGAGGGCGAGGCGCTGAAAAGCGTCAAGGCCAACGTCGCCGCATGGGCGCGCGAGATCGAGGGCGACGGCCTCGACGCCATCGTCATCAACACCTCGGGCTGCGGCACCACGGTCAAGGACTATGGCTTCATGCTGCGCCAGGACGCCGACTGGGCGGAAGCCGCGGCCGGGGTCGCGGCGCTGACCGTCGACGTCAGCCAATTGATGGCGCGGCTCGGCCTCCGGCACGCGGCGGCGCCGGAGCCGCTCACCGTCGCCTACCATTCCGCCTGTTCGCTGCAGCATGGCCAGAAGGTGACCGAGGCACCGCGCGCGTTGCTGGCCGCGGCCGGTTTCGCCGTCAAGGCGGTGCCCGAGGGCCATCTCTGCTGTGGTTCCGCCGGCACCTACAACCTGTTGCAGCCGGCGCTCGCCGGCCGGCTTCGCGCCCGCAAGATCGCCAACATCGAAAGCGTGGCGCCCGACGTGATCGCTTCCGGCAATATCGGCTGCCAGGTGCAGATCTCCGGCGGCACCGATATCCCGGTGGTGCACACGGTGGAGCTGCTCGACTGGGCGACCGGCGGACCGAAGCCCACCGCCTTCCCGGGCTAGCCGCGCAAACAAGCTTGGCGACGGCCCGTCGCCGCCCTATCCTTCTTCCATGATGCGCCTATTGCCCATCCTGCTGGTCGGCGCGGTCCTGGCTGCGGCGCCGGCCCTGGCCAGGCAGGGCGACGCGCGGCTCGAGCCGCTGTTCGACCTCTTGCTGCAAAGCGACGACCCGCACCGGGTAATCATCGCCGAGAAGGAGATCTGGGGCATCTGGCACGAATCCGGCAGCGCCACGATCGACCTGCTGCTCAACGCCGGAATCCAGGCGATGAACCGTGGCGAGCAAAGCGACGCGATCGAGCGCTTCAGCGCGGTGATCGATCTGGCGCCCGATTTCGCCGAGGGCTGGAACAAGCGCGCAACCGCCCATTACCTGGCCGGCAATTTCGACGCCTCGGTCGACGACATCGCCAAGACCCTGGAGCTGGAACCGCGGCATTTCGGGGCGCTGTCGGGCCTCGGCCTGATCTACGACGCCCTGGACGAGCCCGAGGGCGCGCTCAAGGCCTACCGCCGCGCGCTCGCCGTCAACCCGCATCTGAAGCACCCGCGCCAGCGCCTGCAGGCGCTGAAGAAAGAGCTCAAGGACCGCAATATCTAACAGTGGGGGGCGCTCGTTGCCTCCCTACACCACGTCGCCGCCGACCCAGGCGATGCGCAGCAGGTTGGTAGCGCCGGGGGTGCCGACCGGCATGCCGGCGGTGATCACCAGGCGCTCACCCTGCTTCGCGAAGCCCTGCTGGAAGGCGACGCGGCAGGCCTTGTCGACCACGTCGTCGGCGTCCACCGCGTCCTCGGTATGGACGCAATAGATGCCCCAGGCGAGCGTCAGCCGGCGTGCGGTATCGAGGTTGGGCGTCAGCCCAAGGATCTGCGTGTCCGGCCGCTCCCGCGCGGCGCGGAGCGCGGTCGAGCCGGACGTGGTGAAGGTCACGATCGCCGCCGCGCCGATGGTGTCGGCGACCTGGCGCGCCGCCGCGGTGATCGCGTCCGCTGCGGTCGGTTCCGGGTCTGCATGGGCGGCGTCGACCAGGCTGCGGTAGAGCGGGTCCTGCTCGACCTGGACCGCGACCTGGCTCATGGTGGCGACCGCCTCGACCGGATGCGCGCCCGACGCGGTCTCCGCCGACAGCATCACTGCGTCGGCGCCGTCATAGACCGCGGTCGCGACGTCGGACACCTCGGCGCGGGTCGGCACCGGCGAGACGACCATGGATTCCAACATCTGGGTCGCCACCACCACCGGCTTGCCGGCATAGCGGCTGGCCCGGATCAGGCGCTTCTGCAGGCCAGGCACTTCCTGCAGCGGCAGCTCTACGCCGAGGTCGCCGCGCGCCACCATGATGGCGTCGGCGAGGTCGAGGATCTCATAGAGGTATTCGATCGCCGCCGGCTTTTCCATCTTGGCCATCACCGCGGCCCGGCCGGCGACCAGCTTGCGCGCCTCGGCAACGTCCTCCGAGCGTTGCACGAAGCTCAAGGCGACCCAATCGACACCGAGATTGACGGCGAATTCCAGGTCGGCGCGGTCCTTGTCGCTCAAGGCGCTGAGCGGCAGGACCGCGTTCGGCAGATTGACGCCCTTGCGGTCAGAGAGGGTGCCGCCGGCGACCACCTCGGTCTCCGCGAAGTCCTTGCCAAGGGTGCATACCCGAAGCGCGATGCGGCCGTCGTCGAGCAACACCGGGGTGTCTTCGGTGAGCGCCGCGAATATTTCCGGATGCGGCAGGTTGACCCGTGCCGCGTCGCCCGGCGCGGCGTCCAGGTCGAGGCGGAAGGCCTGGCCCTCCTCGAGCCGCACTGCGCCCTCGGCGAAGACGCCGACCCGGAGCTTCGGTCCCTGCAGGTCGGCCAGGATGCCGATCGGATGGCCGAGCTCCCGCTCGATCTCGCGGATCGCCCGATGGCGCGCGCGGTGCTCGGCGTGGTCGCCATGGCTGAAGTTGAGGCGAAAGACGTCCGCCCCGGCCTCGACCAGGCCGCGGATCCGCGCCGGCTCGGAACTCGCCGGGCCGAGCGTCGCGATGATCTTGGTGTGGCGGAGGCGCCGCATGGGCCAGTCCTAGGAAGAATCGCCGATCAGGATGGCGCGGAAGTCATTAACATTGGTCAAAGTCGGCCCGGTGACAACGAGGTCGCCGAGCGCGGCGAAGAATCCGTAGGCGTCGTTATCGCCAAGCCGCGCCGCCGCGTCGAGGCCCAAATCCCGGGCGCGCGTCAGCGTGCTCGGGTCGATCACCGCGCCGGCGTTGTCCTCGCTGCCGTCGATGCCATCCGAGTCGCAGGCGATCGCCCGGATGCCGGGCGCGCCGTCGAGCGCCAGCGCCAGGCCGAGCAGGTATTCCGCGTTGCGCCCGCCGCGGCCCGCACCGGTAACGGTGACCGTGGTCTCGCCGCCGGAAATCAGGGCCACAGGCTCGTTGCTGGCGGCGTGTTCCAGCGCCAGGCGGCCGTGCTCGGCGCCGAGCGCCCGCGCCTCGCCCTCCAGGTCGTCGCCGAGCAGCAGAGCGCGGTAGCCGGCAGCTTCCGCCACCTCGGCCGCGGCGGCAAGCGAGTCCGCCGGCCGGGCGATCAGGATGGTCTCGGCGCGGCCAAGCCGCGGGTCGCCGGGCTTCGGGGTTTCGTCTTCCGAGCGGTCCAAGAATTCGATCACCGCCACCGGCTCGTCGATGGCGTATTTGGCGAGCACCGCGCGCGCCTCGGCGAAGGTCGTCGGGTCGGGCACCGTCGGGCCCGAGGCGATCACCGCCGGGTCGTCGCCCGGCACGTCGGAGATCGCCAGGGTGACGATCCGTGCCGGATGCGCCGCCGCCGCGAGCCGGCCGCCCTTGATCGCCGAGAGATGCTTACGCAGGCAGTTGATCTCGCCGATGGTGGCGCCGGAGCGGAGCAGCGCGGCCGTCACCGCCTGCTTGTCTTCCAAAGTCAGGCCGGGGGCGGGCAGGGCGAGCAGGGCCGAGCCGCCGCCGGAGATCAGGCAGAGCGCCAGATCGGCCTCGCCGAGGCCCGCGACCAGGTCCAGCATGCGCCCGGCCGCGTCGCGCCCGGCCACGTCGGGCACCGGATGCGCCGCCTCGACCACCTCGATCCGCCTCGTCGCCACGCCGTGCCCATACCGCGTCACCACTAGCCCTTCCAGCGTGCCGGGCCAGTTGTCCTCGACCGCCTTGGCCATCGCCGCGGCCGCCTTGCCGCCGCCGACCACCACGGTCCGCCCTGGCGGCGGCGCCGGCAGATGCGGCGGCACCCGATTGGCCGCCGCCGCCGCGGCGACGGCGGCATCGAACATGCGGCGCAGCAGCGCCAGCCTCGGGTCGGTCTCGGCGGTCACGTGGTCTTTCGGGCGAACGGGGATGGTCGCGTATTCGCCGCATGCTGCCATAGTTTCCGGGCGGCGCAAACGCCGGATCAATGGAGGTAAGTGTCTCAGTTTGAAGCTTGATGCGCTGAAGGCGCAAAACGGATTCGAATGCCGGCTTGGTGGATGAAAGCGGTCGACACTCCGGTGAGGTGATTGAGCGCGAAAATAGCCGATTCTGTCAAAAACCTCGGTGTCCGAGCTGAAATGGCCCTTCGCATGAAACAATGATTCAAGGTCAGCGGTGTTCTTGAATCAGACTTACGCGTAGAGGCTCGCGAAGGGCAGATTGTTTCGCGCGATCTCCGCTTGCGGAGTTTTTCAACACAATCAGCCAACAGCAGACATCAATCGGATGCGTGAAGCACTTTGCCGAGCAGCAACGTCAAGGCCTCAAGATCACCGCGCCTACCTGGGCGGGGTACCGTCAAATCTATCCCGTCTAGGCAGATTCGGGGCCTGCGCCAGGCTAGGCTGACAAGACTAGGAAAACCTGCGGCTTGCTGGCTAAACTAGGAATTCGCCACTCACACCTTGGATGGTTAACTGCGATCTTATCCAAATATCCGTCGAAATTCAGCATTGGCTTCACCCGGCTCTCTGACTGCTTTTCTGACGACCACGACTACACCAGTTAATGCCACATTGATCCACAGCAGATAGTATTGAATCTGGGCACCCAGAGTTTCCCAGCCAACGAGACGTAGTAATTGTGCATAAAGCCAACATGCGGCCAGGCTGACGACAAAAATAGTGACAAATACGAAGATGCCCCAGGCAAGGAATAGGACTAGTGAAAACAGTAGCCCTGCCGATTCAACGAAGGCCAATCCCAGGCCTTTTATAGAGCGCCAAATACTCATTCGTGGCCGAATGGACTTGTCGAACATTGCCTGCGTTAGGTGACCCAAGAAACTTCTGTTTTGCTCGTAAAGTGTGTGTGATCGAAGCACACCACCTTCCAATATCGAGCGATTGTGAACAGGGCCCCAGTGCGTATGGTGGCGCAACCGTCCACTGACCGCATCAAACGGATTCGCGAAGTTGTACCAGTCGAGCTTGCACACACGAGAAGGAATCTCAGAAGAAACCTCAGATAGCGGTCGCCAGAAATGGCGAATTTTCTCCAAGGGGGATCCAATCGTGTGCAAAACAGTTGTGGGTAGGTGCGAGTCGGCCTGCTCGGCGACATTACGGTCGAGACCAACAAGATAGTGATAGGAAATGACGGAGCCCAGACTGTGCGCGAGAATATGTAACGCATCGCAGCCCCCGTCCTGTGTGAGCGCATGTCGTACAGTCTCATCGAGTCGCTGTAGTATCTGGCGGGCTGCGTCAGCTCCTCTGGAGGCCGGAGTGCGCTCCAGGAACATAGCGGATTCTGCATAGGCGAATATGTCGCCAAGGTATTGGTCCAGTTGCCTCGCAACGGGGCTACGCTCCGGGATCAGGCCGGCCTTAGCGAGGTTTTTCAGTGAGGGCTCGTCCCAAACGGAGTCCAACGAATCGTCAAGTTTGCTATGCTGGCGAAAGGCCTTTATCTGTTCCCAGGCATTGAGAGGCTTGGCGAGTCCCCAGTGTCCCAATTCAATTAAGCTTGTCACCAGGCTTAGCAGAACACTCCTAAGTAGCAGCCAGATGCCTGCGAGGCTGAAGGGAAACCAACGGCTGCCACGCCGCAGACGATAGATGTAGGGAAACCAAACTACGTGCCCCAACATGTCGACCTCAAAGGCGCCGTAGTCCGTTGAAGACAGAACATCCGACCAGATCGCTTCGTAGGCGCAAACGGTGGTATCTCGGAAACCAAATTCTAGCGCGGCGTCGCCACCCTTAGGGGAGATCCACAGTTCGGAGTTTCCTTCTGCCGAGGCCAGCTCAAGGCCAGCCCGCAGCTTGTTCAACGTTTCACCAGGCTTCTGTTCGCCAATACCGTGGACAACAATTAGCCCGATGCGCTTGGTCGGTTGTTCCATCACATTGGAATCACCTGACGGGCACATGCTCAGCCGTCAATGAGCCGCATTTGGCAGGATCGAAGTTTGGACTTGTAGGTATTTCAAGGCGAGATCTCCTCCCAGGGAACCTGCTCAATATGTGAGACAATGTGGACTCCACGCCTGTGGTTCCATTTTAGAAATTCGACTTTTATGAACACATTTCCTTTTTCCGGCTCGGCGCCCTCGGGCGTCGGTATGGTGTGCCATCGCCTAGCCAGGACAGTTTGCCGCTGCTTTTGCCCTGGCTGTGTTTGGTGCGCTTTTGGTTCCCCGGTGAAAGCCACGAAAATGACTCGCAGCAGAATCCATGCGGGGATGACGACTGCAAGCCCCCACAAAAAGAAACTGGCCTGCCCACCGTACCGCGTCCACAGCATTCCTGCGAATATAAAGAAGGCTACTGAGAACATGCAAAATGCAAAACCGAATACGCAGAGCGTTCCCAGTGCTGTTCCTTTACCGTGGATTCCAAAGAGACGACGTAGTGGAAATCCGATTGCGCGCGAAAAGGCTACGGTGGTCTGAGTCAACAGGTTGTGAGCCATTAGTGTCGTCAACGCGGCAAGCAAAATTAATACTGGCGTTAACAACACTGTCGCGGTCGTGCTTTCCATGACGTCCCGGTGTCCTGTAAGGGACTGAAGTCCTGTCACGTGTAACAAGCCTCAACGTAGCTAGTAAGATACCAGATCATCCGCCGCCCGACGCGCAAGAGATATTCGTCAGAAGCGAAGATCTGCATCGTGCTTGAGAGACTGCGCCACGAGCGCCAACCTCGGTGGGGTTTTGCGCCATCGCCATCTCCGCTCAGGGTCACTCGCAGATGTGCCGATGATCCTTGGCCGATCTCCGCCGCCGGGCTAAAGGCAGACGCCATCCGGCAAGAGGTGGACATCCGGGGCGTCGGTTCGGCAGAATTCCGAACTGGGACACCACCCGAGGGAGCCTGCGGTGGACGGCGGTACTTTCTTCTGCATCGACGGGCATACCTGCGGCAACCCGGTACGCGTGGTGGCCGGCGGCGCGCCGGCACTCAACGGCGCGACGATGAGCGCGCGGCGGCAGCATTTCCTGGCCGCGTTCGACTGGATCCGCACCGGGCTGATGTTCGAGCCGCGCGGCCACGACCAGATGTCGGGCAGCATCCTGATGCCGCCGACGCGCGACGACTGCGACCTCGGCATCCTGTTCATCGAGACCAGCGGCTGCCTGCCGATGTGCGGCCATGGCACCATCGGCACCGTCACCGTGGCGCTGGAACGCGGCCTGGTCAGGCCGGCCGAGCCCGGAACGCTGCGCCTCGATACCCCGGCCGGCCGGGTCGATGCGGCCTATGAAATGGCTGGCGAGCATGTCGAGAGCGTGCGCATCACCAATGTGCCGGCGTTCCTGCATTCGACCGGGCTGGAGGTCGACTTTCCGGAACTTGGGCCGGAGCCCGGGACGCTCACCGTCGACGTCGCCTATGGCGGCAATTTCTACGCCATCGTCGAGGCCCAGGCGAATTTCCGCGACATGGCCGATCTCTCGCCCGGCGACATCCAGCGCCTGAGCCCCGTGCTGCGTGAGCGCCTGAACCAACGCTATTCCTTCGTCCATCCGGAGGACGAGACGATCCGGGGCTTGAGCCACATCATGTGGACCGGCGCGCCGACGGTCGCCGGCGCCGACGCGCGCAACGCCGTGCTCTATGGCGACAAGGCGATCGACCGCTCGCCCTGCGGCACCGGCACCTCGGCCCGGATGGCGCAGCTCGCGGCACGCGGCGATCTTGGCGTCGGCGGCGACTTCGTGCATGAGAGCATCATCGGCAGCCTGTTCCGCGGCCGCGTCGAGGCCCGCGCGGCGGTCGGCAACGCGCAAGCGATCGTGCCAAGCGTCGAGGGCTGGGCGCGCATCACCGGGCTCAACACCATCTTCATCGACGACCGCGACCCCTATGCGCACGGCTTCCAGGTGGTGTGATCGCCGACAGGGCGACCAAACGCTTAAGTATTGCCGAACCGAATCCGGTTATGATGGGGCCATGTCGAGTGAGCCCTATCCGACCGAATCAGCGGCCCCGACGACCGATCCGGCGCCGTTCGAGACGGTCAACCCGGCGGGCGGGGCGCCCGTCCTGCTGGTTTGCGATCATGCCAGCCGGGCGCTGCCCGGCGCTTATGGCCATCTCGGCCTCGACGACTCGCTGATGTGGCGCCATATCGCCTGGGACATCGGCGCGGGCGACGTGACCCGGCGCCTTGCCGCCCGGGTCGAGGCCGCGGCGGTGCTCGGCGGCGTCTCGCGGCTGCTGATCGACTGCAACCGGGGCTTCGACACCGAGACCCTGATCCCGGAAGTCAGCGACGGCGTCCAGATCCCCGGCAACAGGCACGTCGACGAGGTCGAGCGCCAGCGCCGCATCAAGGCCTGGCACCGGCCCTTCCATGCCGAGATCGAGCGCCGCATCGCCGCGTTCCGCGCCCGCGGCGTGACCCCGGCGATCCTCGCGGTGCACAGCTTCACGCCGGTGATGAACCAGTTCGAGCGGCCCTGGCATGTCGGCGTGCTGTGGAGCGCTGGCGCCCGCATCGCCCTGCCGCTGGTCGCCGCCTTGCGCGCCCATCCGTCCCTGGTGGTCGGCGAGAACCAGCCCTATACGGCGGACGAGCCCTACAGCTTCACCATCCATGAACATGGCCGCGACAACGGCCTGCCCTACGCGGCGGTGGAGATGCGGCAGGACTTGGTCGACACCCATCACGGCGCCGAAAGCTGGGCCAATATCCTGGCCGACGCGGTGCGCCACCTGCTGAAGCAATGCCTGCCGTTCGCACAGGGATGAGCTGAGCCATGGCCGTCGCCGCGCCGGAACTGACCATCGGGATCGAAGAGGAATACTTGCTGGTCGATCCCGAGACCCGAGACCTGGCGGTGGATCCGCCGACCGGTATCCTGGAGGAATGCCAGCGCCGGGTGCCCGACCAGATCGTGACGCCGGAATTCCTGCGCTCCCAGGTCGAGATCGGCACCCGGGTCTGTCCGACCATCAAGCAGGCGCGCGCCGCCCTGGTCGAGCTGCGCTGCTGCGTCGCCGCGGTGGCGCGCGAGCACGGCCTGGCGCTGGTCGCCGCCTCGACCCACCCCTTTGCCAGCTGGCAGACCCAGAAGCCGACGGCGAAGGAGCGCTACGAGGTGCTGGCGCGCGACATGCAGGCGACGGCGCGCCGGCTGCTGATCTGCGGCATGCATGTGCATGCCGGCGTCAGCGACGACGACCTGCGCATCGACCTGATGAACCAGGTCGCCTATTTCCTGCCGCATCTGCTGGCGCTCTCCACCTCGTCGCCGTTCTGGCAGGGCGAGGAGACCGGCCTGATGTCGTACCGGCTCAGCGTGTTCGACGGCCTGCCGCGCACCGGCGTGCCGGACAATTTCAACTCCTACAGCGAATACGAGCGGCTGGTGCGCCAGATGGTCAAGGCCGGGGTGATCGAGGATTCCACCAAGCTCTGGTGGGACGTGCGCCCGTCGCACAAATTCCCGACCCTCGAGATGCGCATGACCGACGTCTGCACCCGGCTCGACGATGCGGTCACCATCGCAGCGCTCTATGTCTGCATCCTGCGCTGGCTCTATCGCTTACGCGCCGCGAACCAGCGCTGGCGCATCTACCCCTCGGTGCTGATCGCCGAGAACCGCTGGCTGGCGCAGCGCTATAGCTGCACCGGCAGCCTGGTCGATTTCGGCATCGGCCGGCAGGTCGCCTATGCCGAGCTGATCGAGGAGATCATCGCCTTCACGGCGGAGGACGCCGAGGCGCTCGATTGTGTCGAGGAGGTGGCGCATGCGCGCGAGATCGTCGGCCGCGGCACCTCGGCGCACCGCCAGATCGAGGTCTATCACGGCGCGATCGCGGCCGGCGCCGACAAGATGGAGGCGATGCGCCAAGTGGTCGACATGCTGATCGACGAGACGATGCTCGGCATCGAGCCGACAGATTAGGGCTTTACTTTGCGCCGCCGAGGCCAAATCTAACGGTCTGACAGCAAGGGCCGAAAACGAGAAAAAACGGAGGAGTGCAAGATGGACGAACCGACACGCACCGAGCTGGAAGCGGCGGCGTTCCGCCGCCTGGTCGAGCACCTGCGCGAACGCACCGACGTGCAGAACATCGACCTGATGAACCTGGCCGGGTTCTGCCGCAACTGCCTGTCGAACTGGTACCAGGACGCGGCCGGCGTGCACGGCATCGAGCTCAGCAAGGCCGACGCGCGCGAGATCGTCTATGGCATGCCCTATGACGACTGGAAGGCGAAGCACCAGTCCGAGGCGACAACCGAGCAGAAAGCCGCCTTCGAGGTCGCGCACAAGGCCGCGAAGCACGACTGACCGGCCGGCCGCCGGCGGAATTGCACCGCGGCGGGGCTGCCGCTATGGTCGCGCGCCTCGCCGGCCCGGCCGGGCCGGCCGTCCTCACAATCACGCAACAGGTAAGGAGAAGCCGTCCATGGCCGAAGCCGTCGCCGCCGAGCGATTGCAGTCGTTCGTCGCCCGCATCGAGCGCTTGGAAGAAGAAAGAGCCGCGCTCGGCGCGGATATCCGCGAGGTCTATGCCGAAGCCAAGTCGGCCGGCTTCGACGTCAAGGTGCTGCGCCAGGTGGTCCGCCTGCGCAAGATGGAGAAGAGCGAGCGCCAGGAGTTGGAGGCGTTGCTGCAGCTCTATATGGACGCACTCGGAGGCTGATATAGACCAGGGGAGGCCAACGGGATGAGCCGCGAGATCAAATCGGTCGCCGTGCTGGGCGGCGGCACCATGGGCACCGGGATCGCCGGCGCCTGCGCCAATGACGGGGTCCGGGTCCTGTTGCTCGATGTCACCAGGCAAGCGGCCGAGGCGGCGCGCGAGCGGATCGTCGCCGGCCGGCCACCGGCGCTCGACGATCCGGCCAAGATCGAGCTGGTCTCGACCGGCAGCTTCGACACCGACCTCGACCAAATCGGCGATTACGACTGGATCTGCGAGGCCATCGTCGAGGACCTGGCGACCAAGCGCCAATTGTTCGCAAGGCTCGAGCCGCTGCGCCGCGACGGCTCGGTGGTCAGCACCAACACCTCCGGCATCCCGCTCCGCGACGTCGTCGCCGGCATGCCCGAGCGCCTCGGCCGCGACATTGCGGTCACGCATTTCTTCAACCCGGTGAAGGTGATGCGGCTGATGGAGCTGATCCCGGGCGAGGAGACCACGGCGGACGTGATCGACGCCTTCGCCGCGTTCTGCGGCGGCCGGCTGGCTAAGGGCGTGGTCTATGCCAAGGACACGGTCAATTTCATCGGCAACCGGATCGGCTGTTTCTGGATGCTGTCCGGGCTGCACAAGGCGAAAGCGGCGCTCGACGCCGGCCTCGACATGGAGACCATCGACCTGTTGATGTCACAGCCGGTCGGCCTGCCGCCGACCGGGCTCTACGGCCTGATCGACCTGATCGGCCTCGACGTCATGGACCTGGTAGCTAAGAACCTGGAGATCAACCTGCCGGCGGACGATGCCGGCCGCGCCTTCACCCGGTTCCCCGAGGCCGAGGCGCGCATGCTGGCGCGCGGCCAGCTGGGGCGGAAGACCGGTGGCGGCTTCTACCGCGTCACCAAGCAGGACGACGGCAGCCGTCTGCGCGAGGTGTTTGACCTGACCGCGGAGGACTGGCGTGATGTCCGCGCGCCGGCGGACGCCGGCCATGCGGACGCGACTGCGCTGCTGTTCGCCGACGACGCGGCCGGCGGCTTCGCCTGGGAGCTGATGGGCGGCGCGCTGCTCTACGCCGCCGGGCTGGTGCCGGAGATCTCCGACGACATTGTCAATATCGACCGGGCGATGCGCTGGGGCTTCGCCTGGCGCCAGGGCCCGTTCGAGATGCTGGACGCGCTCGGCCCCGACCGGGTGATCGACCGGCTGAAATCGGAAGGCACCGCCCTGCCGGCCATGTTGCAGGTGTTGAGCGTCGCCGGCGCGGCGAGCTTCTACCGGGCCGATGGCACCGAGTTCCTCGGCCGCGACGGCGCCTTCGCCGCGGTACCACCTGAATAGGTTGTTTTAGTTGACGGGCCGAGCCCGGTATTCGGCCGGCACCAGGAACAGGTAATCCTGCGCCGCCTGTTGTTCATGGCAGCCGTGACAGAAGTCGATCTGCTCGGCGTTCTCGCCGCGGCTGTCGCCGAACAGGCTGCCGTCGGGCAGGATCATCAGGTAGCGCCAGTCGGCGGTCGCGGGGCTGTTGCCGGGCGCGAGCTTCTGCATCACGAAGATCGGCGCACCGAACACCTCGCCGGCCTCGGTCACCGTGAAGCTGTCCTTGGCCAGCACCGCGCCGGGCGGCATCGCCCCCGCCGCTTCCATCCGGGCATAGCGCGCGGCCTGCGCGTTGGCGTAGTTGTTGACGTAGCGATTGCCATGCGCCCTGGAGCGATAGGGGGTGCCGTTGTAGCGGCGCCAGCGCTGGTAGTTGCCGATCGCCGGCTCGCGCGCCGCCGCGTAGGCGCGCGCCAGCGGCCCGGCGATCTTGCCATAGGCCGCGCGCGCCTCCGCCTTGCTCAGTTGCCCCGGCCGCTCGATGTTCAGATGTTGCCGCGGCACCTGCTCGGCGCCGCCCGAGGTCTGCGCCGCCGCCGCGGCGGCCAACAGGACCGCCGCCGCGACCAGGCCGGCGATGTGTCGCAACGCCATGATCGCCTCCCTTGCCAGATTCACGGCAATCTCAACGCGATATGATGGGGCGGGTTGGCGACCCCCCGGTAGTGTCGAAGGCCGCGCTTCACGGAAATGTGACGGCGCTATGCCGTTTTGCGGTTATCGGCCGGCGGCGGCGAGCCGGCTGGTCTTTTCCGCCAGATAGGCGGCGATGTCCTCGGCGGGGACGGCGAAAGCGACCTTCGGCAAGGCACCGCCGATGCTGTCGGCATCGCCGAGCAGGTTGCTGGCCACCATGCCGATCAGCTCGCCCTGCCGGTTGAACAGCGGCCCGCCGGAAAAGCCCGGTTGGACGGCCAGTTCGGCGCGAATCCCGTTGGCGAATCCATAGGGCGGATAGCGCACCCGGCCGACGAGCCGCGGCGTGTGGACGCGGCCGACCGAGACCACGCCGGGCCGGTTGTCGGGCGTGCCGATGGCGAACACCGGGTCGCCGGCCCGCAAGGCGCCGGGCGGCGCCAGGCGGGCCGGGCGCATGCCGGGGAACGGCGTGACCTGCAGCAGGGCGAGGTCGCGCTCCGGGTCGACACTCAGGATGCGGGCCTCGAACAGCCGGCCGTCGCGGACAATGACCTGGGCTACGTTGGTGCTATCGATGGCGATATGGGCGGCAGTGACAAGATAGCCGCGCGGGTCGAACAGCGAACCGCTGGCGGCGTTGATCAGCCGCTCGTGATACGCCGGCGCCGGCAGGCCGCCGGGCGGCAGCGGCGCCAGGATGCGAACCCGAACATAACCGTCGGCCGCGGCTTCGGCGGCGGCCCGGTAGTCGGGAAATTCAGCCGGTTCGGTGATGACCTCGGCGAAGCTGAGGGTGATCGGGCCGATCCGTTGTCCCGGCGTGCTGCCGGCGCAGGCGGCGAGTGCCGCCAGGCAGGCGGCGGCGATGATCTGCGGTAGATGTCGACGGCCGGTCATCCCGCGCACCGCCGCTCACTCTTCCTCCAGGTAGGCGGCGATCTCTTGGCTGCGGTGGTCGAAGGCGACCCCGAGACAGCCATTGGAGAGCCAGATGATGGTGGCCGCGACGTCTTCGAAGCCTTCGATATCGACCACGATCTTGTCGCCCTTCTTCTCCAGCGGGCCGTGGATCTGTATTTTGGCGCCGGTGCTGGAGAGGTTGAGCACCGTGCAGCCGATCGAGGCGCCCTCGTAATACAACGCTGCCGGAAGATCGATGGCGGTTCGTCTAAGGCTGCGTCGTTCTTGGTAGGGTTTGGCCATGCCGACCAGTATTCTGTTCATTCGTTCCAATCGCAGAACCCGCTGCCGGTGGGCGGCACCGCTCAGGATTCATCCGTTTCATTGAGGTAGTCGATGATTTCCTGGCTGCGCTGCTCGAAGGCGATGCCCATCTGATCGTTCAGGCGCCAGACGATCACGCCGCGCGATTCGCCGAGGCCATCGATCGCCAGCGTGATGTCCCGCTCGATCTCGAACGGCCCGGCCAGCCGGATCTTGGCGCCGAGGCTGGTCAGGTTCAAGACCGTGCAGGCGACGCTCGCCGCCTCGGTCGAAAGGGTGGCCGCAAGCTCGACCTCGATGCGCTTCACTCGGCGCCGCTCGTCATGCGGTTCACTCATCGGATATGACCTTCTATTCGGCGGCGGCTATCGATCGCGGGGCGGGCCGGCGCAGCTCGGCCAGCAGATCGGCCTCCCGGGCCTTGACCTCCGCCAGATGACGCTCCTTGACATGGCCGTAGCCGCGAATCCGTTCCGGGATCTCGGCGATCTGCACGGCCAGCCGGTGATTGTCGGGTCCCAGCTGCTCCAGGAGCTCGGTCATGGTGGCCTCGTAGTCGGTAATCAACTGCCGCTCCATCTGCCGCTCCGCGCTTTGCCCGAAAATGTCGAGCGAGGTGCCGCGCAGCCGCCTGAAGCGCGCCAGCAGCTTCAGGACCGGCAGCATCCAGGACCCGAACTCGCGCTTTCGCAACTGCCCGGTGACCGGATCGCGCCGTCCGATCAGCGGCGGGGCGAGGTGGAAGCGAAGCCGGTAGTCGCCTTCCATGGTCGCCGCGATACGTTGCAGGAAACTGCCCTCGGCGTAAAGCCGCGCCACCTCGTATTCGTCCTTGTAGGCGAGCAGCTTGAAGTAATAGCGGGCAACGGCCTCGGCGAGGCCGGACAGGCCCGGCGTCCGCCGTGCTTCCACCTGCTGCGCCCGGTCCACCAGGGCCCGGTAGCGCGCCGCATAGGCGGCGTCCTGGTAGTCGGTCAGAAAGGCGACCCGCCGCTCGACCATCTCGTCCAGGGTCTCCGCCCAGGTCTCGTTCAGGGGTTCGGTTTCGGGCTCGGCAAGGGCCGGCGCCGCGGCCGCCTCGACCTTGGCCGGGTCATGCGCCATCAGCCGGCCCCATTTGAAGGTCCGCTGGTTGGTCTCGGCGGCGACGCCGTTCAGCTCGATCGCGCGTTCGATCGCCGCGCCGCTGACCGGGATCAGCCCGCGCTGGTAGGCGTAGCCGAGCAGGAACAGGTTGGTGGCGATGGCATCGCCCATCAACGCCGTGGCGATCCGGGTCGCGGGCACGAACTCGGCGAGATTGTCGCCGGTGGCGTCGCGAATCGTCTGCTTCAGGTAGTCGCCGCCGAAGCGCGCGTCGGGGTCAAGGGTGAAATCCGCGGTCGGCGCCAGCGTATCGTTGACCACCGCGCGGGTGGCGCCGTTCTGCAGCTTGGCGCGGGCGTCGAACGAGCCGGAGACGACCATGTCGGCGCCGACCAGCACGTCGGCCCGGCCGGCGGCGATGCGCACCGCCTTCAGGTCCTCCGGCCGGCCCGCGAACTGCACGTGGCTCATCACCGCGCCGCCCTTCTGGGCGAGGCCGGTCTGGTCGAGCACGCTGACGCCGCGCCCCTCGAGATGGGCCGCCATGCCGAGCAGCGCACCGATGGTGACGACGCCGGTGCCGCCGATGCCGGTTACCAGCACGCGATAGGGTTCGTCGAGGCCCGGCAGTTCCGGCGCGGGTATCTGCGCGAGCGGGTCGTCGGCCGGCGCCTCGACCCCGGCCTGGTTCTTCTTCAGACGGCCGCCATGCACGGTGACGAAGCTCGGGCAGAAGCCTTTGACGCAGGAGAAATCCTTGTTGCAGGTGCTCTGGTTGATCCGGCGCTTGCGGCCGAACTCGGTCTCCAGCGGCTCGACCGAGATGCAGTTCGACTGCACCGAGCAGTCGCCGCAGCCCTCGCAGACCAGATCGTTGATGAAGGCGCGCTTGGCGGGGTCGGGGAAGGTGCCGCGCTTGCGCCGGCGCCGCTTCTCGGCGGCGCAGGTCTGGTCGTAGATCAGCACGCTGACGCCGGGCGTCTCGCGCAGGTCGCGCTGGATCTGGTCGAGGTCGTCGCGGTGGCGGACATCGGCGCCGGCGGCGAGACCGGAGCCGGCGGCGTGTTTCTCGGGCTCGTCGGAGACGACGACCAGCTTCTCGACGCCTTCCCCGGCCAATTGGGTGGCGATCTGCGCCACACTCAGGCCGCCCTCGACCGGCTGGCCGCCGGTCATCGCGGCGGCATCGTTGTAGAGCAGCTTGAAGGTGATGTTGACGCCGGCGGCGAGGCAGGCGCGCACCGCCAGGATGCCGGAATGGTAGTAGGTGCCGTCGCCGAGATTGGCGAAGACGTGGCGTTCGTCGGTGAACGGCGCCTGGCCGATCCAGGGCACGCCCTCGCCGCCCATCTGGGTGTTGATGGAGGTGTCGCGGTCCATCCAGGTGGCCATGTAGTGGCAGCCGATGCCGGCCAGCGCGCGGCTGCCCTCGGGCAGCTTTGTCGAGGTGTTGTGCGGGCAGCCGGAGCAGAAATAGGGCGTGCGCACGATCTTGGCCGGCTCGCGGTCGAGCTGGCGTTCCTTGGCCTCCAGGAAGGCGAGACGCTCCTCGATCGTCGGCGAGGTGAAGAACCGGCCGATGCGCTCTGCGATCACCCGGGCTATGCGGGCCGGGGTCAGCTCGCCATGCGCCGGCAGCAGCCATTGGCGGTTCTCGTCGAACTTGCCGACGACGCGCGGGCGCACGTCCTCGCGCCAGTTGTAGAGCTGTTCCTTCAGCTGGTTCTCGATCAGCGCCCGCTTTTCCTCGACGACGATGACCTCTTCCAGGCCCTCGGCGAAATGGCGCGCGCCCTCGGGCTCGAGCGGCCAGGTCATGCCGACCTTGTAGACGCGCAAGCCGATCTCGGCGGCGAGGCTATCGTCGATGCCGAGATCCTCCAGCGCCTGGCAGACGTCGAGATAGGATTTCCCGGTGGTGATAATGCCGATCCTGGGCTTCGGCGTGTCGATCTCCATGCGGTCGATGCCGTTGGCCCGGGCGAAGGCGATCGCCGCGTAGACCTTGTGGCGCTGCAGCCGGATTTCCTGCTCCCAGCGGTCGTCGGGCCAGCGGATGTTGAGCCCGCCCTCCGGCATCAGGAAATCGGGCTCGACGATCTCGACGCGATGCGGGTCGACATGGACGGAGGCCGAGCTCTCGACCGTCTCGGCGACGGCGGTGAAGCCGACCCAGCAGCCGGAATAGCGCGACATGGCGAAGCCGAGCAGGCCGAAATCGAGATATTCCTGGACCGTCGCCGGGTGCAGCACCGGCATCATCCAGGACAGGAAGCTGTGCTCGGTCTGGTGCGGCATGGTGGACGAGGAGGCGCCGTGGTCGTCGCCGGCCACCACCAGCACGCCGCCGTGGCGCGAGCTGCCGGCGGCGTTGGCGTGGCGGAAGACGTCGCCGGTGCGGTCGACACCCGGCCCCTTGCCGTACCACATGCCGAACACGCCGTCGTATTTCGCGCCCTGGAAGATGTTGACCTGCTGGCTGCCCCACAGCGCCGTCGCCGCCAGGTCCTCGTTGATGCCGGGCTCGAAATGGATCTTCTGCTTCTCCAGGAAGGGTCGCGCCTGCCACAGCGCCTGGTCATAGCCGCCGAGCGGCGAGCCGCGGTAGCCGGAAATCAGGCCGGCGGTGTTGAGCCCGGCGGCCGCGTCGCGCCGGCGCTGCATCAGCGGCAGACGGACCAGCGCCTGGATGCCGGTCAGGTAGACGCGGCCGGAATCGAGGCTGTACTTGTCGTCGAGAGTTACCGCAGCCAGTTCCATGGCGGCCTCCAGAAGGGCGGGCATTATGGGTCAATAATACTGACCTATAACGCATTAAGAAAGCGTTCAGGTTCCAGTCTTGCGAGAATGCTTGACAAAAGGTTAACCAGCCGCCGCAAACGGCCGGAATCCGGCGTTTTCACGGCGCATTCTCGCCATTCGATACAATCCGCCGATTTCCGGTTAGACCGAACGATGTAGGCGCCGCCCGGCGCAACCGACGCCAGGATCGACGATTCTCCGGTGATTCGCAGTTCCGAAATCGACCGCGAGGATCGAAGGTGCTATGAGGCGGCGTCCCGACCGCGACGGAGAGCCGCTTTGACCCAGCAGATTCCGGCCGCCGGCAAGGCCGCGCTCGAGGCCATGATTCGCAACAACATCCCGCATTGCGGCGAGCTCGGCGTCCGGCTGGAGGATTACGGCACCGGCGCGGTGACGATGGCGATCGACTATCAGGACCGCCTCGTCGGCAATCCGGAGACCGGCACCCTGCATGGCGGCCTGATCACAACCCTGGTCGACACGGTCTCGGGCATGTCGGTCTTCGCCGCCCTCGGTAAGCTGGTCACCATCGCCACCATCGACCTCAGGATCGACTACCTGAAGCCGGCGACGCCGGAGCGGGTACTGTTTGCAAGGGCGGAGTGCTACCGCGTGACGCGGCAGATCGCCTTCACCCGCTGCACCGCCTATCACGAGGCGGACGACCCGATCGCCAACTGCGTCGCCACTTTCATGATCGCGTCGAGCGGCGGCGCGCCGATGCACGCGGCGGCGGGCGGCGATCGCGGGGTGGACGCATGAACCTGCAGCACGCCATCGCCGAGGCGAAGCGGACCGGCAATTACCAGGCCGTCGTCGACGCGATCCCCTACAACGCCTTCCTCGGCCTGCGCCTGGAACGGACGTCGGAGGGCCCGTATTGCGTCCTGCCGGCGGATTCGAAGCTGATCGGCAATCCGGTGCTGCCGGCCCTGCATGGCGGCGTCGTCGGCGCGCTGCTGGAATCGGCGGCGATCATGCAGATCATGTGGGCGCATGAGTCGGTCCATGTGCCAAAGACCATCAACCTGACGATCGATTACCTGCGCTCGGCGAAACCGGTCGAGACCTACGCGCATGGCACCCTGACCCGGCACGGCCGCCGGATCGCCAACGTCCGGGCCGAGGCCTGGCAGGAAGACCGCGCGCATCCGGTGGCGACGGCGCTGGTCCATTTCCTGTTGACCTGAGCCGGCGCAGCGCGCTTGACGCGGCCGTTGCTCGACACGAGGTTGTAGGACGCGAGAGCCAATGGAGAGTGAGATGAGTGATGCTGCAGCCCTCGGCGAACTGCCGGAATGGGACCTGAACGATCTTTATCCGGGCATCGATTCGCCGGAGCTGAAGGCCGACCTGGATCGGGCAGAAGCCGATGCCAAGGCGTTCAACGCGGCCCATGCGGGCAAGGTCGCAGGCCTGAACGGCGACGCGCTGGCCGCGGCGGTCGCCGACTATGAGCGCCTGGAGGAAACCCTCGGCCGCGTCATGTCCTACGCCCATCTGGTCTATGCCGGCGACATGTCCGACCCGGAGATCGGCAAGTTCTTCCAGGGCATGCAGGAACGGGTCAACGCGATCACCAGCGGGCTGCTGTTCTTCGCCCTGGAGATCAACCGCATCGAGGACGACGCCCTGGCCGAAAAGCTGGACCGGCCGGCGCTCGCCCACTACCAGCCGTGGATCCGCGACACCCGGGTGTTCCGCCCCTATCAACTGGCGGACGAGCTGGAGAAGCTGCTGCACGAGAAGGCGATCTCGGGCCGCAACGCCTGGATCCGGCTGTTCGACGAGACCATGGCCGGCCTGCGCTTCGAGGTCGACGGCGAGGAACTGACGGCCGAGGCGACCCTGCACCTGCTGAGCGACAAGGACGGTGCGCGGCGCAGGGCGGCGGCCGAGGCGCTCGGCCGGGTGTTCGCCGACAACGTCCGACTGTTCGCGCTGATCACCAACACATTGGCGAAGGACAAGGAGATCGAGGATCAGTGGCGAGGCCTGCCGGCGCCCGATGCCTCGCGGCATCTGGCGAACCAGGTCGAGCAGGAAGTGGTCGATGCGCTGGCCGGCGCCGTGGCCGACGCCTATCCGCGGCTGTCGCATCGCTATTACCGGCTGAAGGCCGGCTGGATGGGCCTGGAGCAGCTCGAAACCTGGGACCGTAACGCGCCGCTGCCGGAGGACGACGACCGCCTGATCCCGTGGCCCGAGGCCACCAATATCGTGCTCGACGCCTATGGCCGGTTCGCGCCGGAGCTCGGCGACCTCGGCCGGCGCTTCTTCGACAACGCCTGGATCGACGCGCCGTCCAGACCCGGCAAGTCGCCCGGCGCCTTCGCCCATCCGACAGTGCCGAGCGCGCATCCCTATCTGCTGCTGAACTACCAGGGCAAGACGCGCGACGTGATGACCCTGGCGCATGAGCTCGGCCATGGCGTGCATCAGGTGCTGGCGGGGGCCCAAGGCGCGCTGATGGCCGATACGCCGCTGACGCTGGCGGAGACCGCCTCGGTGTTCGGCGAGATGCTGACCTTCCGCTCGCTGTTGGCCCGGACCGACGACAAGGCCCGGCGCCGCATCATGCTGGCCAACAAGGTCGAGGACATGCTGAACACGGTGGTGCGCCAGATCGCCTTCTATGAGTTCGAGCGGCGGGTGCACCGGGCGCGGCGCGAAGGCGAATTGACGCCCGATGCGCTCGGCGATATCTGGTTCGCCGTGCAGACGGAAAGCCTCGGCCCGGCGGTCCGACTCGACGGTGACTACCGGCATTTCTGGTGCTACATCCCGCACTTCATCCACTCGCCGTTCTACGTCTACGCCTATGCCTTCGGCGATTGCCTGGTCAACGCGCTCTACGCGGTCTACGAGTCCGCGGCGGAGGGGTTCCAGGCGAAGTATTTCGACCTGCTGCGCGCCGGCGGCACGCTGCGCCACAAGGAGCTGCTGGCGCCGTTCGGGTTGGACGCGACCGACCCGGCGTTCTGGTCGAAGGGATTGGCTGTGATCGAGGGCTTCATCGACGAGCTGGAAGCGATCTGACCGGATGGCGCGCGAGGACGACAGCCTCGGCGGGCGGGTCAAGCGTTACGCCCAAGTCTCCGGCGCGGCGGCCGGCTTCGCCGCGCGCCTCGCCGGGGAACGCTTTCTCGGCATCGAGCTCGACCGCGGCGAGCACGCGGCGGAGCTGCGCCGCGCGCTCGGCGGCCTGAAGGGGCCGCTGATGAAGGTGGCGCAGATCCTGTCCACCATCCCGGAAGCCCTGCCGCGCGAATACGTGCAGGAGCTGAGCCAGCTGCAGGCCAATGCCCCGTCGATGGGCCCCGGCTTCGTCAAGCGGCGGATGTCGAGCGAGCTCGGCCCCGACTGGCGGCGCCGGTTCGAGAGCTTCGAGCGCGAAGCGGCCGCCGCCGCCTCGCTCGGCCAGGTGCACAAGGCGACCGACCGGCAAGGCCGGATGCTAGCCTGCAAGCTGCAGTACCCGGACATGCGCTCGGCGGTCGAGGCCGACCTGCGCCAGCTCAAGCTGATCTTCACCATCTACCGCCGCTACGACCCGAGCATCGATCCGGCCCATATCCACATCGAGATCGCGGCGCGCCTGCGCGAGGAGCTGGACTACTTGCTGGAGGCGCGGCACATGCATCTCTACCGGGAAATGTTGCGCAAGACGCCCGGCGTCCACGTGCCGGACGTCGTCGACGAGCTGACCACCGACCGGCTGCTGACCATGACCTGGCTCGAGGGGCGGCCGCTGTTGGACTACCAGGATGCGCCGATCGAGCAGCGCAACGCCATCGCCGAGCATATGTTCCAGGCTTGGTACGTGCCGTTCTATTATTACGGCGTGATCCACGGCGACCCGCATCTCGGCAACTACACGGTGCGCGACGACCTGACGGTCAATCTCCTGGATTTCGGCTGCATCCGCAGCTTCAAGCCGCAGTTCGTGCAGGGCGTGATCGATCTCTACCACGCGATCTCCGGCGGCGACGAGGCGCTGGCGGTGCACGCCTACGAAACCTGGGGCTTCACCGGCCTGTCGAAAGAAGTGCTCGATACGCTGAACATCTGGGCCGAATTCGTCTATGCGCCGCTGCTCGAGGATCGGCCGCGGCGCATCCAGGAGTTCGAGCAGACCGGGGTCTACGGCCAGGACGTGGCAGCCAAGGTGCACCGCAAGTTACGGGAGTTGGGCGGCGTTACCCCGCCGCGCGAGTTCGTCTTCATGGACCGCGCGGCGATCGGTCTCGGCGGCGTCTTCCTGCACCTTGACGCGGAGGTCAACTGGCACCGCATGTTCCACGCGCTGATCGCCGATTTCGATGCCGAGGCGCTGGCGGCGCGCCAGAAAAAGACCCTCGGGAAATGCGGCGTGCCGCTGCCCTGAACGGTTTTGAGGGGGGGCTTATTGACGCATCCTTGACCAATGCGGTTGCCCGATGCGCCGAGTTTGTTGTAGATAGCCGCAAACGTAACAGGTCGCCGGTTTAGCAAGGGGTTGGGCGATGAGTGACAGCGGGCATATGGATATCACGGCGCAACGACAGATGTGGAAGAACTTCCTTCGGCTCGTCACCTGGGTGACGGGTGCTGTTGTCGTGTTGTTGATCTTGATGGCGATCTTCCTGGTTTAACTTCACCGACGGTTCGTATCCGGCGCGGGGCGGCCGGATCTGGCGTATCCAGCCAAATTGGAATCGACGATTGCGCCGCAGGCGCGGGCCATACGTCACGAATTGTTGTTCGCGGCCCGCGTCAGGTTCTAGTAAATGGGTAACACCATGAAACTCGGGATACCGAAAGAGCGCCGGGAGCATGAGCGCCGCGTCGCCGCGTCGCCGGAAACAGTCAAGAAGCTCGTCGCGCTCGGTGTCGAGGTCGTGGTGGAGCGGGGCGCCGGTGAAGGCGCCGACATTCCGGACGCAGAGTTCGAGCAGGCCGGCGCCGGCATCGCCGCCGACGAGGCGGCCGCGCTCGGCGACGCCGACATGGTGTTCAAGGTGCAGCGGCCGCTGACGGAAGCCGAGGGCGGCCCGGACGAACTCGCCCTGATGAAGGACGGCGCGGTGTTGGCCGGCCTATTGGAGCCGCGCCAGCATCCGGACCAGGTCGCCGCCTACGCCGCCCGCAACATCACCGCCTTCGCCATGGAAATGATGCCGCGCATCACCCGCGCGCAATCGATGGACGTGCTGTCGTCGCAGTCCAACCTGGCCGGCTACAAGGCGGTGCTGGATGCCGCCCACGAGTTCGGCCGCGCCTTCCCGATGATGATGACCGCGGCCGGCACCGTGGCGCCGGCCCGGGTCTTCGTGTTGGGCGTCGGCGTCGCCGGCCTGCAGGCGATCGCCACCGCGCGCCGGCTCGGCGCCATCGTCACCGCGACTGACGTGCGCGCCGACACCGAGGAACAGGTGGCGAGCCTCGGCGCCAAATTCGTCAAGCCGAAGATCGAGGAAAGCGGCGATGCCGGCGGCGGCTATGCGCGGGAGATGAGCGAGGACTACCTGCGCCAGCAGGCAGAGGTGGTGCACGACACCCTGAAGCGCCAGGACATCGCGATCTGTACGGCGCTGATCCCGGGCCGCCGGGCGCCGACCCTGATCACCGAGGCGATGCTGGCGGACATGAAACCGGGCTCGGTGATCGTCGACCTGGCGGTCGAACAGGGCGGCAATTGCGAGGGCTCCAGGCCCGGCGAGATCGTCGAGCGGAACGGCGTCAAGATCGTCGGCCATTACAACGTGCCAAGCCGGGTCGCGGTCGACGCGTCGCTACTCTATGCCAAGAACCTGCTGAATTTCATCACCCCGCAGATCGACCCGGAAGCCAAGGCGTTGGCGCTCGACTGGGAAGACGAGACCGTCACCGGCACCGCGCTGACGCGCGACGGCAAGGTGGTTCACCCGTTGCTCACCGAAGAAGGCTCGTAGCCGCATGGACGTCGCCGCCATCGATCCGTTCGTCTTTCGCCTCGCCATCTTCGTGTTGGCGATTTTCGTCGGCTATTACGTGGTCTGGTCGGTGACGCCGGCGCTGCACACGCCGCTGATGTCGGTCACCAACGCGATCTCGTCGGTGATCATCGTCGGCGCGCTGATCGCCGCCGGGCCGGCCGATATGAGCTTCTCCAAGGTACTCGGCATCGTTGCCATCGGGCTTGCGGCCGTCAACATCTTCGGCGGCTTCGCGGTCACCCAGCGGATGCTGTCCATGTACAAGAAAAAGAAATAGCGGGGGCGCCATCGTGTCGGCAAATCTCACCGCGCTCGCCTATCTGGTCGCCTCGATCCTGTTCATCCTGGCACTGCGCGGCCTGTCGTCGCCGGAGACGTCGCGGCAAGGCAACGTCTACGGCATGATCGGCATGGCGATCGCGGCGATCACCACGATCGTCGACCCCGAGGTGGTGTCCTATCAATGGATCGCCATCGCCATCGTCATCGGCGGCGCCGTCGGCACGGTGATCGCGCTGAAGATCCAGATGGCGGCGATGCCGCAGCTGGTCGCCTTCTTCCACAGCCTGGTCGGCCTGGCGGCGGTGCTGGTTGCCTGGGCGGCGTTCTACAACCCGGCCGCCTACGGCATCACCGACGCGGCCGGCGTGCTGAAGCTGGCCAGCCGGATCGAGATGTCGATCGGCGTGGTGATCGGCGCGATCACCTTCTCCGGCTCGGTGGTGGCGTTCACCAAGCTGCAGGGGCTGGTCTCCGGCAACCCGGTGGTGTTCCCCGGCCAGCATCTGCTGAACGCGGTGATCGGGCTTGGCATCGCGGCCTTGATCGTGCTGTTCAGCCTGGACGTCGCGGACCATTGGTTTTGGGCGATGACGGCGCTGGCCTTCGTGATCGGCGTGTTGATCATCATACCGATCGGCGGCGCCGACATGCCGGTCGTGATCTCGATGCTGAACTCGTATTCGGGCTGGGCCGCCGCTGGCATCGGCTTCACGCTGGAGAATACGGCGCTGATCATCGTCGGCGCCCTGGTCGGTGCCTCCGGCGCGATCCTCAGCTACATCATGTGCAAGGGCATGAACCGCTCGTTCTTCAGCGTCATCCTCGGCGGTTTCGGCGGCGACGACGTCGCCGCGGCGGCGCAGCGCTCCGACCGCCCGGTCAAGTCCGGCTCGGCCGAGGATGCCGCCTTCATCATGAAGAACGCCTCCAAGGTGATCATCGTGCCGGGTTACGGCATGGCGGTGGCGCAGGCGCAACACTCGCTGCGCGAGATGGCCGACCTGTTGAAGGCGGAAGGCGTCGACGTGAAATACGCCATCCACCCGGTGGCGGGGCGCATGCCGGGGCATATGAACGTGCTGCTCGCCGAGGCCAACGTGCCTTATGACGAGGTGTTCGAGCTGGAGGAGATCAACTCCGAGTTCCGCACCGCCGAGGTCGCCTTCGTGATCGGCGCCAACGACGTCACCAACCCGGCGGCGCATGACCCGCAGAGCCCGATCTACGGCATGCCGATCCTCGAGGTCGATCGGGCGCAGACCGTGCTGTTCGTCAAGCGCTCGCTGTCGCCCGGCTATGCCGGCATCGACAACGACCTGTTTTACGCCGACAACACCATGATGCTGTTCTCCGACGCCAAGGCGCTCTGCGAGAACGTGGTCAAGGCGCTGGGGTAAGTGGCTGGACGCTGCCGATGGTCGGCTGGATTGGCCTCCCTATCCGGTTAAAATAGGGAACGGCCGGGCACAGAATACTCCTGGCCGGGGCGGAGCGTGCCTCGACAATGAATTGCGGCGGACATCCCACAACATGTCATGCTCGGACTTGATCCGGGCATCCATGAACGTCGCCCGATCCGGGCCTCACCTGTCGACATTGCGACACGCATCGCGGCCGCGTCGTGGAGGCCCGGATCAAGTCCGGGCATGACAGTGGGGGTTTTCTCGGCC
>CAJHXX010000433.1_pt1 | contig 28081 bp, 32 predicted proteins | sample 9198511 | NCBI WGS metagenome assembly CAJHXX01 (sample SAMEA7708325, study PRJEB35096) | sediment metagenome | biome: marine neritic benthic zone biome [ENVO:01000025]; feature: sediment [ENVO:00002007]; material: shallow marine sediment [ENVO:03000034] sea grass bed [ENVO_01000059] ...
CAACGTGATTCCGCATCTGCAGTCGCTTGGCCGCTGCATCGCGCCGGACCTGATCGGCATGGGCGACTCCGAGAAGCTCGACAATCCCGGTCCCGACAGCTATCGCTTCGTCGAGCATCGCGACTATCTCGACGGCCTGCTGGCGACGCTCGGCGTCACCGACAACGTCACCTTCGTGATCCATGACTGGGGCTCGGCGCTCGGCTTCGACTGGGGCAACCGGCACCGCGAGGCGGTCAAGGGCTATGCCTATATGGAGGCGCTGGTCCGCCCGGTCTCCTGGGACGACTGGCCGGAGGCGGCGAAGAAGGTGTTCCAAGGTTTCCGCTCGCCGGCCGGCGAGGGCATGGTGCTGGAGAACAACGTCTTCGTCGAGCGCGTGCTGCCGGGCTCGATCCAGCGCGACCTGACCGAAGAAGAGATGGCGGTCTACCGCCGGCCGTTCGCGGAGGCGGGCGAGGACCGCCGGCCAACGCTGACCTGGCCGCGCCAGATCCCGATCGACGGCGAGCCGGCCGACGTGGTCGAGATCGCCCAGGCCTATTCCGAATGGATGGCCGAGAACGACCTGCCGAAACTGTTCGTCAACGCCGACCCCGGCGCCATCCTGATCGGCCCGCAGCGCGAGTTCTGCCGGACCTGGAAGAACCAGACCGAGGTCACGGTCAAGGGCAACCACTTCGTCCAGGAGGACAGCCCGGACGAGATCGGCCAGGCGATCGCCGACTGGCTGGGCAAGATCGGCTGAGGGAGAGGGACCGATGCCCAGAACCGGAACATGCCTGTGCGGCGAGGTGAGCTTCTCGGCCGAGCCGATGCCGACCCTGCAGGCCTGCCATTGCGGCATGTGCCGCAAATGGGGTGGCGGGCCGTTGATGGCGACGCCGTGCAAGGACGCGGTCTTCGAGGGGCCGGTGACGCGCTATGCCTCGTCCGCGGGGGCCGAGCGCGGCTTCTGCGCGACCTGCGGCACGCATCTCTTCTTCTTCGCCAAGGCCGCCGGCATCCATGCGGTGCCGATCGGCCTGTTCGATGACCAGACCGGCCTGCCGTTCCGGGCCGAGGTCTATGTCGACAGCAAGCCGGACTACTACGCGTTCAGCAACGAGACCAAGCGGATGACCGGCGCCGAGTTCGAGGCCAAGTTCCGCTGACGCCGCCCCGCGGCATCACAAATCATCGCCCGCCCAGTTCAGCGCCTTGTAGTCGAAGCCGTCTTCCAGCGTCGGCTTGATCACCTCGAAATAGGGCGACAGGTCGAAGTCGCGCGGCACGAACAGGCTGTGATGGGTGATGTGCCAGATCTCGCGCGTCGTATAGGCGCCGTCGGCGTCGCGCACGCTCTCCTCGCGGATCCGCGGCAGGATCGGATAGCGCACCGACTGGAACGCCTGCGCGATCAGCGATGAGCAGATCGCCCGCGTCGGGTCGCCGCTGCCGAGCGCCAGCAGGCGGCGGCGCCAGCGCGCCGGCACCGGCGGCGCCGGGAACAGATAGCGCGCCAGGTCGATGATGTTGGCGGTGTCATAGTCCTTGCCGAGGCTCGCGACCATGAAATCGACGACCCGTTGCCGGTCCGCTTGGCTCAGCCCGACTGGGCGGCAGATGCGGCAGTTCATGCCGGCATAGGTCGAAAGCGGCACGGCGATCACCCCGGTCGCGAAGTCCGCCTCGATCAGGGCTGCCGGCTCCCCGTCCTCGCCGAAGTCCTCGCCAGCCTTCTCGCCGATGTAGAACGCCGCATGCGACCAGGTCGACTGGGTCAGGTACTTGATGATGCCGCTGATCCGCTGGTTGCCCTCGATCAGCAGCACGTCGCCGGGCAGCAGGCGGCGCGCCAGCCGTTCCGGCTCGATCGAGGCGAAGGTCCGGTAGCGGCCGGAACGCTGTTGCAGATAGCGCGCGACCAGCGCGCAGAGCTTGCGGAAAAGGAAGCTCATATCAGGGCCCACCTGTCGATCGCAGACCGCCGCATTATCGTCGTCGTTGCGCGCACCACAATCCGTCGCGCGCCGCTCCCGCCCGCCCGACAGGCGACATGATGCAAAAGAGACAGTCGTATCTTGTTATCGTGAAATAGAGTTGAACCAAACATGAATTGAAAAAATCAAATCGACACCAAAATACATCCCATGAAAACGAGCATGATAATCGATCAACAAGGCGTGACGTTATTGTACATTCATGTTCGATTTCTGTAAAGATTGTAATTGTCGCAAACCGATTGGAGTAAAGTATGAAACCGATCCAACACAAATTCCTGGCTGCCGCCCTGGGCGCGGCCATCATCGCCGCGCCGTTCGCGTTCGGGTCCACGGCGAGCCTCGCCGCGCCGCAATCGGATATGGCGACCGCGGCGTCCGGCGCCTCGCGTGATTCGGATGCCAAACGCGACTGGCTCGAGGCCTATTGGGAAAGCATGGCTCGGGACGGCAACTGAACGTAGCGTTTCTTGGTAGCGTCGTGGACCTGCCGCATCCTTGCGCGGCAGGTCCATCGCGCGCAAACCGGCTTACGGCCAGGCGCCGCTCTGCGATCCGCTGCCGGCGGTCGCCACCGGCTTCACTCGTCGTCCGAGAACTCGCCGGACATCATCAGCCCTTCGATCCGGGTCTCGCCGGCGACCTTGGCCATGCGGCGCGGCCGGCACCCGGCATGGGCCTCGATCTGCGCAGCCAGGGCCTCGGAATGGGTGATCACCCAGATCTGGGCGCGCTCCGATGCCCGCGCAATCAGCCCCGCCAGCGGCTCCAGCAGGTCGCCATGCAGGCTGGTCTCCGGCTCGTTCAGCACGATGAACTCGGGCGGGCAATGGCTCATCAGCGCGCCGAGCAGGCAGAGGTAGCGGAGCGTGCCGTCGGACAACTCGCGCGCCTCGAACGGCCGTTGGATGTCCGGCATCCGCATACCGACCTCATAGCGCCCGCGCTGCTCGGAAATCTCGAGCCGGGCGCCGGGAAAGGCGTCGTCGACCGCGCGGTGCAGGTCGTGGCCGTCGCCGATTTCGATCACCGTCTGCAAGGTGGCGGCGAGGTCGTGGCCGTCAGCGGACAGCGACGGGGTCACCACGCCGACCTGCGGCTGGCGAATCGGCGAGTCCGGGTCGGTCCGGAAATGGTCGTACAGGCGCCAGCCGAGCAGTTCGCCGCGCAGCGCCGCCAGTTCCGGAAACGCCACCGGGTCGCGGATCTGCGCCAGGGCGCATTCGGTGTTGAGCAGGGCATACTCATATGGCGCCTGCTTGCCGTCGCGGTCGCGCAGCCAGGCGGTCGGGCCCTTGCGCTCCATCATCACCGTCTTGCGGCCGGCCGCGGCGGCGCGGCCGACCCGTTCCTGCTTCACCATCGGGTCGAGCGGGAAGGCGGCGTCGGTGCAGGTCGGCAGGCCGGTCTCCAGCAGGTATTCCCAGTCGTCGCAGGTGACGCCGAGGGCCATGCGGACGCTGCCCTTGCGCCGCTCGCCGGCCCAGAGCGCGGACGGCATGCCGCCCTCGGCCGCCAATGTCAGGGCGAAGCGGCCCTCGGCCGCCGCCGCCAGCAGCACCATGGAGCGATAGAGGTTGGACTTGCCGCAGCCGTTCGGCCCGACGAACACGGTCAGATGCTCGACCGGCAGGCGCAGGTTTCGGATCGAGCGGTAGCCGGATATGTAGAGCTCACGTATCGCCATTGCGCCAGACTACGGGGCGGCGGGCAGGAATGCCACCGCACCGCCGGGGCGCCTCCTGCCGCCGTCAAGCGACGCCCTGCAACAGGAAGCCGAGGCTGAGCAGGAGCGCGAAGGCGAGCTGCAGGCGCGCCGTCTGGACCAACAGCTTGTTGAAGACAGGGCCAGGCGGCACGCTCCGGAACCGGCGATAGAGCCATGCCGCCCAGGGCAGGGCCAGGACGGCGAGCCAGGCGCCGGCCTGCCAGCCCGCCAGCGCCGTTGCGAGCGCGAAGGGCAGCGCGATCTCCAGCGCATAGAGGCCCCTGGTCCCGCGCCGGCCGAGCCGGTGGGCGAGGGTGCGCCGGCCGGCCCGGAGGTCGGTCGCCATGTCGCGGTAGTTGTTCACCGTCAGCACCGCGGCCGCCAGCAGGCCGAGGGCGGCAGCGGCGGCGACGGCCGGCCCGGTGATCCGCCCGGCCTGCAGGTAATAGCTGCCGAGCACGGCGCCGAGGCCGAAGAAGGCGAATACGAACACCTCGCCGAGGCCGGTGAAGGCGATCGGTTTCGGCCCGACCGAATAGCCGAGGCCGGCGGCGATGGCGGCGAGGCCGAGCGCCAGGATCGGCCAGCCGCCCTGCCAGACCAGGTAGAGCCCGATCGCCGCGGCGAGGCCGAGGGCGGCCAGCGCGGCGCGGCGCACCTCGGCCGCACCGAGCCAGCCCTCCGCCGTCGCCCGCTTCGGGCCGATCCGGTCCGGCTGGTCCACGCCGCGGAGATAGTCGGCGGCGTCGTTCACTAGGTTGGTGCCAGCCTGGATTGTGAGCGCCCCGGCCAGCACGGCGGCGGCGACCGGCCAGTCGAGGCCACCGGTATCGGCCCAGGCCAAGCTGCTGCCGACCAGCACCGGCGCCACGGCGATGGTGAGCGTGCCGGGCCGAAGCGCCAGCCACCAGGCGCGCCAGCGGCGCGGCCGGGCGGTCGCGACGGTTGGGCCGCGGTCCCCGACGGTTACAGGGTCACGCAACGCTTGCGGCATGGCTCTTCGGCTCCGTCAGGGAAATGCTATTGCTGCCGATATGCGCGTCCGCCGTCGGGCCGGCGATGATCCAGGTCAAGGACCGCTCGCCGCCGCGGGTCTATCGATTCATTCAAGGAGCCGCGGGGCACCATGCATCGCTTTAACGCGCGACGGCGTCTGCCTTTTACCGCCGAGCAACTGTACGACCTGGCGGCCGATGTCGCTCGCTATCCGGCATTCCTGCCGCATTGGCGCGCCGCCCGGGTGGTGTGGCGCGACGGCGATGCCTTCGAGTCCGAGCAGGTCGTCGGGCTCGGCCCGCTCGGCTGGCGCTTTCGTGCCCGGGCGGAGGGGCATCGCCCCGATCGCCTGCGCATCCGCTCCGGCGACAGCCCGTTCCGCTCGCTCGACATCGAATGGCGCTTCGCGCCCGCCGGCGACGGCCGCTCGATCGTCGGCTTCCAGGCCCGCTGGGCCTTCCGCTCCGTCGCGATCGAGGCCCTGGCGGGCCCGGCGGTCGAGCCGGCGATCGCGCACGCCCTGGACGCCTTCCACCACCGGGCCGGGCGGCTCTACGGGCCGGGCGCGGACGGTCGGGACGACGCCCACCGGGCTCCGCTCGCGGCGCAGGCCGATTGATTCCCGGCCCTGGCCGTGCCAGTCTGGCACGTCACCATGTCCCAGGGAGAGGCGGATCCATGCCACAGGCGATCCGATTGCTGCTGGCCGGCATGCTGGGCCTGGGGCTGGCGCATGTCGGCGGCCCGGCGCGGGCGGCGCCGCAGGTGCTGGCGCTGGTCGCGACCGAGGCGCCGGTACGGCTCGCCTGCGACGGGGCGGCCTGCGCCGCCGAGCTCTCCGCCTTCTGCCTGCAGCCCGGGCGCGCGATCCCGGCCGCTGGGACCGCCTATCTGCCGACCGGCGGCGACGGCGTTCGCTTGGTCGGCATCACGCCGGACGGCCGCCGGATTTCCCTGGACGCCGCGCGCCTGCTCCGCTTCCGCGCCGTTCGCGGCTTCGCTGCCGTGCGCGTCGCGATCGCGGCCGAGGAAGTCGCCGCGCTCGGCCTCGGGTCGGTCGCGTTGCAGATCGGCGCCGGCGTTTCCCTGCTGCCGCGGCCCGTCGCCGGCGACCCGGCGCCGCAGAGCCCGGCCGAGCTGGCGCGTGCGATCTCGGTCCAGCGGGACCTCGGCAGCGGCGTGGTCGATCGCGACGCCGGCCGCCTGGCGGCGGCCCGGGTGCTCGGCCGCATGGTCAACCGCCTGCCGGCCGTGGGGCGTGTCGATGGCGAGACGCGGGCGCGTCTTTGGGACGAGACGGCGCCGGCCGGCCTCGGCGAGACGGCGGCGACAATCCTGCGCTACCGCCACGACTACTGCCAGTGGATCGCCCGCTCGGGCCGCTTCGAAACCCTGCGCGACTGCCTGGCGAGCCAGCATGACAGCCTGATGGAGTCGCTCGCCAACGACTACCGCGCCGCGCTCGAAGCCGGGAGCTGATCCAGCGACGACGCCGGCGCCGGCTTATTCGGTATTGTCGATGCCGCTCCCTCGGGGCAGGTACAGGGTGACGGTCGTGCCTTGCCCTTCGACGCTGTCGATCGCGATGTGGCCGCCGGAATGTTTCGCGAAGCCGTAGGCCGCGCTGAGGCCGAGACCGACTTTTTCGACGTGATCCGGACCGGAGAAGAAGGGCTCGAATGCCCGTTCGGCGATTTCGAGAGGCATTCCGCTGCCGCTGTCGGCAATCGACAGGGCGACACATTGGCCGGCGCCCATGTCGCCATATTCCCGGTCCGAGCCCTCCAGGTTGCGGGCGGTGATCGTCAATGTTCCGCCGCCGGGCATCGCGTCATTGGCATTTCTCAGGATCGCCGCAATGGCGATTTCGCATTGCGCCCGGTCGGCCGAAACCGGCCAGAGTTGCGATGTGAGATCGAGCGCGATCCGTGTTGACGCGTCCAGGTCGACACACAGCTCGGCCACGGCCGCGTTCGTCACGGCCCGGAGGTTGATCCGTTCGCGCCGGAAGATGTGCTGGCGCGTGAAGGTGACCAGCTTCCAGTTGATATCCGCTGCTCGGTCGACCGCGTGGTTGAGGTTGTCGAGCGTCGAATGTGCCGCCGGGTCGTCGCCAAGCATCCGGCGCAGGCGTTCCGCGTTGCCGAGCACCAGGGCCAGGATGTTGTTGGAATGATGGGCGACGCCGCCAGCCAATTGCGCCAGCGCCCGCATCTTTTCGATTTCGCGCTCCGCCGCCTCGGCGGCTTCGGCCCGTTGCTGGAGACGAATCTTCTCGAAACAGCGATCCAGCGTTGTGAGAAGGTCGGCGGTGTTCAAAGGTTTGGCGAGGTAGTCGTAGGTCCCCTGGCGCAACGCATGCACTGCGGTGTCCATATCCGCATAGGCCGTCGCCAGAACACAGACGATATGCGGCCGCCGCTGTCTGAATGCCGAGACAAGGTCGAGTCCGATGGTGCGTCCGAGGCGGAAATCCAGTATCGCCACTTGGGCGTCGAATTGCTCAATGGCGGCCTGCGCCTGTTCGGCGTCGAGCGCCATTTCGGTGTCATATCCCTCCAGCATGAGGAGGTTGCGCAGGCCTTCGGCAAAGTCGCGGTCGTCATCGACGATCAGCACGCGGCCTCGGGACGTCATGTCCGTGGTCTTCAATTCTGATAGCATGCGGAAGCTCCGGCAATTCGAGATGGTTTTCCTAACCGGTTCGCAACATGACCAACAAGTCATCGGCGACCAGAGGTTTGTGGAGCAGGCAGAGAGCGCTTGCCTGCAAGGCCCGGTCACCGGCGTCCGGCTGGCCATAGCCGGTCGTCATGGTGACTTCGGCATCGGGCTCGATCCTGCGGATGTCGTGCCGGCAATCGAAACCGCTGTTCCCCGGTAACCGGGTATTGACCGGAGCGGCATCGAAATCGTCGCTGCGGAACTTGCCGAGCCCCTCCTCGCTGCTGACGGCGGGAACGATCTGCATGTCTGCCGTCTGCAGCAGGATTTCCGGACTTTCGGCGAGATCCCGGTCATCTTCGATTACCAAGACTTTGAGCGTTGTCATCCGACACCCACCTGTTTTGACATGACGAGGGGCAGCCAGACGACGAACCGGGCGCCCGGCCCGGCCCTGCGGTCGACCTCGACGTCACCACCATGTTGGCTCAGGATCTGTTTTACGATCTGGAGTCCGAGACCCACGCCGAAGGCCTTGGTGCTGTACATCGGTTCGAAAATCTTTTCGAACTCCTCCGGCGCCATGCCGGGTCCGTTGTCGGCGACCGAGATCTCGACTCCTCTGTCGGTTCTGGCCGTGGCGACGGCGAGAATGCGCTCGTTCTCGGGCTCGGCCGCGCCGCCCTCGCCCAACATGGCCTGGCAGGCGTTGTCGAGCAGGTTGACGATGGCCCGCCGGAGGCGCTCGCGGTCAATGGCGACCGTCGCCTCACAGCCGAGCGAGGGGCTGAGCGTGACACTCGGAGGGATCCGGTATTCCCTCAGCAGCTGCCCGAGCCAGTCGTCCACTGCCGTCACCTCCGGCTCCAGTCGGCGTGCCCGGGAATAGTCCAGCAGATCGTTGATGATGTTGTCACAACGGCTGACACTGCGGTCGGCTATCTCGATGGAGCGGTGCAGCAGCGCCTGATCGTCCCGCACCAACCGCTTGATCGCAGCGATCGAAGTACGCATCGCGCCCAGCGGATTGCGCAATTCGTGGCTCACGGTGGCGGTGAGCTGGCCGAGGGCGGCGAGGCGTTCCTTGCGAAGCAGTTCTTTCCGGGTTGACTGCAGCTCTGCGGTGCGCGCCTCGACCCGCTGTTCCAGGTTTTCGTTCAGGCGTTTCAGCTCTTCATCGGCCGTCTCCAGCGTGATCAGGGCGGCGCGCGTCTCCCGTGTCAGAAATATCAGCGCGATCATTCCAAACAGCAGGATGACCGTCGTGGTCGGCAAGACAATCAGGTTTCGTCGTGAGGTCTCCTTCGCGATCCGCCGTTCGACCTCGGCATAGTCAATGCTGTGCTGCCTTTCCAATTGCGCCACGGATAGCGTCAGGGCCTGCGTGGCGCGTTGAAACCTGGTCTCCGTCGAATCGGGTGACGGCGACGCCATATCGATGAGCCGGGCTAGCGCGTCGTACTCTCTGGTGATCTTGTCGACGGTCGCCGCGTACCGCTTGCCGCCATGTTCATCTTGGCGCGCGACGATCGATTCGAGTGCCGTTCGCAGCGCAAATAGTCTCTTCTGCCGGGCCGGCGGGCGGATCGAGTCGGTGCGGCGCGGGGAGTCCAGCAATTGCAGCCGATAGAGCTCGTGCTTCATGCTGGAGGCGAAGGAAATCGTCGGCAGATGGAAGCTGGCGTTTCGGTACTTCTTGTCCCGGATATTGACTTCCTGCCAGACCAGCACCGCCGACGCGGCCGAGAAACAGAGCACCACGGTCGCCGTGATCGAACTGATATAGCGCCGGACCCTCCGATATCGCGACGACATCAGTTCGGCGCCGCCGGAGCCGGCCCCGGGAACTCGGGCAAGGCCCTCCAAACGTCTCTGAGTTGAGCGAAATCATCGATATTGGCCGGCAGGAAACCGCCTGCACCCACGCGTTCGAGGGTCGCGGCGTCCTCGTCGTCGGCCGGGGAAAGGCCGAGGAAGGCGTCGCGCAGTTGGCGCGTGAACGCCGGGTCCAACCCGGGCCGGTGGGCCCAGACATAGTCGGCATAGGGCGGCGTTTCCCAGACCACCCGCAGCGCCCCGGATTTCAGCCGGCCGTCGCGCAGCATGGCGTCCACCACCTCGGCATTGGCCACTCCCAGGTCGACGACACCGTCCCGAACCCAGGCCACGGTCCTGTCGTGGGCGCCGGAATAGCTTACGCTGCTAAAGAAATGCTCGGGCGTTATGCCGAGATCCATGAGGAAGAAGCGCGGCATCAAATGGCCGGAGGTCGACAGGTTGGACCCGAAGGCGAACGCTCGACCGCCGAACTGCCCGACGGCGGCGCCGAGGTCGTCGGCGCGTGCGAGGAAGTATGAGCTGAATTCGAGGTCGAGGTTGCGCATGACCAGCGGCACCGCCTGATGCTCGGCTTGGGCGACGACGAAAGTAACGCCGCCGAAATAGGCCAGATCGACCTCTGCCGCGCCGAACAGCCGTACAAGATCGGCGTAATCCTCCGGGATGACCAACTGGACCGGCATGCCGAGTTCACGCGAGAGGTGTGCGATCAGCGGTCCATAGCGAACCCGAAGCGCTTCATCCGCTTCGTCGGGCAACACGCCGATCTTGAGCGTGGCCGGCAATTCCGGCGCGTCTTCCGGCATGCAACCAGCCATCGGCATGACTGCGACGGCCATTAGACAAAGCCGGAGACGAAAATATGAACACAGTGAGTTCACGTATGAACGCAACGAACCACGGCGAATCTGTTGGCGAACGCTCGAATATAATTGCCAAATGTACTGTAATCCAAAAAATAGGAGAAATATATTACGCTTCCTGGCTGATTTCCCTCATTTTTCGCGCCGATTAGTTAATTAGAAGGCGTTGCAATAAAACCAGACGAGGAAATCCCGATCGGATTTCGATCCGGCCGCCGCCTGCTGCGTGTTGCGGGTGATCTCCTGTGTCGCGCTGCCCTGCTCGGCGGCGGCGGCCGTGGCCGCCATCGCGATCATGCGCGCCTTGATGGTCAGCCGGAACCGCCGGTCGCGTCGCGCCGTTTGCTCAGTCATTTGCGGGGCCCGTGAGGCTGCGGCACCGACGCGGTCTTGGTGCTAATCCCGCGCACTGCCGCTCGCCGGCGCATCTGCGGCCACGGCCCGCGCGCCGGCATGGATCGGCAGCGGCCCGGCCGCCGGGTCGTAGGGCTTGGTCCCCGGGATCTCCGCCTGATGGGCAGTCAGGGTCCCGACCACCAGATAGGCATGCCGGTCGGGAAAGTCGTCGCGGCTCACCAGCAGATGACTGCCGAGGTCGAACAGGGCGGCGAGCGGCACCGCGCCATAGGGCGCGAAGCGGCCGTGGCCCGCGGCGAAGTCGGCCGCCTCGTCGCGGCGCACAAGGATCACCTCGATCTGCCCGGTCGAGATCAGGCTGGCGAGCCGGCGCGCGTCCGGCCCGCGCGCGACGCGCGCCTTGCTCTCGGGCAGGTATTGGCCGAGCAGGCCGGCGACGCGCTTGCCGAGGTCATAGCTCGCGGCATCGGCCTTCGAGGTGCCGATCAGCAGATGCTTCTGCCGATAGGCTACCCACTGGCCGTAGGGCGTATGGCCGCCACCGACCAGCGCCGCGGCGCCGGCCAGCCCGAGCCGCAGCAGCGCGCGCCGGTTCACGGCGCGCCGCCCGGGTTGCGCCGGGGATGAGGGTGGCGTCACTTCTTGCCCTCGAACACGTCGAGGTTCAGCACCGCGGTGACGACGTAATTCGGCACGTCGACGACCTGGCCGACGCGCAGGTCGACGGCGACCGAGCAGAGGATATAGGCCTGCTCCGGGCTCAGGCCGTGCTCGCGGGTGATGTAGTCGATCATGTCGAGCAGGGCGTTGCGCGCCGCCAGGGTCAGGTCCTCCGACAGGTTCTCCAGGCTTTTGAGCTTCTCGGAGTCGATATAGGTCATATAGGCCGGCACCTCGCCCTGCGCCTTCAGCGGGAAGCCCAGCGTCTGGTAGAACCTGGCCGGCGCGATCGCCTTCAGTTGTTGGCCGCCCTCGACCTGCGGCGAGGTGATGCTGCGGCCCTGACCTTTACGGATCTCGGTGACAACCGTGACCCGGGCGCCCATCTCGACCGCGGTGCCGGAGACCTCGCCGTCGCCCTGCGCGAAATGCACGTCGCCGACGAAGAGGCCGCAACCGTCGATGAAGCAGGGCAGCAGCAGGGTGGTGCCGATCTGCATCTGCTTGACATCCATGTTGCCGCCGTTCTCGCGCGGCGGGATGGTGCGCAGGCAGTCGGCCTTGTGGCTGCCGTTCGGGCCGCAGACGGCGCTCGGCAGGGCGCCGGTCGGCTGCGGCGTCAGCACGACGCCGCCGGCCGAGGCGAGCGCCGCCTCGCGCGCCTTCCATTTCGTGACCTCCGGCCCGCCCGGCAGCACCCCGACCGAGCCCATGAAGGGCTGGAACGGCACCCGGACGCCCGGCATCTGCTCGGACACGGCGCCGAGCCGCGAGGCCTTCCAGTTGACCAGGAACGGCTCGGTGAACTTGTCGCGCAGAAAGCCGAATCCTGGTACGATCACCGTATAGCCGTACTGGTCCGGCGCGATGTCGACCAGGGTGACGGCCAGCACGTCGCCGCGCCGGGCGCCCTCTATATGGACCGGCCCGGTCATCGGATGCACCAGGTTGAGGTCGACCGCGGCCAGGTCGTCGGCCACCGAGTCGAGCGCCAGGTCGGAATCGAGCGCGTCGCGCGTCTCGAACACGATGTGCTGGCCGGGCTTCGCCCGCGTCACTGGCGGGATCGCCGGGTGGTAGCGGTTGAAGCAATTCTTGTCGTCGACGCAATGGGCGCCCGACTTCTTGACGACGACGGTGTCGTGCCATGTGACGTCGGTGGTGTCGGCCTTGGCCGAAACGGCGAACGTAATGGCCGTGGCACTCGCCACCGCGAGCAGAATCCGCTGAATGCGCATGGAAGCCCCCTTCCTGTCTGCCGCATTATGCTTGGCGCGCGACCAGCGGCCGCGCGGGCGCGTTCGCGGCGCCTATCGAGAGTATAGGTCAGAACGCCATTAAATCACCAAGATTGCGCGGCGTGCCGTCACGTCATTGCGAGCGTAGCGCGGCAATCTCGCTGTTCGAGACACCACGGCAACGAGATCGCCGCGGGCCTGCGGCCCTCGCGATGACATGTGTATGGCAGGCATCGTCCTTGCCCAGCCTGCCATGTCATTGCGAGCGAAGCGCGGCAATCTCGATGACCGAGTCCCCCGGTATCCGGATCGCCGCAGCGCACGCCCGGAAAATGCGGTCAATCGGTCCTTAACGCCGCCCCGGCCGGCTGCGCCGCCGCCGCCGCGAAATCGATTGCGTCGGCCCGCCAGGGCAGCAAGAGCTCAGCGAACTCGCCGCCCGGCTTGAACAGGGTGATCGTGTCGCCGTCTTGCTCGACGACGCGGACTTGGCCGATCGGAATTTCGGCCGGACGCCGGCCCTGCACCCCCTGCCACCAGATCACTCGCCGGTCCGTGACCACGGCGCGCCGGGCGGTGCCATAGAGCAGGACGCAGATCTTGTGGATGTCCATCGAGTAAGAAAGCAGCGCCACGAACCCGAGGCTGACCAGAAGACCCGCCTCGGTCAGTAACAGGAGCAGCAGCAAGAGAAGTAGCACAGGCGGCCCGAACACGATGGCGTAAGCGGCGACCGCCTTCCAAACAGCGCTCCCCGGCAACCGATACACCACCCGCTCCCCGGGCTGCAGCATTTTGTCGAGCCGGCCCGCCATCGCCCGCCCTCAGACCCGTTCGCCGTAGAGCAGGGAGGCGGTGCGGCGGGCGGCCCAGAGCGGCATCCGGTCGAGCCAGGCGAACCAGCTTCGGGGCTTCTCGCCGTCTTCTCCGTCTCCTTTCGCCGGTACGAGCAGCGCGCGCGCTTCCTCGACGGTCAGCGCCAGGCGCATCGCCGGCATCAGCAGCACCATGCCGACGGTGCCGCCCACGGCCAGGCAGGCGATGAACACCGCCACGACGGTGCCGAGGAGCAGCCCCATGATCATCACCATGATCATCACCAGCTCGTAAGGCGCACCCAGGTCGACCGATATCGATCGATGATCATTCTCCAGACCATGCAGGTCGACGATGCCATGGGTGACGGCGGCCATCCCCAGGAGCGTCAGGCCGAGACCACAGTAGACGGGGTAATAGCCGAGAAACCTGGCCCAGGCTTTCACCTTGGCGGGCATCTCCGGCTCCTCCGGCCCCGGCCCGCCGGTCTCGGCCAGGATCGCCGCGGCGAAGCCCGGCCCGTCGGCCAAGGCGTGCAGCATCGTCTCGGCGCCGGCGCGGTCGCGCAGCATCACCGCGTGGTCGTCGACATGCTCCAGCCGTTCGATATGCCAGAGCGGCAACTCGACGACCTCGGGCCGGATCAGCCCGGACTTGTGCAGCACCCTGAGGTCGGTGACCACGCCCTCGGTGCCGATGCTGAACAGCATCAGCCCGGCGACCACGAGCCCCATAAGGTAGCCGGCGCTCGACGCCGTCTCGGCGCCGGCCCAGGCGAAGGCGATATGCCATCCCCCGGCCAGGGCCGCGCCGACACCGACCGACCACAAAACCCGCCGCCAGCCCATGCGCGTCCGGAACACCACCCGCTCGCCGGGTTGGATCATCCGATCAAGCTTGCCCACCATCGCCGCCGCCTCACACCGGCTCGCCATAGAGCCGTGCGGCGAGGGCGCGGGCGGGGCGGTAGGGGAGGCGCCAGAGGCCGCCGAAGGGCGCCTGGGCCAGGTCGCCCAGGCGGGACTCGAAGATGGCGCGCGCCTCGGCCGCGCTGAGCCGGCGGCGCATCGCCGCGGCCATGAGCAGCAGGCCAGGCACCGTGCCGGCGACCATGGCGATCACCCAGGCGACGCCGAAGACGAGGCCGGCCGGCAGGAAGACGGCGAGGTAGAAGGCCCAGGTGGCGGCCTGCGGTACTTCCGGGTTGTCCCATTCGGCGCGCAGCTCATGCCAGCCGCTATCGGTCAGCATCGCGCCGAGGTCGACCAGCGCGTCGAGGCCGAACATGCCGGCCGTAAGCAGGCCCAGGCTGCCGTAGAGCGCGGCGTTGAAGCCGGCCTGGTCCCACTTCTCCAGCTTCTCGGGCAGTGCCGGCGGGCCCGGCAGCCCGGCTTGCGCCATGATCGCGGCGGCGAGCTTCTCCGGCTCCGGCAGGTGCCACCACTCGCTGGTCGCGCCGGCCCGGTCGGTCAGCTTCAGGATCACCCGGGCGCGCGTCACCTCGGCCAGGTTCCAGAGCGGGATCTCGACGGTCTTCGGCCTGAACAGGCCGGTGCGGTAGATCACCCGAAGCTCGGTCAGCACCGCCTCGGTGCCGTGCCCCATCAATGGCTGCGCCAGGCTCGAGAACAGGCTGGACGCGGCCAGGGCGAGGGCGAAGCGGAAGTCGTTACCGGGCACTATGAAGAAGACGGCGCCGCCGCAGAGGACGGCCAGCCCGCCCATCAGGGCCACGAAGCGGAGCGTCCGGCCCCAGCCCCAGCGGGTGCGGAACAGCACCCGCTCGCCGGGTTGCAGCAGGCGGTCGAGGCTAGTCGTCATCGTCTTTGTGATCGTCGTCGTAGTCGGCGTCCGCCGTCTCCGCTTCCGCCGCCGCCTCGCTTAAGGAGTCGGGCGCCTGCACGTCGGTCTGGCGCAAGCTGGCGTGCGCCACCTTCTGCTGATGCGCCAACGACGGCAGCTCGACGGTCTCGCCGCCGCGCCCGGCCAGTATGACTCGGCCGGTCGCGCGCTCGATCGCCGCGATGTGCCAGAGCGGGATCTCGGTGACGCTGGGCCGGAGCAGGCCTTGGCGGTAGATCACCCGGATGTCGGTGACCAGGGCGGCGCCGGCGTCCCGGCCGGCGAACAACAGCGTCGGCAACAGGGCGCCGCCGCCGCCGATCAGGGCGGTCCAGAGGCCGCCGTCGCCGAACCAGGCCAGGCCGATGGCGGCGGCGACGGGCGTCGCCACGGCCGCGGCGTAGGCGCCGACGGCGTTCCGATAACTGCCGCCGGCCTCGAACAGCACCCGCTCGTCCGGCTGCACCAGGCGTTTCAGGTCATCCGCCATTCCCCTATCTCCTCAAATCGGCTCGCCGTAGAGCCGGGCGGCGAAGCGGCGGGCGAGGCCGAGGGGGCGGCGCAGGAGGCGCTGCATGGGATGCGGTGCCTGCGCCTGCATCGCGAAGTCGAACACCTGCCGCGCCTCGGCCGCGCTCAGGCGGAGCCGCATGGCGACGGCGAAGCCATAGGCGCCGAGCAGGGCGCCGCCGACGAGCTCGACCGCCGTCACGGCGAGAATACCGGTGGCGACGACGACGGCCAGGACCGCGAAGAGGCCATCGGACTGTTCCAACCCGCGCACCCCCTCCAGCAGGCTCTGCCGGTCGACCTGCAGGAACACCGCGGCCATCGCCGCGAGGCCGACGGTCGACAGGACGATAACGCCGGCGGCGACGGCGGTGGTGAAGCCGTTCTCCTGCCAGGCCTTGAGCGGGCCGTCGGCCTCGGCCGGTCCGGGCACGGCGGTTTCCGCCAGGATCGCGCGGCCGAGCCCCTCCGGGTCGGCCAGATGCATCAGCTGCGTCGCCGCGCCGGCGCGGTCGCGCAACGTGACGAAGCCCTTGATCTGCTGCAGTTCGGCGATGTGCCAGAGCGGGATCTCGACGGTGCGCGACAGCGGGCCGCTGCGATAGATCAGCCGCATGTCGGTCAGCACCGCCTCGGCGCCGAAGCCGACGACGAGGCCGGCGAGGCCGCTGAGGCCGGTGAGCAGGCCGGTGCCGAGCTCGGCACGCCAGCCGTCGTCCGAAGCGTAGCCGAGGGCCAGGGCGGTCAGCCCGGCGCCGCCGACGCCCACCGCCGCGAGCAGGCCCGCCTGCCGGTATTTCGGTGGCGACCGAAACAGGATCCGCTCGCCGGGTTGCACCATGCGTTCGAGCTTGCTCGCCATCGCCGCGCTCCATCCCGTTGTTTGTCTTATGTGTGACGCCGGGCGTGGATTCTAAGCCGCGTAGGTTGATGAATCGTTCACCTAAAGCGCGCAGCGTTTACCATAATGCGTCCCGCATCGGGCCGCCCAACAGGTCATCGCGAGGCGCGTTGCGCCGCGGCGATCTCGTAGCCGTGGTGCCTCGCTTGATCGAGATTGCCGCGCTTCGCTCGCAATGACGGGAACGGGGCAATGACGTCCCCGCCGCGCGCTGCCATGTTCGCGGGCCGCCCGCGGCGGTCAGATGCGTTGGCGGTAGAGGATGGTGGCGAGCACGCGGGCGATCCCGGTGAGCAGGGCGGCGGGAATCGCGAACAGCACCAGCCAGGGCGGAATTTCGGCGCGTTCTTCCGGATTGAACAGCTGGCGCGCCTCGTCCGCGGTCAGCACCAGGCGCAGCAGCGGGGTGAAGGCGACGATGCCGAGGCCGTAGCCGATTGAGAGCGCCAGCGGGAAGGCCGGCAGCAGCGCGAACACCAGGGCGAAGCTGACGGCGAAGTCGAGGCCGCCCCAGTCGACCGAGCGGTCGATCAGGACATAGGCCAGGAACACGCCCCCGAAGCCGGCGGCGAGGCCGAACCATTCGCTGAAGTCGCTCCAGCGCTTGACCTTGGGCTTGCGCGCCGCGGGCGCCGGCACGCCGGTCTCGGCGACGATGGCGGCGGCCAGGCCGCGGGTGTCGGCGACCGAGGTGATATGCGCCTGCTCGCCGCTGCGCCGGCGGATGGTGATCCAGAAGGTGACGCGTTCCAGGCGCTCGATATGGCCGAGCGGGATCTCCTCGACATGCGGCTTGATCAGGCCGCCGCGGTGCAGCACCCGGCGGTCGGTGACCAGCGCGGCGGCGCCCCAGCGGTCGACGGTGACGATCAGCCAGAGCGCCACGACCGGCACGATCTTGTTCGGGTCGACCGCCCAGTCGCCCTGGTACCACGACAGCGCCGCCCACCAGGCGGCGGCGAACGGTGCCAGGGCGATCCAGGGCAGCGCCAGATGGGCGAGCGTCCGCCGGGTGCGGTAGACCACCCGCTCGCCCGGCCGGATCAGCTTGTCGAGCCTGCGCCCCATCGCGCCCGTCCCATCCCTCGGCAGTGCCACGTTCCGGCGGCGGAGACTAATCGGCTATGGTTGACAAAGGGTTAGAGGACGGGGGGAGCGTCCCGTCCACGTCATCGCGAGTCCGGAGGCCCGCGGCGATCTCCCGGCCGGCGACCACTTCAGATCGGCTCTTCGTAGAGGAACGTGGCGACACGGCGGGCGGCGGCGAAGGGGAGGCGGCCGGGGATGGAGAGCCATTTCGGCCGCTCGTCCTGGCCGGCGGCGGCGAAGAATTCGCGCGCCTTCGCGGCGCTGAGAAAACGGCCCATGGCCAGCGTCACCAGGATCTGGCCGGCGCCGATGCCGAGCAGGATCGCGGCCGGAAAGGCGGGCAGCGCCGCGAGATGCACCAGGTAGTAGGGCAGGCCGGCCAGCCAGCCCATGGCTATGGCGACCGCGCCCGCGACGAACAGCAGGAACAGCGCGCCGAGGCCGCAGGCGATGCAGAAGAAGCCGCCGGCGCGGCGCCAGGCCCGGATCCGCGGCGAGGGCGGCTTCGGCGCCGGCACGCCGGCTTCCGTGACGATCGCGGCGGCCAGGTCCTCCAGCTTCGGCACCGAGTCGAGATGCCAGGTCTCGCCGGTGCGGCCGCGCAGCGTCAGATAGCCGCTCACCCGCTCCAGCCGGGCGATATGCCAGAGCGGGATCTCCAGGGTCCGGGGCCGGAGGAAGCCGGCGCGGTGCAGCACCCGCATATCGGTGACCAGGGTCTCGCCGCCATAGCGGGTCAGCGCGACGGTCAAGAGCGCGGTCAGCAACATGGTCTGCAGCGCCTGCTGCTCCGAGCCGCCAAGCCAGGAGAAGGCGCCCCAGAGGCCGGTGCTCAGCGCCAGGCCGAGCGCGACCGTCAGCCCGGTCCGCCGCCAGCCCTGGCGGGTCCGGAACGCCACCCGCTCGTCGGGCTGCAACAGGCGGTCGAGCTTGCCGGCCATCGCCCCGCCCTCAGACCGGCTCGCCATAGACCAGCCCGGCGAAGCGGCGCGAGACCCGGGTCGGCAGGCGGAACGGCCAGATGATCTTCTCCCGCGCCTGCATGTCGCGGGAATAGTCGTAGATCAGCCGCACCTCGGCCGCCGAGAGCCGGCGCCGCATGACCAGGATCGCCAGCAGTGCGGCGCCGGTCGCCCCGGCGACATAGGCGGTCAGGCCGACGGCGATCACGATCGGCAGGACGACGCCGAATTGGGCGGCGGCGCTGTCGGGAACCAAGGCGTCGAACGCCCCGTGGGCGTCGGGCACGAAGTAGCCGAAGATGACGGCGGCGCCGTAGGCGGCGGTCGCCGAGTAATGCAGGAAACGCGAGCCGGCCCGCCACCAGCGGAACAGCCGGTCGTCGAGATCGGCCGGCCCCGGCACGCCGGCCTCGGCCACGATCGCCCGGCCGAGCCCGCGCGGATCCGACAGGGCGGTGAAATTCAGGCGGGCCCCGGTGCGGTCGCGAAGCGTCACCCGGCGCCGGCTCTCCGCCACGCTCTGGATGTGCCAGAGCGGGATCTCCACCACCCGGCGCCGGAGCGGCGCCCGGTACAGCAGGCGCTCATCGGTCAGCAGCGCCGATGCGCCTTTCCACAGGATGACGGTCGGCAGGGTGACCAGCAGGGCGAACGGGACGATCAGCGCGGTGCCGAGGGCCGCCATCGAAAAGAGAGCGACGAAGGACGGGACATCGAGCTCGATCGAGTCCCAAACGAACAGGGTGATCACGGTGAGGGTCAACAGGCCCGTGCCGACCAGCGTCTTCAGGGCCACCCAGCCCAAATGCCGCCGGCCCAGGCGGGTCTGGAACAGTACCTGCTCGTCGGGCTGCAACCGGTCGTCGAGCTTGCGCGCCATCGCCGCGTGCCATCCGTTCTTTCATGCCTCGGGTGCCATTGTCGGATGCCATGGTTGATAGTTCGTTCCCATTATTCCCGTTTTTTGCGCGGCCGATTTCAGCCGCCCGTGGCTTGGCAGGCCATATCTGCGCTACGCTCCGGCCATGACCCGCGAGGAATCCCCCGACCTGATCGCCGGCACCGAGCGGCCGCGGGCGCGCGCAAGCCTGGCGGCCGACCTGGCCGCGCTCGGCGTCGCGCCGGGCATGGCGTTGATGGTGCATTGCGCGCTCCGCCGCCTCGGCTGGGTCGCCGGCGGGCCGGAGGCTGTGATCCAAGCGCTGATCGACGCGGTCGGGCCGGACGGCACCCTGATGATGCCGGCTTTCACCGGCCAGGTCAGCGACCCGGCTGACTGGCGGGCGCCGCCGGTGCCGGCCGACTGGCAGGAAACCATCCGCGCCGAGATGCCGCTCTTCGACCCGGCGCGGACGCCGACCCGGGACATGGGCGCCGTCGCCGAGCTGTTCCGCACCTGGCCGGGGGTGCGGCGCAGTGCCCACCCTCAGCATTCCGTCGCCGTCTGGGGCCGGCATGCGGACCGGCTGGTCGCGCCGCACCCGCTCACCTTCGGCTTCGGCGACGGCGCGCCGCTCGGCCGGTTCTACGAGATCGGCGGCCATGTCCTCCTCCTCGGCGTCGGCTACAACCGCAACACCTCCCTGCACCTGGCGGAATCCCGCGCCGCAAACGGCCGCCGCGGCATCACCCGCTTCCCCGTCCTGGAGGACGGTAAGCGGGTCTGGCGCAACTATGCCGAGACCGCGACCGACAGCGAGATCTTCACCCAAACCGGCGCCGCCTTCGAAGGCACGGGCAATGTGACGGTCGGCCGGGTCGGCTCGGCCGAGGCGCGGCTGATGGCGATGCGCGAACTGGTCGATTTCGCCGAAGCCTGGTTCGAGGCCAACCTGCCGGCGGAGGGCGGGTAGCCTCCCGCCGCTACCCACCACGCTATTGCGAGCGCAGCGCGGCAATCTCCCGGTCGGAGTCTCCGCGACCCGGAGATCGCCGCGGCCCTGCGGGCCTCGCGATGACGTGTCTCGGGCGTGGCGCGGGCGCCGGAATTCGGCTATGGGTTGGCGTCTTGCGGGCGTGGCGGAATTGGTAGACGCAAGGGACTTAAAATCCCTTGGGCTTCGGCCCGTGCCGGTTCGAGTCCGGCCGCCCGTACCAGCCTGCCGCGCACGCGGATGACCAGGAACCGAGGATGACCGAACTGAAGATAACCGCGGGGAGCGTCTCCCTGGTCGTCGAGCTGCTCGACACGCCGACGGCGCGGGCCATCGCCGCCGCGGCGCCGTTCGAGGCGGCGGCGCAAACCTGGGGCGAGGAGGTCTATTTCTCCGCCCCCGTCGACGCGGTGCTGGAGCCGGACGCGCGCGACGTGGTCGAGCCGGGCGAGCTCGCCTTCTGGGTCGAGGGCCGCGCCATTGCCATCGGCTTCGGGCCGACGCCGGCCTCGCGGGCGGGCGAGATCCGCCTAGTCTCGCCGACCAACATCTGGGGCCGGGGCCAAGGCGACGTCCGAACCTTTGCCGCCGTGAAAGCCGGCGACCCGGTCACCGTTGAAGTCGTTGGCTGAGGCCGTTTGGTCGTTGTCCCACACCGTCAACCCGGGTTAGAATTTTCGTCATCGGGAGGCGACCAGCGCGCGCTATCGGCCGCACGGTCGGGCCGGCCCGCCTCCGGCGTTGAAGTCCTTGCCTGAAACCGACCATGGGAGGACATCATGGCCACCTACATCACACTGGTGAACTACACCGAACAGGGCGTCCGCGATATGAAGAACGCGCCCGAGCGTATCGAGGCCGTCAAGCAGCTCATCAAGGACATGGGCGGCAAGTTCATTGCGTATTATCTGACGCTCGGCGGCTACGACGCCGTCACCATCACCGAGGCGCCGGACGACGAGGCCGCCGCCAAGGCGGTGCTGCAGATCGCCGGCGCCGGCAATGTCAGGACCACGACGCTGCGGGCGTTCGACGAGGCGGAGGCGACGCGGATCTTCCAGTCGCTCACGTGAACCGCGGAGCGGTCCGCCACGCCTAACCGGTGCCGGCCACGGCGCTGCGCCGTTCCATCAGCGTGACGTCGCGCCACTGGCCGGCCAGCGGGCCGTAGCTCATGCGGCCGAGGCGCTCCCGGCTGCCGACGACGCGGAAGCCGCATTGCTCGTGCAGCGCGATGCTGGCCGTATTCTCCGGGAAGATGCCGGCCTGCAGGGTCCAGAGGCCGGCCGCCTCCGACGCGGCGACAAGCGCCTCAAGCAGGCGGCGTCCGGCGCGGCGGCCGCGCGCCGCGTCGGCGACATAGACGCTGACCTCGGCGACGCCGCCATAGACGCAGCGCCCGGAAACCGGTGACAAGGCCGCCCAGCCGAGCACTTTGCCGTCTCCTGGGCCGCCGGCCTCGGCGACCAGGCGGCAGTCGGCGAGATGGCCGGCGGACCAGGTCTCCCAATCCGGCGCGGCTTCCTCGAAGGTGGCGTGCCCGGTGGCGATGCCCTCGGCGTAGATCGCCAGCACCGCGGCCGCATCGCTCTCCCGCATCGGACGGATGTTCATCACGGTCTCGTCGCTTTGGTTTGCCGGGCCGATGATAGCGCTGCGGTCATGCGACCGTCACCTACCGAGCCGCTTGTTCGGTCGAGGACGAATTAAGTATTGTGTCCCCGAAACTTGGCGCCAGCCCGGAGACCGCCGTGACCCAGCCGCTCACCCTGTTCCACACCGCCGACGTGCATGTCGAGACCTTCGGCGCGCTGTTCGCCGCGCTGGCGCCGGAGATCCCGCTGCATCATCTGGTCGAGGCCGGGCTACTGCGCGAGGCGGAGGCGGCTGGGGCGCTGACCGTCGAGATCCGGGCGCGCGCCGCGGCGGTGCTGCAAGACGCGGCCGCAGGCGCACTGCTGGTGGTTTGCACCTGCTCGACCCTCGGCCCGGCGGCGGACGACGCCGATGCCGCGGCGGCGAACCCGATCCGGCGCATCGACCGGGCGATGGCGGAGCGGGCGGTCGCCGCCGGCGGCCGCGTCGTGCTGGCCGCCTGTGTGCCGACGACCCTTGGCCCGACCCGCGACCTGCTGACCGCGACCGCCGCCGCGGCCGGCCGGCCGCTGGAGCTGAAGGAGCTGCTGTTGGCCGATGCCTGGCCGCTGTTCCTGGCCGGCGACCGCGACGGCTATCTCGACCGGATCGCGGCCGCGCTGCCGGCGGCGGCGCGCGACGTCGACGCCATCGTCCTTGCCCAGGCCTCGATGGCCGGCGCGGCGGCGCGGGCCGGCGACATCGGCGTGCCGGTGCTCGCCAGCCCGCGCCTCGGCGTCGAAGCCGCCATCGCCGCCTACCGCGCCGCGGCGACATAGGTGGTGGACAGCATACTCGTCATCGCGAGGCCCGCAGGGCCGCGGCGATCTCGTTGCCGCGGAGACTCGGTCATCGAGATTGCTTCGCTGCGCTCGCAATGACGTGACGAGGTCCGCGGGCCGGCTACACCCGGTTGATCATCAGTTTTTCCAGGGTCTCGAAGGAACCGGCGCGGAAGCCGATGAACTCGGCGCCGAATTCGCCCGGCTCGGGGCCGAGGCGGGCGACGCGGATGCGGGTCTCGATGCGGATGGCTTGGCCGCGCACCCGGCCGTCGAGCACCACGTCGACCTCGTCGTCGAGCTGCCGCCGGCCCTGGTAGTCGCCCAGGCGGAAGCCGCCGAGGCTGTAATCGGCGGTCTCGTAGCGATGGCCCTCCAGCACCAGGGACAGCAGCGGCTCGTGCCGGCGCCGGTCGCGCCGCCGGTTGCGTTGCTTGCTGCCGATCACTTTGTAGGTTGCCATCGATCCAGTCTATTCAGACTAAGCCTTACTTTGGGTAAACGCCCGCGCCGATTCAGCCGGCATCCGCTATCGCCAGCGTCACCGACTTGTTTGGCGACAGCTCGCTTCTTTCGCGCAGGAAAGTTGATCGCCGCGACGCCCAGAATGGCCGCAACCAGGCCGAGCGCCACAACGGGCGTAATGTGTTCGCCGACAAAAACCACACCGAGGATTACGCCGACGCCCGCCCTCAGGTAGCTCTGGCTGGCAACGCCCATGGAACCAAGTGTCCGGACGAGACGAAAATAGATAAGCAGCGCCGCGCCCGTACAAAATGCCGCGAGCGCGATCGCGGCCAGGATCGCGATACCAGTTGGCTTCAGCGTCCACGGGTGCTCTGTGAGAACGCTTAGCGGAACAAGGCATGCGGTTGCCCAGATCATCGTACCCGCCGCCGTGACCGTCGGCGGCAGGTGAGAGAACTTTTTCCCGTATATCGCCGCTCCGGCATAGAGAACCGCGCCGAGCAAGACCGCCAACTGCCCGGCAACCTGTTGTCCGAGGCCTTTGAGAACATCGACCCCGACGATAAGCGCTACGCCAACGACCCCCAGGCATGCCCCAATCAACTTCGGCAGGTTCACGGCCTCATGGCGGGTGAAGAGCAGCGTGATGAAGAACACGAAGATCGGCGACGTGGAATTCAGGACGCTCGCGAGCCCGCTATCGACGTATTGCTGCCCCCAAGCCAGGACGGTCCACGCACCAATGCTGTTCAACACGGCCTGCACGAACAGCATGCGCCAGGTCTTGCCGTCTTTCGGCAGACGGTGACCCTGCCAGGCCATGACGATCAAAAGGAATGCGGCCGCGATTGTTACGCGTGTGGCGATCAGGGTTACGGGCGGAATGCTTTCGACCGCGATCTTGATGAACAGATAAGACGAGCCCCAAAGAAGCGCCAGCAAAGCGAGTAGGAGGATTTCAAAACTGTGGTTGATCCTTGCGGCGGTCATCGGGAAGGCTCCTCCTAATGGTGCAGATCAGCCTACCCGTCTCCTTCTGCAATATACTTCGCCTGGGATCGAAGTATGAAAAAAAGGCCGTTGCATCGCCTTGTCGGGATAGCTGCCTAGCGATCCGACTCGGCGAACATGCCGACGGCCATTGCGCTCCGAGCACTTCGATGCATACCGAAACACAAGCGGTCGGGTTGGTGCCACGATCGCTCACATCGAAGCCAAAGGAGACGCCGATGATCACCTGTTTCATCCGCTATGAGATCGACCCGTTCAAGAAGTCCGATTTTGCGCGCTACGCAGAAAACTGGGGGCAGGCGATTCCCCGCTGCGGCGCCGGTCTGGTCGGCTATTTTTCGCCGCATGAAGGCTCCAATGTCGTGGCCTACGGAGTCTATAACATCGAAAGCCTGGCCGCTTACGAAGCCTATCGCGCACGCCTCGCCGCAGACCCACTCGGTCGCGAAAACTATGAGTTCGCACAACGCGAGAAATTCATTCGTCGCGAAGACCGGATGTTCCTCAAGCTCGCATCTGCGCCGCATGGACGGTTGGTGCAATCATGATTGCCGTCATTTTAGAGGTCCAGCCGAAAGCGGGTAAGCGGCAGGCCTGTCTGGACATCGCGGCCGGATTGCGCCCGCTGCTTGATGAAATCGACGGTTTCATCGCGATCGAACGGCTCGATCGCCTGTCCGTACCGGTAGAAAGACACGGAGGGCCCGAACGCATCGATATCACGAACGCATCGAATACAGGCACGACCAGCGGAGTCTTTTCCGGGGAGGCGCACAGCGTCGAAGGTCCCTCAGGTCAGGTGTCGAACCCCAAACATCTTGCGCAGTGCCTCATAGCCGCCGGGCGTTACCTCCAGGGCGCGTGTGCCCTTGATGCGACGCACGAATTTTCTCTGGAAGAAATGCGCGCAGATCGAGGCACCAACTTTACCTGCGACATGGGGCCGGCGCTCGCTCCAGTCCAGGCATGGTCGACAAAGCGGCCGCGTGGAAACGCGCCTGCCCGGCGGAACCCTCGTGAGATCGATGCCGTGGCGGCCAAGAAACTCGATGCCGTCGTCGAATATCAGACCGGCTTCATCATCGAGCTCAATCACACCTTGCGTGACCAGCGCATCGGTTATGGCAACGCCGAGCCGGCCAGCGAAATGGTCATAGCAGGTTCGAGCCCGGCGCATCGCCTCGTCGCGCGGACCCGGGGCGATCTTGCGCTTCGGCGGCGCGGTGCCTGAGGCAATCTGCATGATGCCTTCGAGCATACGGGCGATCGCCGGCGACGCGAGGCGGTGATAGCGGTGTCGTCCCTGTTTCTCGACTTTCAGCAATTCGCCGGATGTCAGCCGCGCCAGGTGGCTGCTGGCCGTCTGCGGTGTGACGTTCGCACAGCGCGCGAGTTCAGTGGCCGTAAGTGCTTGGCCATCCATCAAGGCCGCGAGCATCGCGGCACGCGCAGGCTCACCGACGAGGAGACCGATTTCCGCGATCTGGTTTGTGTTGACCATCGGGGCACCTTTCGACGCCCAGTCTATCATCTTGCGAATGCCAATACTACGACCGTGGTCGAAGTATCATAGTCAAGCTTGCAGGTCGGCGCGCAGGATCCTGAGCACCCGGTCGAGCGGCTCGGGGCGGTGGCATTCGCACGCCGCGGCGGCGGCGGATGCGAAGCCGTCGGACATAAAAAGGGGACATTCTTCTTTTTTCGGCCATTTTATGTTTTAAAACAGTCTCTTACTAGGCAAGGCGGGTTGCGTCTTCCCGCGAGACCGGGCAGCCTGAAGGACTTGCGGCCAGAAAACCAGCCATAGTGGTCTGCCGTTAACCATCTGATTTTAAAACTAAAATCCCTTGAAAAAGAAGAACGTCCCCTTTTTCGCCTGGAGGCCGGCGCACGCGCGGTCAGTACACGCGCGCTCAGTAGCGGTAGTTCCAGCCGGTTTCGCCGGCCATGCCCCTGGGCATGATGTTGAAGCTGATCGAGACCCGGCGGTTGTTGCCCTGGTAGGGCATCACGGCGTGCTGCAGCTCCGAGGGCCAGAGCAGCAGGTCGCCGGTCTCGACCGGCACCTCGATGCGGGCGCTGTTCAGGTCGTTCGGCTGCCTGGTCGCAAGCGCGATCATCTTGACGCGGATCGGGCTGTAGAACGAGATCGGCGAGCGCCCGTCGCCGACCTCCGCGTAGTAGGTGCCGGACAGGAGGCTGTTGGCGTGCTCATGCGGGTAGTGCGACGCGGCCGGCTCCGGCCGCTGCAGATTGCACCACATGGTGCTGATCGCGAGATCCTCGAAGGCATAGCCGAGCCGCTCGCCGACCACCTCGCGGGCCTTGGCGATGATCACCTCGACCAGCGGTCCCAGGCGGCGGTTTTCCTGCAGCTTGTCGTCCTCGGAAGTGTAGTTCCCGGGGCTCGTGGTGTTGCGCGTGAACGGCTTCTCGCCCAGCACCTCGGCCAGGATCTCCTGGTTCTCGAGGCCGAGCCCGGAAAACTTGAACACCGGCGTCGGGAACAGGCGCATCTCCGTCGCGGTCGCTATCGCGGCCTCCCTACCTGGCATCGGCTCTATGGCCGATTTCGGCATATTCTAGGCAGGCCCGGCCCAACGGCACTATTGGAGTGCCATAACAAATATGTAAAACGAATTGTGCCGAAATAGGCGGTCAGACTGTCGGGGGCGGCCGACGAAAAATCGCCGTGCCTCGCTTGACAGCCGCGCGCGGCCGGCCGGACAATGCCGGCAATAACAATAATTTATGCCGATAGAGGAGGAAGTCACATGCCCTTAGGCAGATCGATCCGTCTGGCCGTTACAGGATTGGCGGCCGTGGCCGCCCTGGCGCTGTCGCCGGCGCAGGCGCAGCAGAAGGAAATCAAGATCGGCGTGATCTACGACTATACCGGCCCGCTGGCGGGCGGCGGCTCCAACCTGCAGGCGCTCGGCGCCAAGATCATGATCGATTACTTCAACGCCAAGGGCGGCGTCGAGGGCTACAAGATCAACGCCATCTACGCCGACGCGCAGAGCAAGCCGGACGTGGCGATCAACGAGGCGGTGCGCCTGATCGAGCAGGAAAAGGTCGACATGCTGCTCGGCTTCTATTCCAGCGCCCAATGCGTGCCGGTGTCGGCCAAGGTCGACACCCTGAAGAAGTTCATGTGGATCACCACCTGCATCTCGCCGGCAGTGCTGAAGGGCCGGCATCTGAAATACGTCTTCCGGCCGCAGCCCCATGGCGGCCTGTTCGGGCTGATCTCGCCGGAGTTCCTGGCGAACTATTCCAAGGAGAAGCTCGGCATCGAGCCGTCGAAGCTGAAGGTCGCCATCATCCACGAGGACGGCGCCTATGGCAGCGGCGTCGCCGCCGGCAACGAGGCGGGCGCCAAGCAGCATGGCCTCAAGGTGGTGCTGAAGGAAGGCTATTCGGCGAGCGCGCCGGACCTGTCGTCGCTGGTCACCAAGCTGAAGCGGGCCCGCCCCGACGTCATCCTGCACACCGGCTACAACCCGGACATCACGCTGTTCCTGCGCCAGTCGCGTGAGCTCGGCCTGCGCTTCAAGGCGCTGATCGGCCATGGCGCCGGCTACGGCGTGCCGGACAAGCTCTACGAGGCCGTCGGCAAGGACGCCAACCACATCTTCAACGTCGATCCGGTGTCGATCTGGCTGCTCGATCCGAAGTCGCTCGCCGCGGGCCTCGGCGACATCACCAAGATGGTCGGCGCCGAGTACAAGAAGGTCCACCCGGATGTGAAGGCGTTCTCCGCCCATGTCGGCATGGCCGCCAGCAACTCCCACGTCTTCTTCAACGACGTGCTGCCGCGCGCCATCAAGAAGTACGGCGGCATCGACGGCGAGGCGCTGCGCAAGGCGGCGATCGAGACCGAC
>CAJHXX010000123.1_pt1 | contig 27808 bp, 33 predicted proteins | sample 9198511 | NCBI WGS metagenome assembly CAJHXX01 (sample SAMEA7708325, study PRJEB35096) | sediment metagenome | biome: marine neritic benthic zone biome [ENVO:01000025]; feature: sediment [ENVO:00002007]; material: shallow marine sediment [ENVO:03000034] sea grass bed [ENVO_01000059] ...
CCTCGATGCCGTAGCGGCTCGGATGCTGCGCCCGCATACGCTGCAGGAAGGTGGCGTCGGGCTGGAAGGCCCCGCCGGTATTCCGCAGCAACAGGCAGTTCGGCCAGTTGATGGCGACCGTCGTCAGGTCGAGGTCGCCATAGGACGGATATCGACGTCCATTGCGAAGCTCGCTCCAATAAGTGGCGATGTCATCGGGCACCGCCTTGAGCGTCTGATCGAACTCGGCCGGTGTGCCGGACAGCCGGCGCGGCGGCGCGGCGCGGCCTTGCCGCGTTTTGCGCGAGCTCGCCTCGACCGCGGCCGGATCCAATTCCCTGATCTGCCGTGTGATGTCTCCGGCCTTGGCCGGCGCGGCCTCGTCGCCATCGGATTTGACGTCTCGCCCGGTCAACGTTGCCGGCGGCCGGGCCCCACGATCCCTCGACCCATCCATCGCATTCGCCTATTTTTTCTTGAGCTTGCCGCCCTTGGCGGCCTTGGGCGCCGGCTTGCTGGCGGCGGCCGGCTTCGCCTTCGGCATCTTATCGTCGGCCGCCTCGGCTTTCGGCTTGGCCGCGGCCTTGACTTCGGCATCGAGCGGCGCGGCCGGGATCGCCGTCTTCACCTGCTGGCCGTGCAGCACTTCGCGCAGCACTGTTTCGGCATTGTCCAGATAGCCGAGATAGGAATCGACGGCGCCGCCGACCAGCTTCTTCGCGCTAATCCCGAGCTTGGCCGCCATCAGAACGAGGCGCTGATGCTGCTCCGGCGGCAGCACAAGGGTGATCTCCGGCAATCCGGACTCGGCGGATTTCTCCGGCATGCTCGGCCAGGCGGCGGCACCCTCGGTCGAGACCACCCAGTCCGGCGGCCTGAATCCTTCCGCACTCGCGCCACCCTTGGCGGCAAGCAGGCTGCTGTCCAGCTTCGCGACGGATTTGTTGCTCATGGCGTCATCACCCATTGATTTCACCGAAACCTGTCGCCCGCCGCGAGGTTCCGGGCCCGCCGCGACCCCGTCGCGACAGCCCGGCGCGGGTTTTCACGGCACCACTTGTCGATCTGCTTCCACAGCAGGACGATCTCGTCACGCGCGGCCGTGGCGCCGGGCAGCTCCATCACCGTGCGGCCGTCGATCATGCTGGACGCGTAGTCGGTGCGATGGTGGATGACGGTCGGCACCAGCGGCCCGTGTTGCGACAACGCTACCGCCGCCTCCTCGGTGATCGACGCCCCGGCGGTGGCGCCGTTGAGAACGAAGATCCACGGCTTGCCGAGACGCTCCGCCAGCATTACCGTGGCCGCAACGGCGCGCAGGTCGTGCGGACTCGGCCGCGTCGGTATCACCACGAAATCCGTACAGGAGATCACCTCGCTGATCGACGATGTAATCGCCGGCGGCGTATCGATGACCAGAAGCTTGATGCCGAGATGACGAATACGCGCCACATCATGCCTGAGGTCGGCAAGCGACGTGCGCGCGAACAGCGGGGATTCCGCCTCCCGATTGTTCCACCAGTCCGCCAGACTGCCCTGTGGATCGGTGTCGATGACCGCGACCGGGCCGGCGCCTGACCGCTCGGCTTCGACGGCGAGATGGCCGGCGAGCGTCGTCTTGCCGGATCCGCCTTTCTGTGATGCCAACGCCATCACCCGCATGTATCTCCACCTCCTGAACAGTCGCGTCGCCTATCGGACCCGGCCATCGGCCGCGTACCGGGCGACAAATCGCAATTACATGGCCGGGCGCAGCAGTGCCGATTACGGCACCCCGGCGCGCCCTGCCAGAGGACAGCCATCAGACTGAGTGTGGTCGAGAAAGGCTAAGAATGGGTTATCGTTAGGATATAGTTATACATCATTTTTTATCTGTTATTTCAATAATTTATCCGGTAATTTTAGCACGCGATATGAAGATTGTTAGCGCTTCTCCGGCTCAACCAAACAACGTGCCGGAAGCGATCCGTGCGCCTTCCGTGAGCGCCTTCAGCTTCTCCCAGACGATATCGGCGGCGACGAAGGCGGCCCCGGCCGAAGTCTCGAAGCCGCAGTCGGTACCGGCCAACACCCGGCCGGGGTCGCCGACCGCCTTCGCCACCAGCTCGATCCGGTCGGCCACGGCCAGCGGGTGCTCGACGAAATTGGTGGTGGTGTCGATCACGCCGGCGATCAGCAGCATGTCGTCGGGCAGGCCGTGCCGTTCGAAACAGTGGTATTCGTGGGCATGGCGCGGATTGGCCATGGACAGCATCAGGGCGCCGGCCTGGACCTTGGTGATCAGCGGATAGATGTCCTCCAGCGGCACGTCGCGGTCATGCGGCCCCTCGTAGTTGCCCCAGCAGACATGCAGGCGCACCCGGTCCCGCGGCACCCCGGCGAGCGCGCCGTTGATCGCCTCGACCACCATCTCGACGAAGCCCAGAAAGTCGGCCAGCGGCCGGTCGGCGAAGGAGGTGTGGCGCTCCAGCGCCAGGTCGGGCGCGTCGATCTGCAACAGGAAGCCGGCCTCGACGATCGCCCGGTATTCGACCGCCAGCGCCTCGGCCAGCGCCGCGACATAGTCCTCGAGGCTCGGGTAGTGGGCGTTCAGCATCGCAGAGGCGATGATGCCCGGCGACGGCGCGGTGACGAACGCCTCCGCGAAGCCGCCGTCGGCCGCCGCCAGCAGGCGCCGGAATTCGGCGCATTCGCGCGCGATCGCCGCCGGGTCGGTATAGCGCACCTCACCCTGGGCCTGCGGCGCCCGCAACACGCTGACCGCGTCGCCGTCGCGCGAGGCGCGCATCATCTTCTCCATATAGCCGGGATAGGCGGTCATATCGCGCATGATCGGGCGTTCGCTGACGCCGCCGAAGCCGCTCATGCGGTGCTGCACATAGGTGAAGAAGTTCTCTCGGCCCTGCTCGCCGTCATTGCCGATGTCGATGCCGGCGGCAACCTGCCGGGCGATGACGTCGCGGCGCGCCGCTGCCACGGCCGCGTCCATCGCCGCCGCGTCGACCGGCTTGCCCTGGAACCTGGCGGTATGCATCGCCTGCAGCGCCTTCGGCCGCGGCAGGCTGCCCGCATGGGTCGTCAGGATTCGCGATTCGCTTGGCTGCATCGGTCACCTCCGCCCCTATCTTGGCCCCGCCGGCTGTCCCAGACAAGGAAGGCGCCGTCCCCGGCCGGGGACGGCGCCTGTAGTTGGAACGTAAGGTGTGCCGCGGTTGTTGTGGTTGTCGCGGCGAATTCGTGATTGTCGTCGGATTCGGCGTCAGCGCACCGTCGTGATCCAAGCCGTCACGCCGGCATCGCCTTTGGCCGCATCCACGGCAGCCACGTTCACCATAACGTTAGACATCGGATCACCTCCTTTCGGTTGTTGCAATCATGGCCCGCAGTCCCGCATTTCGGAACGCGGAAGTCAAGCACATCAAATCGGGCGCCGGGCGCGCTCAGATCGAGTAGTCGGGCTCGTCGGTCCAGCGCTGTACCATCTCGTGCGACGGATGCTCGGAGCCGGCGCAGCCGACCACCTTGGCCGGCACCCCGGCGACCGTGCAGTTGGCCGGCACGTCGTTCAGCACCACGGCGCCGGCGGCGACCCGGGCGCATTCTCCGACCTCGATATTGCCCAGCACCTTGGCGCCGACGGAGATCAGCGCGCCCTTGCGGATCTTCGGATGGCGGTCGCCGGTCTCCTTGCCGGTGCCGCCCAGCGTCACGTGGTGCAGCATGGAGACGTCGTCCTCGACCACCGCGGTCTCGCCGACCACCACGCCGGTCGCGTGGTCGATCATGATGCCGCGGCCGATCCGCGCCGCCGGGTGGATATCGACGCCGAACATCTCCGAGATGCGGCTTTGCAGGTACAACGCCATCGGCTTGCGGCCTTCGTTCCAGAGCCAGTGGGCGACGCGGTAGCCGATCAGCGAATGGAAGCCCTTGAAGTAGAGCAGCGGCTGCAGATAGCTGTTGCAGGCCGGGTCGCGCTCGAACACCGCGACCACGTCGGCACGCACGGCGGCGCCGATATCCGGATCCTTGGCGTAGGCCGCGTCGAACACCTGGCGCAGCAGCATCGCCCGGACCTCGACGGAGCCGAGCTTCTGCGCGATCTGATAGCTCAGCGCCTGCTCGAAACGCTCATGGTTGAGCACTGTCGCATGCAGCAGGCTGGCCAAAATCGGCTCGCGCTGGGCCATCTCCAGTGCTTCGTCGCGCAATCGCGCCCATACCGGGTCGACATCGGCGAACTTCCTGACGGTTTCGGGCATCGGTTTCACCCCTGGCTTGGACCGGCAATTCTCCGGAACTCTACCGCAATTTCCGTCCCTTTGCGCCCAATTCTGTGTGAATAGGTCGCTTGCAGGTCTATAGGACCATATGGCGCCTCGGCCGGCCGGCGTCCAGGGGATGGCGCCGGGCGGCAGGGGCTTTGCTATAGTCCGAACCGGCTGAAATCAGGGAGTCGAGAAAAAATGCCAAAAAGCGTTGGCGTGATCGGCCTTGGCGTCGTCGGGCGCCGCACCCTGGCCAACATGCTGGCCCATGACGGCCTCGCCGTCGCCGCCGCCTGGGACCTGGATCCGGCGGCCTGCGACGCGGCCCGGGCCGACCATCCAAACCTGAAAATCGCGGCGGACCCAGAGGCCCTGATCGCCGATCCGGCGACCGACGCCGTCTACATCGCCGTGCCGCCGCTCGCCCATGCCGACTATGTCGCGGCCGCAATGGCGGCCGGCAAGGCGATCTTCTGCGAAAAGCCGCTCGGCATCGATGTCGCCACCAGCCGCGCCCTGGTCGCGCAGGTCGCGGCGAGCGGGCTCGCCAATGCGGTGAATTTCGTGCATGGCGCGACCGCCGCCGGCAGCGCCATCGAAGCGGCGCTGGCCGCGGGCGATCTCGGCGAGCTGGCCGGCGTCGACATCCGCCTGCATTTCTCGCGCTGGCCGCGCGACTGGCAGGCGCCGGCCGACTGGCTGCGCTTCCGCGACCAGGGCGGCTATGTGCGCGAGGTGTTGTCCCACTTCGTCTATCTGACGGAGCGGCTGTTCGGGCCGGCCAGCCTACGCCGATCGGTCCTGCGCTACCCCGAAGACCCCAAGCTCTGCGAGACCCATGTCCTGGCGGAGCTCGACTGCGACGGGCTGGCCGTGACCGTCGCCGGCTCCAGCGGCGGCGCCGGGCCGGACGTGGTCGACTACCTGGTCTGGGGCGCGAAGCGGTCCTACCGCCTCTACGACTGGTTCAACCTGCAGCAGAGCGACGGCGGGCCGTGGCAGGAGGCGCTCGGCGACATCGCCGACAAGCGCCAGGACGCCTTCATGCGCCAGCTCTCCGCCCTGGCGGCGATGCTGAACGGCGAGCCGCATAGCCTGCCCGATTTCCGCGCCGCGCTCTCGGTGCAGGAGCTAGTCGAGGAGATGCTGCAACAATGAGCGAGGACGTGGACGCGATCCGCGACTGGTTCGCCGCCTGGGGCGGCCACGTCGCCGCGGTCGATTTCGAAAGCGCCCGGCCGCTGTTCGACGACGCCGTGATCGGCTTCGGCACCTATATGGACACGGCCACGGGCCTCGACGAGCTGGAGCGGCGGCAATGGCGCGGCGTCTGGCCGACCATCGAGGGTTTCCGCTTCAACCTCGCGAGCCTGAAATCCGTTGTCTCGCCCGACCGCCGCCAGGCCTTCGCCGCGATCACCTGGTCGTCGACCGGCATCGCCGCGGACGGCGGCCGCTTCGAGCGGCCGGGCCGCGCCACGGTCGCCTTCGCCCGCCCCGCCCCCGACCAGCCCTGGCGCGGCATTCACACCCATTTCTCCCTCAATCCCGGCACGCCACAGACCTCGCACGGCAAGCGGCCGGAGGCGGGTGGAAGCGGCTAGATTTCGTCGGGCAGCGGCGCCTTCGGTCCTACGGCCGGCCCTTCGACGGTCCAGGCTGTGCCGGGCTTCGGCTCGCCGCGGCGAATTTCCGGCTCCGTCGCGAGCAACAGGTCGAACACCATCTTTTCGGCCAGCGCTTCGAAGGCTACTTCGAGATCGCTTTGCAGCGCGGGCGGGTCACCTTCGGCCGCCTCGAAATAGTTCCGCTTCGGGCTCGAATACCGCCATCTCCGCAGATAGGGTTGCCCGGCCTCGCCCGACACGACGATCCGGGCCCGCGTAACAAGTTCGATCGACAGGTCGGGGTCGACCCCGCCTTCACCTACGAGCGCGAATCTGATGATATTGATCTCGATCCGGCTGTCGGGAGGGATTGCCGCATCGCCGTCATGGGTGCCTTCGATCCGGTTTGCGGCAGCCGCGGCCTGTCCGCTCGAATCGACAAGCCGGAGGTTGGTTTTCTCCGTGGCCAGCCGGAGGAACCGGCGCCGGAGCTCGGCCGCCGGCCGCGATTGGTCCAGCACCGCGCGGATCTGTGACCGGGCCCGGTCGACCTTCTCGTATTCATACCCGGTGCCGGCACCCTTTACCGCGCCGATCAGGGCGCCCACCGGGGCATACAGGACAGAACCCACCAGCGTCAGGAGGCAAGCGGGGGGCATGATGGCACCAAGCCCATCGCAAACATCGAGGCCGTACCGCAGGCTGGCCATCGCGCCCTCGCCAGCGCCCTCTGCCGCACCGCCGCCAAATCTTCGGGCCGGTGCTGCGGCCTCCAGGACCCCCTTGAACGGCTCCACGACGACGGCGACCGTGCCGAGCCGTGAGCGAATTTCCACCGGCGGCGGCGCGAGCTTCGTCTCGGTGGCGCAGCCGGCGAGAAACAGCAGCAGCAACCAAGCCACCGCGACGATCGGGCTGATCGCGACTGAAAGCCGCGACACCCAGCGGTCGGCCGGCCTTCCATGACCTGAGTCGATTGTGGTCTGATACATGCTTCGCTCCCACATTTGCGGTGCGGCCGAAAGACCCTGACTCGATCCTGGGCGGAACGATTGGCAAAGCGAAACACTGTGGAATGCCGCGAACGGCTAAGCGGTGGCCGCTCGCGACGTCACCGCAACTCCATCCCGGGACCGGCGCCCGGCTCGCCGCGGCCTGATTCCGGCGCCGTCGCGATCAGCAGATCGAACACCATCTTTTCGGCCAGCCCCTCCAACGCGGTGCCGAGATCGGCGCGCAGCGCCGGGTCGTCCTCGGCGGCGTCGAAATAGCGCCGTTTCGCGCCTGCATATCGCCAATCGCGCCGATAGGACGCACCGGCCTCCCCCGCCAGGACGATCCGGGCACGCGCGGCGAGGTCGATCGACCATGTCGATCCGGACCGGTCGTGGTTGACCAGCGCGAAGCGGGTAATCTCGATCTCGATCCGGCTGTCATGAGGCGGCGGCGCGTCGCCGTCATGGGTGCCTTCGATGGCGTCCACGGCATCCCCGTCGACCAGCCGGACATCGGTCTTCGCCGCGCCGAGCCGCAGGAAGCGGCGCCGAAGCTCGACTTCCGGCCGAAACCGCGGCATCGCCGCGGGGTCGTATCCCGGCTCCTCTGCGTCGCCTCCCGCGCCATACACCTCGACGACACCGACCACGGCGCCGACGATCGCGGCGATCGGGAACGTGGCCGCGACGATGGTGAGGCACGCGAGCGCGGCCTCGCCCCCAGTGCCAGCGCATCCCTGAGCCAAATGCCCGCCGAACTGAACACCGGCAACGAAGCCCTCCAGCGCGCCCTCGCCCGCGGCCAGCAGCGCGTCGGCACCGCGCTCTCGGGGTGCCCACGCCAACGCCATGGCCTCCTGGAAAGGCACCGCGCTGACCGCGACGGTGCCGAGCCGCGCCCGCATCTCCGGCGGCGACGGCGCGATCTCCGGCGCGGTGGAGCAGCCGGCGAGGAACAGCAGCAGCCAGAGCAGCGCGGCCGCGAGCTGCGACAGCCAGCGCTCGGCGCGCCCGCCGCGGCTTGGCGTCTTCGCAAGATGCATGGTTCCGGTCTCCCGCCGAAATGCTGACCGGAAGATCCGGAAATGCGAAGCGGGGCGGAATGCCGGGATGCGGACGGCCGCGCGCCTGCTATTCTCCGTCGAAACACCAGAGGCGAGCCGCGACATGCACGACCCGATCCAACGACACCCGACGCGGGCGGAACAGCTCGATATCCTGGCCAGCCTGGTCGACGACCAAACGGCAACCGGCGACCGCCTGCTCGATCTCGGCATGGGCACCGGCTATGTCGCCCGTCTGATCCTGCAGCGGCGGCCCGACCTGAAGATCACCGGCGTCGACCTGAAACCCGAATCCCTGGCCGAAGCGGCGGACAACCTGGCGCCGCTCGGTGACGGCCACGATTTCGTCGCCGGCGACCTGATGCGGCCCGGCGACATCGCCTTGCCGCATGATGCGTACAAGATCGCCTATAGCGCCCTCACCTTCCACGACCTGACCGATCCGGCGAAACGGGCGCTGATCGCCTGGGCGGCCGAGCGCATCGTGCCGGGCGGCGAGTTCCTGCTCTATGACCGGCTGCTTCTCACCGAGGCGGCGGCGTTTCCGTTGCAACAGAGTCTCTGGCGGCGGATCGAGGCGGTGCATGGCCGCGGCATGGCGACGACCGAGAGCTTCGCCGCCTACCGGGAAAGCATCGGGCCGACCAACAACCCGGCGGCGCTCGCCGACTATTTCGACTGGTTCCGGTCCGCCGGCCTTGGCCCCGCCGTGCTGCACCTGCACGGCAACGTCGCCCTGCTCGCCGGCGTCAAGCCGGCGTAGGGCGCGCGGCGAAAACAGCGCGCACGGTCTCCGGCACCCGCCGTATCTCGGCGTTCTCCAACAGGCCGCGCGCCGCCATCTCGCGGTGGCATTGGGGCAGATTGTAGTGCGGCACCGACGGGTACATGTGGTGCTCCACGTGATAGTTGACGTGGTGCGGAAACAGCAGCCACAAGAGCCAGGGCGGCCCGAGATTGGTGCGCGCCGCGGTCAGCGGCGAGGAAAAGTCGGTTACCGCGCCATGCTCCAGGATGGCGCGGGCGCGCAGGATCGCCTGCAGCACGGTCACCAGCGGCAACAGCCAGAGAGCCAAGTATTCGACGCCGTAGCCGGCGGCAAAGGCGGCGGTCGGCGCCGCCACATGGAACGCGACCACCGTCCAGCGGTCGCGGCGCGCGGCGGCGCGCAAGGCCGGCGCGGTATCGTCAAGGGGCCGCTTGGCCGCCTCGACATCGTCATTGATCGCCGGCGCTCCGAAGAAATAGGCGTAGGTCTTCCAGGCGGTCAGCCCGGTGAGGTCCTTCAGCAGCTTCTTGGCCAGGTAGGCGCGGCCGCGCGGATAGCCGCCATGCAACGGCACGTCCGGGTCCTGCGCCTCATAGAGATGGTTGTGGTGCAGGCGGTGAATGACGCGATAGGTCGCCATCGAGATGCCGACCACGGTGCCGCAGAGCCGCCCGACCGCGTCGTTCAGCGGCCGCGAGACGAACATCCGGTAATGCGCCGCGTCATGCGCCAGCACGAACAGCGCCTGCTGCCGCGTCGCGATGACCAGGACGGCAGCCACGATCACCGCCGGATGCCACCAGACCAACGCCGCCGCGACGGCGAGCCCGATGACGCCGAAGGTGCGCAGCACCGCTAAGGCGGATTTCCACGGACTCAGCACCGTGAGAAGCTTCACCACCTCCGGCGGCAGGCCGCGGCGACGCAGGTCGTCGCGGAACTCTTCGCCCTTCCGCGACCCAGCCATCTCAGACATCGGCCGGTCCCCCGGGCTTGCGGCCGCCGAAAATCGCGTGACCGGCCCGCATCCAATGCACGTCGACCGCTTCGAGACCGGCCTCCGCGAGCCAGTGCAGCTGGTCGAACAGGGCCGAAGGCTGGTCTATCGGATCCGGCTCCGGATCGGCGTAGTAGTTCCAGCCGAGCGCCCGGAATTCCGCGAAGGCGTCGAGATTGCCGTCGATCTCCAGCGCCCGCTGCCGCACCGCGGCATCCCAGGCATCGGCCGCCAGCTTGACGCCGGCGGCGGAGGCGGGCGCCACCAGGTCGGCGATCACCAGCGCGCCGCCCGGCGCCAGCGCCGCCGCCATGTCGGCATAGAGCCGGCGCTTGCCCGGGCCGTCCAGGTGATGGATGGCGAGCGAGGACACCACTGCATGGGCCGGCCGGTCGAAGTGCCGCCAGGCGGTGTCGGCGAGATCGAATTCCCGGGTCTCCAGGCGCGCCGCCGCGGCCGCCGCCCCGGCACCGGCCATGGCGCGAACACTCGCCAACATGCGCGGCGAGCCGTCGAAGGCGAGCACGCGGGCCGCGGGGAAGCGGGCCAGCAACGCCGCCGACAACAGCCCCGCGCCGCAACAGAGCTCGACCAGCGTTGCGCCATCGGCGGCCGGCGGGATCAGGCCGCAGATGGTGTCGATCTGCGCCTCCCGGTCGGGGACGAAGTACTTGCCGTAATCGATGAACCGGCCGCTGTCGGCCTCCGTCCAGCCCGTCGCCATCCCTATCCTCCGCAAATCGGAGGACGGATTATAGACCGGCTGCGCCCGGTTGGCGCGCCTCAGATTTGCGTGTTCGACAGCTCGCCGGCCAGCCCGGCCACGGCCTTGTCGTAGAAAGCCCCGATCGTGTCGCCGAAGCCGCTGGTGCCGGCAATGGTCAGCGCCAAGACCAGCAGGACGATCAGGAGATAGTCCCAGATCGGGGAGCGGCGGCGGCCGTCCGGGTCCGGAATGTTGTGCAACGCCGTCATCCACGTTCTCCCTGTGATTGCACGAACACGGTGCAAACCGGATGCCACTCACCCGGCGACTAAGGGAATCAATCGCTTATCGGCGCAGCATGGCCGGACGGCCGAATCCGATGTAAGCTCCGCCGACACTCCACGACCGGTGCCGGAGGCAGGCCATGCGATACACCTTGATGGACAGCCCGGTCGGCCGCCTGCTGCTCGCCGGCGACGGCGACGGGCTCGGGCTGATCAGCTTTCCGGGCGGCAGCAAGGCGCGGTCGCCGGAACCCGGCTGGCGTGCCGACCCGGCGCCCTTCCGGGCGGCGATCGACCAACTGACCGCCTATTTCGCCGGTACGGTGACCGATTTCGACTTGAGGCTGGCACCGCGCGGCACGCCGTTCCAGCTTCGCGTCTGGCAGGCGCTCCGCGCCATTCCCTATGGCGAGACGATCTCTTACGGGGAGCTGGCGCGCCGCGTCGGCCGGCCCGAGGCGGCACGCGCCGTCGGCGCGGCGAACGGCGCCAACCCGCTGCCAATCGTGGTGCCGTGCCACCGCGTCATCGGCGCCAACGGCAAGCTCACCGGCTTCGGCGGCGGCCTCGAGACCAAGGCGGCACTATTGGCGCTGGAGGGCGCCGGCGCGACGGCCGGCGCACGCCAGACCGAATTCGCCTTCTAGGCAGAAGCGACTTTCACCGCATCCACAGCTCGGTTCGGGGATGTATGGGCCAGTTTGAATGAAGTGCTGACAACGTCAGGCGTTATGGATGGAATGGCGATGAGTAGATCAGTCAGAAGCTCAAATACGCACACCACCGGGCCGACTTTTCGAACTTTGCTCAGACATTGGCGAACGATCCGCTGTCTCAGCCAGCTCGCTCTGGCCGAGGACGCAGGGATATCGACCCGCCACCTGTCGTTCCTGGAAACCGGCCGCTCGCTTCCGAGTCGAGACATGGTTCAGCGACTGGCTGAAAGCCTCGATGTCCCACCTGCAGATAGAAACGTCTTGTTGCTCTCGGCCGGCTATGCGCCAACCTATCCTGCGGACGATTTTGCGGCCGTGGAATTCGAAGCTCTCGAAAGAATGCTTGAGTTCATACTCTCTCAGCAGAAGTCGTTTCCAGCATTGGTCATCGACGAGGCTTGGAATATCCGGATGAGAAATGCAGCAGCCGCCCGTCTCTTTGGCAAGTTTCGTCCATTCTATCGGTTGCCGGACAGCGTTGCCGATAACGCGCTGCACATATTATGTCATCCAGACGGACTTCGTCAGTTCATGCCGAACTGGACCGAGTATGTCGAACCGTTCGTGAGGGAAATTAATCGTGAAGCGTCATTGGAGCTCTGTTCGACTGCAGAAGGACTGCGCGATGCTTTGCATTCCTACCCCGGGATTCCCGATGCCACGGACTTGTCTGAAAAGCGCGCCGGCACGATGCAACCGCCATTGACCATGCGACTTCAGAGAAAGAATGCGTCGCTTTCCTTCCATACGGCTTTCACGACGTTCGTCTTGCCGTTCGCTCTCAAGCCGCAATACATCAAGATTGAATCTCTTTACCCCGCGGATCCTGCGACCGCGAGGATCGTTGAAAGACTTGCCGGTTCTCCGACGTGACGGATGAGCGGAAGGACAGATTGGCATCATTTACCTCTGATGTAATTGCATTTTCACGCCGAACTAAACACGATGCTCTTTGTCGGAGATCCACCTGGGACGTGGCGTGATCCACGCTGCGGATCCGGCCGGAAAGTGGCAAGTCAGGAAAGTTATGAGCAGCGATTCATTGAGCAAGCTGAGCGCGCTTAACGAGCGCTTCATTCGCAACTTCGTCACCAACGACGTTGAAGCGCACGATGCCATCATTCATCAACAATTCATTTGTCTCATGCCCAACGGGGCGCGCCTTGGCCGAGATGCATACCTGAAGTATTGGGCCACAGCCTTTGATCCCAGCGAATTCGTCTACTGGGACTATCGGGATGAATCGATTTCTGTCTTCGGCAACATCGCCCTGGTGCGGTCAACCAACAAATATGTCCGTCGAGCGAATGGAACCGAGCGGGTCGGCATGACCGCCTATACGGACACCTACCTGGAGGAGCAGGGCGAATGGAAATGCATTCAAGCGCAACTGACACCGGTATCCGCTGAACACTATCCGGGCGACGACACAATCATACGTGCTTGGGTCAATGGTTGTCTCAAGGCTGCTTAGGCCGTGAGCAGGAAGCCGCTTCAGCCTGGCGTTCTCCGCCTCCGGATCGCGCAGGCGGCGAGGTCATGATGATGAACGAGCAACCGAAAGTGGCCCCGACTAACGGGTGCATGCCGAGCAAACGGGCCAGCATTACCGTGGCCGTACTGCGCGCCGCGACGACCATTCTCGGCATTGTTCTGGTACTGACACCGCTTGCACTTTGGGTGGCGTGGTCGAAACAGGCCTTGCTCCTGGTTATGGCGATCGGCATTGCAGCGATGATTGGCCTCTTGCTCTGCCGTTGGCTGACTGATGATAACCGGTACGCAGCTCACGGCGGATCTGAGCGCTCGCCACGGATCGGACCCGCATCCTTGAGCGATGAATTCGTTGCGGAGCTGTCCAGCATGGGGCCCTGGACATATCACAATCGGCTCACGGGGGACTACAGGTTCAGGATGAAGATGGAGCGTTTGCGGAAGCTGCTCAAGCCAGACTAGAGCGGCTCTATCCGGTAAACCGGGCCCGGACCTCGCCGAGTTCGCCGAAATCGGCGACCGCTTCATCGCCCGGCTTGATCGGGATCAGGCCGGTGCAGGTACCGGTGGTGATGATATCCTCCGCATGCAGCCCGGGCCCGGCCATCGCACTATGCCCGGCCAGCCAGGCAACCGCGGCGATCGGATCGCCAAAGCTCAGCATGCCGCTGTTGCCGGTCGCCGCCTCCTCGCCGTTGATGGTAAGCCGCACCGGGTGGCTGGTCAGGTCGAGGCGGCGCCAATCGGTCATCGGCTCGCCCAGCACAAAGTCGCTATTGAAGCCGCCGTCGACGATGGCGAGCCGGCCGGCGCCGCCGAGCCCGGACTCCAGCCGGGAGCCCACGATCTCGAAGGCCGGCGCGATCCAGCCGACGGCGCCCGCCACCTGTGCCCGCGTATAGGGCCCGCCCGCCGCTGGAAGACCTCGTGCAAGGCCGACCGCGAACTCGGCCTCGATGCCGGGGTTGTGGGCGGGGAAGATCGGTACCTCCGCGCCGTTGTCTCGGGTGAAGCCCTGCAGCAGCGGACCGATGAACGGCGCATCGACGCCGAGCGTCTCCAAAGCCGCCGGCGCCGTGGCGCCGAGCTTCCAGCCGATGATGTTCGCGCCGGAGAACGCCGTCACCGCCGCCTGCAAGGCATAGGCGTCACCGTCCGTCTCCGGCATGGATTCCTCGTCGACCGGGACCACCGTACCGTTGACACGCGCGTTCCACAGCGCCTCGGCGAATGTCGATGCCATCGTCGTCTCTCCATTTCCAGCCCCGGCCCGCCGGTAGTTTAGCGCATGGCGCCGGCGGGGTTAGACTTTTGTCCGCGCACCGGTAGACTTTTCGTGAGCGCCGTCGGGCAACCGCGGCATACCGGGACAATCAAGGAGGAACCGCCGCCATGACCAACGACCTGCTCGAATCCGTCGAAGACGGCATCGCCACGCTGACCATGAACCGGCCCGACCGGCGCAACGCCTTGTCGAACGACATGCTGGCCGCCCTGCTGGCGGCGGTGCAGCGGCTCGGCGCCGATCCGGAAGTCGGCTGCGTCGTCTTGACCGGCGCCGGCCAGGCGTTCTGCGCCGGCGGCGACGTCAAGGCGATGGCCGAGGGCAAGGAGTTCCCCGGAACCACCCTGGAAGACAAGGCGCAGAGCCTGCGCGGCGCCATGGAGATCTCGCGCCACCTGCATGAGATGCCGAAGCCGACCATCGCCATGGTGCGCGGCGCGGCGGCCGGCGCCGGTCTGTCCCTGGCGCTCGCCTGCGACATGCGCGTCGCTTCCGACAACGCGATCTTCACCACCGCCTTCGGCCGCGTCGGCTATTCCGGCGATTTCGGCGGCAGCTGGTTCCTGACCCAGCTGGTCGGCACCGCCAAGGCGCGCGAGCTCTACTACACCGCCGACCGCGTCGATCCGGCGCAGGCACTGGCCCTCGGCATGGTCAACCGGGTCTGCGCGGACGACCAGCTCGAGACCGAGACCATGGCGCTGGCGCACCGCATCGCCAAGGGGCCGAGCGTCGCGATCCGCTATATGAAGCGCAACATGAACGCGGCCGAGAGCCGGCCGCTCAGCGAATGCCTCGACCTGGAGGCCTGGCACCACACCCGTACCGGCCAGACCGAGGACCACAAGGAGGCGGCCAAGGCCTTCGTCGAGAAACGCGAACCGACCTTCAAGGGGCGCTGAGCGTGGCCTCGCCCGGCGCCGACCTGGGCAAGCTGATCGCCGAGCCGGCGCCGGTGCTGGCGCCGCTGGCATTGAACCCGCTGATGGCCAAGCTGGCGGAGGCGGCGGGGTTCCAGGCGCTCTATCTCGGCGGCGGTGCGACCGGCTATGAGCGGGTCTTCCTGGAGGCCAACCTGACGCTGACCGAGTTGGTCGCCAAGGGCATCCAGATCCGCACCGCCTGCGCCCTGCCGCTGATCCTCGACGGCGCCGCCGGCTTCGGCGACCCGATGCATATGCACCGCACCGTGGCGATGGCCGAGGCGGCCGGCTTCGCCGCGATCGAGATCGAGGACCAGATCCTGCCGAAGCGGGCGCATCACCACGCCGGCATCGAGCATATGGTGCCCGAGGAACTGATGGTGGCGAAGGTGCGCGAGGCGGCGGCGGCGCGGCGCGCCGGCGACTTCCTGATCATCGCCCGCACCAACGGCGTCCGCGCCTCCGATATGGACGACGCGCTCCGGCGGCTGGAGGCCTACCGCGCCGCCGGCGCCGACCTGCTGCTGCCGCTGCCGCGCAACGCCGAGGAAGCGCGGCGGCTGGGCGAGCGGCTCGGGCCGCCGCTGATGGCGCTGCTCGGCGCCGGCGGGCCGGCCGCGCTCGGCATGACCGCCGAGGATCTGGGCGGCCTCGGCTTCCGCATCCTGGTCGATACCGGCACGCCGCTCCTCGCCGCCTACCGGGCCTGGAAGGCCTGCTACACGGCGCTTGCCGAGGGCGGCTTCGCCGACCCGGCCTTCGACTTGGGCACCGCCAAGGCGCTGCAGGAAGAAATGCACGAGACCATCGGGCTGGACGCCATGCTCGCCATCGAGAAGGCGACCGTGGAACAGGGTGAGGACTGATCCATGCTGCATCAAGGCGCGATCAACAACACCGCGATGGACCGGGTCGTCTACGGCCGGGCTTGCGCCGAGGCGGTCGCGGCGGAAGCGGCGCGGCTCGGCGCAGAGCGGGTGTTCCTGATGGTCAGCGGTACGCTGAACCGGGAGACGGATGCGATCGAGGCGGTACGCGCCGCGCTCGGGCCGCGCTATGCCGGGACCTGGGATGACATGCCGGCGCACACTCCGCGCGAGCAGGTCGTCGCCGCGGCGGCGGCCGCGCGTGGCGTCAATGCCGACCTGATCGCCACGGTCGGCGGCGGCTCGGTCACCGACGGGGCCAAGGTGGTGCAGATCTGCCTGAAGCACGGCATCACCGGGATCGACGGCCTGGATGACTATCGCATCGTCGTCGACGCCGACGGCAGCCGCCACGTGCCGTCCTATGACGGCCCCGAGGTGCGCCAGGTCACCGTGCCGACGACGCTCTCGGGCGGCGAGTTCAACCCGCTCGGCGGCTGCACCGACAGCCGGTCCAAGGTGAAGGAAGGCTACCGCCACCGCCTCACCGTGCCGCGCGCGGTGATCCTCGACCCGGCGATCACCCGGCACACGCCGGAATGGCTCTGGCTCTCGACCGGGGTGCGCGCCCTCGACCACGCGGTCGAGGGATTGTGCTCGATCAAGGCCAACCCGTACACGGACGGCATGCTGCTGCACGCGCTGCGCCTGCTTTGCCGCGGCCTGCCCGGGGTGAAGTCGGACCCGGACGACCTCGGCGCCAGGCTCGACTGCCAGATCGGCATGTGGATGGCGATGTCGGGCGTCGTCGCCGGCGTGCCGATGGGTGCCAGCCACGGTATCGGCCATGTGCTGGGCGGCACCTGCGACGTGCCGCACGGCTACACCTCCTGCATCATGCTGCCGCATGTGCTGGCCTATAACCGGGCCGAGACGGCGGACAGCCAGCGCCGGATCGCCGAGGCCATGGGCCGGCCCGGCACCGACGCCGCGGAGGTGGTCGGCGAGTTCATCGCCGGGCTCGGCCTGCCGCGCCGCCTGGCCGAAGTCGGCGTCGGCGCCGACCGCTTCGAGCTGGTCGCGGAGAATTCGATGCACGACCACTGGCTGCACACCAACCCGCGCAAGATCGCCGGCGCCGAGGACGTGCTGGAGATCCTGAACATGGCGGCCTGAGACGCCGTCGCAAGCAACGACAGATCCGGGGAGAGCGCTACCCATGACAACGATGATGATCGGCGACGTCGCGGTGACCCGCGTCGAGGAGATGTGCGGCCCGGGCTTCCGGCCGCACGACCTGCTGCCCGACCTGCAGCGCGAGGCGCTGGAGGAGCATGGCCACTGGCTGAAGCCGGACCACTACCATGAGGGCCTCGACCGCTTCGTCGCCAGCGTGCATAGCTGGGTGATCAAGACCGACCACCACACCATCCTGGTCGACACCTGCATCGGCAACGACAAGGAGCGGCCGGCGATGGAGCGCTGGCACCGGCTGCAGTTGCCCTTCCTCGACCGCCTGGCCGAGGCCGGGGTCCAGCCCGAGAAGGTCGACATCGTCATGTGCACCCATTTGCATGTCGACCATGTCGGCTGGAACACGAAGCTGGAGAACGGCCGCTGGGTGCCGACCTTCCCGAACGCCAAATACGTCTTCGCCAGACAGGAATACGATCACTGGGTCAAGACCGCGGACGACGAGGAGGCGGCGCGCATCGGCAACGCCAACGCGCTCGCCTTCAACGACAGCGTGCTGCCGGTGGTCGAGGCGGGCCTCGCCGAGATGGTCGACGGCGCTCACGCGTTGGAGGACCGCCTGACCATCGACCCGGCGCCGGGCCACACGCCGGGCAGTTGCACGCTGACGCTCGCCGCCGACGACCAGGAGGCGCTCTTTACCGGCGACATCATGCACCATGCCCTGCAGGTCTATTACCCGGAATGGAACAGCTGCTTCTGCATCGACCAGGAGATGGCGCGGGCGACGCGGCGGCGCATCCTGGCGGAAAGCGCCGACCGGCCGCGCCTGCTGCTGCCGGCGCATTTCGGCGCCCCGCATGCCGGCCGCGTGGTCTCGAAGGGCGACCGCTTCGCGATGGAATTCTGACTGTTGGCGCTATTCGGCGCCGCTGCGCTCCAGCATCTGGGCGAGGTCGCTCTTGCGCCGGTCGACGGCGACCGCGAGCGGCGTGCTGCGCCTGTTGTTCTCGGCATTGACGTTGGCGCCGCGCGCGACCAGCAGCTCGGCGACCGCGCCATGGCCGCGAAACGCCGCCCAATGCAGCGGCGTGCCGCCATGCTTGCTGTCCTTGGCGTCCAGCATGGCGCCCTTGTCGATCAGCATGCCGGCCATGTCCGCCTGATTGGCCATCGCCGCGGCGTGCAGCGGCGTCAGCCCGTTGGACAGCTTGGCGTCGCTGATCGCGTTGACCTCGGCGCCGCGCGCGATCAACAGCTTGGCGACCTCGATCCGGCCCTCGAAGGCGGCCCAGTGCAGCGGCGTGCCGCCCGCCTCGTTGCGCGCGTTCACGTCGGCGCCGCGGTCAAGCAGCAAGCCGACGGCGGTGATCTGGCCGGAGAAGGCCGCCAGATGCAGCGCCGTCGCCCCGCTCTCGTCGGCCAGGTTGATCTTGGCGCCGTCGTCCAGCAGCTCGGTGATACGTGCGATGTCGCCCGCCTTGGCGGCATCGTGCAACGGCGCCGCCGCGGCAGCGGTCGCCGTCGTCCAGGCAATCAACGCGACCAAGATCACAGTTATGGTTCGACTTGACATCGCTTTGCCCTCGATAGTGGCGTCCCAGCGTCTCGAGAACTATCGAGCATCGAGGTTAATTAGGCGTTGTCGTTTAGGGTTGACGTCCGTTAACCAGAGCGCATCGAGCCGAGGCTTTCTGCTATAAACGAGCCGGTTCGGGATGGGAGGATGTGACATGGCGGTGGCAACGATGAACGCGGTCGGCGCGATCACGCGCGCGGCGCTGGCCCGGCGGATCGACGCGCTGCCGCGGGTCTCGCTGGCGCATCTGCCGACGCCGCTCGACCACTGCCCGCGGCTCACCGCGGCGCTCGGCGGCCCGGAGATCTACGTCAAGCGCGACGACATGACCGGCCTCGCCTTCGGCGGCAACAAGACCCGGCAGCTCGAGTTCCTGTTCGCCGACATCGTGGAGAGCGGCGCCGACACCGTCGTCGCCGGCGCCTATACCCAGTCCAACTGGTGCCGCCAGATCACCGCGGCGGCTTGCCGGCTCGGCCTCGATGCGGCACTGGTCCTGGTGCATGGCGAGAAGGGCCCGCGCCTGCAGGGCAACCTGCTGCTCGACCGGCTGATGGGCGCCGAGGTGACGGTCGCCGACATACCCGACATGGAGGGCCTGACCCCGCTGCTGGAAGCCAAGGCGGCGGAGCTGAAGGCGGCCGGCCGCAAGCCCTATCTGGTGGCGCCGTTCGACGTCCAGACCCTGGCGCTCTCGGCGGTCGGCTATGTCGCGGCGATGGCGGAGATCGCCGGCCAGCTCGACGAGATCGGCGCCGCCGCCGACCATCTCTACCTGTCCGGCGCCAACATCACCCCGGCCGGGCTCGCGGTCGGCGCCCGGGCGCTCGACCTGGAAACCCGCATCGTCGGCATCACGCCGATCCGGTGGCAGCGCGACCGGCCCACCGACATCGCGGCGATCGCGAGCGCCGCCGCCCGGCGGCTCGACCTCGACCTCAGCTTCACCGCGGACGACATCATCAATGACGACGGCTATATCGGCGAGCGCTACGGCGTGGTCAGCGACGGCGGCCGCGAGGCGCTCCGCCTGGCCGCCGGCACCGAGGGCCTGATCCTCGACCCGGTCTATAGCGGCAAGGCGATGGCCGCCCTGATCGACCACATCCGCCGGGGCAAGATCGCCAAGGGCGAGACCGTGGTGTTCCTGCATACCGGCGGCACCCCGGCGCTGTTCGCCTATGCCGAGGACCTCGGCCTCGACTGACATTCAAGGAAAGCCGGACATGAGCGAGACGACGACCGGGCGCCGCGTCATCCTGGTGACCGGGGCGGCGAGCGGCATCGGCGCGGTGCTTTGCCGCCGCCTGGCCGGGCCGGAGGCGGCGCTAGTGCTGCACACCGGCGCCAACCGCGCCGGGCTCGAGACGGTGGCGGCCGATGCGCAAGCGGCCGGCGCCGAAACCCTGGTCTCGGTCGGCGAGCTGGCCGAGCCGGCGACCGCGGCCGAACTGGTGGCGGAAGCGATCGGCCGTTTCGGCTGCCTCGACGGGCTGGTCGCCAATGCCGGCTTTCCCGACCGCACGCCGTTCGGCGAACTGGACGACGCCACGCTCACCCGCAACTTCCAGGTGATGGCCGGCGCCTTCCTGCGCCTCGCGACCGCCGCCCTGCCCCATCTGAAGGCGGCGCCCGCCGGGCGGGTGGTGGCGGTCAGCTCCTTCGTCGCGCACCGCTTCCATCTCGGCGGCGAGAGCTACACCGCCTCGCCCGCGGCCAAGGCGGCCGTCGAGGCGTTGGCCCGCTCGCTCGCGGTGCAGCTCGCGCCCGACGGCGTCACCGTCAACTGCGTGGTGCCGGGCTATATCCGGAAAGATTTCGAGATCGGCGACGACCCGGCGGAGATCGCGGCCCGCCGGCCCGGCCTCGACCGGGTGCCGCTCGGCCGCCCCGGCCTGCCCGACGAGGTCGCGGCGGTGATCCAGTTCCTGCTGTCCGAGGATGCCGGCTACATCACCGGCCAGGCCATCCATGTTGACGGCGGCATGATGCTCTAATATTCGCCTTCACCCGCCGCCGGCTTTTCGCGGCCGACGCGGCGGTAATAGTCTTCCGGGATCGCCTCCGCGGTCTTGTAGAAATGCCAGCGGCAGGGCTTGTCCGCGTCCGGCTCGTAGCCGGTGACCCAGAGCGGATGGCCGCCCCATTCCATCGGCAGGATCTCGTTCATCGTGCAGTGGACGCAATAGTAGGGCACGTCCTTCTGCCCCCAGCTCCAGTCATGCGCTTCTTGCGTCACGCCGAAGTCGTAGGGCGGGCCGAGCCGGGAGGCGGTGCCGTCGACCGGGTCGCCGCGCCGCATGCGCCCGCCGCTGCCGCAAGGGTCCATCACGATGGAGTAGCGGTCGTCCTCCTCGACGATCTCGATGCCGCCGTCCTGCTCGGGCCCGGACCGGTGGGCGCGCATCATCTCCGCGGTGAGCTGGACCCGCTCCGCCACCGTCAGGCCGAGGAATCCGCGCCAGGCGCGGCGCATGAACCAGGTCTCCTGGCTGGCACGCAGGCATTCGTACATCTCCTGCTCGCCTTGGCGTTCGGCGATCCGGGTCAGCAGGTCCCACACCCAATCGCACATGAGATCGTGCAGCCCCTTGCCTTCCGGGATCATGTAGCGGGCGAGCGCCTTGGCGTCGTCGAGGCGCCCCTCGTCGATCGCCTGGACGATCTTCTCCGGTGTCGCCGCACCGAGGTCGTCCCAGTCGTCCTGGCGCACCGGCCGGCCGAGCCGGGCCATTTCAGCGAGCTTCAACATGCCGTGCCTCCAGCTCTGTTTCGGCCCAGCTTAGCACGCCGCCGTCAGGCGCAGCAGGTCGGATCCTCGCCCTTTAGCTTGGCTTCCTGGATCGGCGGACAAGGCACCGTGCCGTAGGAGCAATAGACACAGCAATCGCCCGGCTTGGGCTTCAACACCGCCTTGCACCCGGTACAGTCGTAGAAGTACTGGCAGGCATCGGTCGGCATCTCTTCCGTTTGCGAATGGCCGCATTCGGGGCAAGTGATCACCGATCGCATCGCGACTACGGACATGGCCTTACTCCGACACGGTTTCGCCGGCGCGCCGGCGCGCATGCCGAACCAGGGCGAAAATGGTGATGCCGAGGAAGACCGCCAACAGCGGGAACAGCACATAGTCGAGCCCCGCCGTCCAGGCGCCGAGCCCGACCGCGCCGAGCCCGATGACCAGCACCGGCGTCACGCAGCAGAGCGCCGTCACCACCGAGCCGATGATTCCGGTACGCAGCAGTCCCTTGGACATGGTCCCTCCGAGGTTTGCCGAGCCGTTCGTGCTACGATACACCCTGTAGCGGCTACAGGTTCAAGGTCGAACAAGCGAGGGGCAGTCATGAAGGCGATGGTGATCGACGAATTCGGCGGGCCGGAGAACTTTCGCGAGATTGACCTGCCAAAGCCGGAGCCCGGCCCCGGCCAGGTGCTGGTCCGGGTGCTGGCGTCGAGCGTCAACCCGATCGACTTCAAGACCCGCCAGAACGGCCCGGCCTTCGCCCCGGCGCTGCCCGCCGTCCTGCATGGCGACCTCGCCGGCACGGTCGACGCGGTCGGCGACGGCGTCGACGGCTTCGCCCCGGGCGACGAGGTCTATGGCTGCGCCGGCGGGCTGACCGGCCATGACGGCGCGCTCGCCGAATACATGCGCGCCGACGCCCGGCTGATCGCGCCCAAGCCCGCCCGCCTCGGCATGGCGGAAGCCGCCGCCCTGCCGCTGGTCGCGCTGACCGCCTGGGAGGGGCTGATCGACCGCGCCAAGGTCGGTCCGGGCCAAAAGGTGCTGGTGCATGGCGGCTCCGGCGGCGTCGGCCATGTGGCGATCCAGATCGCCAAGCAGGCCGGGGCGACGGTCTGCGCCACCGCCTCGACCGCGGAGAAGATGGCGCTTGCCTTGGAGCTCGGCACGGATGCCGCGATCAATTATCGTGAGCAGTCGGTGGCGGACTATGTCGGCGCGCATACCGGCGGCGCCGGTTTCGACGTCGTGTTCGACACGGTCGGCGGCGACAATCTGGCCCGCTGCTTCGAGGCCGCGAGCCTCTATGGCGCGGTGGTCGGCATCCTGGGCCGCGGGCCTGCCGACCTCGGCGCCGCGTTTATCAAGGGCCTGACCATCCACATGGTGTTCCAGCCGCTGCCGCTGCTGCACGATGTCGGCCGCGTGCGGCACGGCCAGATCCTGCGCGAGGTCGCGCGTCTGGCCGACGAGGGCAAGATCAGGCCGTTGCTGGATCCGGAACGCTTCGCCTTCACAGAGGTCGCCGACGCGCATCGGCGCCTCGAATCCGGTCAGGCGGTGGGCAAGGTCGTGCTGAGCCGATGAGGCAAGTCGCCGCGACTATGAATTGACGGGCGCACCGACGGCCGCGGCCGCCTCGATCACATGGCACTCGATCTGGCGCGCCTGCAGCTTCCGGCACAGCTTGTCCGCCGCCGCCCGTCCGTCGAACGGATCGGTCCGCAACTCGTAGATCTTGGCGGAATCCTCGAAGCTTCCGACGTCCTCGATCTCGGCCGACTTGCGGATCTTGAGATTGACCCCCGAAAGCAGGTCGGCTGCCGCCGATCGCGTCGCGGTCAGACCCTTCCAGGCCATCGACTGGGATTCGTAGTGGCCGAAACGGATCGCGAACGCGCCCGACTCCAGCGCCTTCATCATTTCCGGATCGGCCTCGAAGTCCTGGGCCGCCGGTTGGTTCAAATGTCCCTGGGGCTTCATGTCGGACATTGCCGCTTTGGACTGCGCCGGGCTCTTGTCGGCTTGCCGTCGCGGCGCCAGGCGGCGCGGCGCGCCTTCGTTGTGCGGCGGCGGCATCGACCGCGCCATCAGGTTGCGCGGCGCGCCCGGCACGCTCTCGCCGTGCGGGTTTCGAACGGGCGATCCGCCCACATCAGCGACCGCCAGGCGGCCGTCGAGCGCCAGCGCCTCGACCTCGTCGGCCAGCTTGTTGAAGCCCGGCGAACTCGACGTCGCTCTCAGACGCAACCCTTGCGGCGAGGCGTCCGCGTATAGCGGCACCTTGGTCTCCGGGTCGGCCGCGAGGCTGTGCGCCAGAGATTGCTCGAGGTTGTGCTTCAACAAGCCGTTGGTCGGATCGATGCCGAGGCCGGCGGAATAGTGGGACTGCGCCTCCTTTGGTCGACCAAGCATATCGGCGGAGACGCCGAGCGCACTGTAAATTCGGGGGTTGCGCCGATCGACGGCCAGCGCCCGCTTGAACGCGTCACGCGCCAGGTCGTAACGGCCCATGGCGGCGTAGGCTTCGCCGAGACCATAACGTGTCGCGGCGTTTCGCGGCGTGATTTCCAATAGCTGCTGGTATGTCGCGACCGCCTCTTCCAGCGAACCGAGCGCGAGCATCATTTTGCCGAGCCGTGCGAGGACGTCCGGGTCTTTTGGCTCGAGGCGCACCACGCGCAGGCAGATCTCGATTGCGTGATCGGGCTTGCCGCCCTGATAGGACCTCTCGCAGAAACCCATCAGTTTCTCCGCACGCTCGATATTCGGCTCGACCACAGAGATGTCGGATTCCGACTCCTGTGCGGTTGCGGGAGGGATCGTGGTCAGCATCGCCAGGCCGGCGAGGCCGGCCACGACGACAGGAGAAAGACGGAAAGCCACTATCGACATTATGTCGGCCCCACAAGCTTCTCGAAACGGCAAGGACGGCATCGCAGCGACCTGCGTGTCGCCCGGTTTGGCGCTCTATACTGCGGCAATTTCCTTAACAAAGCGTGCTTTGTTACCATTCCTTAACCGGCGGCGGCGGCGCCCAATGGGGCATACCGCTCTAGGCAATGATCCTGCCCAGCAACTGGCGGGCGACCTGTACGCCTCGTTTCAGCCAGTCGAACCCGATTCGGAATCCCTCCATGCCGTCGCCGAACTGCATCGCCGAAACGCCGAAGATCAACACGCAAATCACGAAGCCGACCACGACGAACATGAACAGCTTTCCCCAAGCCGACTCCTTGCGTCTGGACAAGACGAGGAATCCGATGACGAAAATGGCGACAATTCCGCCGACCACCGCCAATTCCTGAGCCCATTCCATGACGCAGACCTTTCAATGTAACCGTCCACTAAAACGCCACGTATGGTTAACAATCGGTTCGTCCTAAGATATTTCTCGGAGGCGCGCGTGAATCCTCCAAAGTTCGCGTTAAAATTGGGCGCGGATCGACGACCTGCACCGCGTGGTCAGACCGAGATGTCGACCGGCGAGGTTTCGGCCGAAGCGCCGCCGGTCTGGCCGCGCGGCCCGGCGGTCTCGGGACCGGCCTGCCGCTCGGCCCGAAGCTCCGCCTCGGCCGCCCGCCGCTTCGCTTCGGCCTGTGCCGCGACCGCTCTGTCCTGGCCGGACGGTTCCGCCGGCGCCAAAGCCGCCGCCTTGACCGTCTCCATCTTGTCGATGGTCGCCTCCGGGTCGCCGGACACGGCAGCGGCGTCGATCGGGACTTCGCCGGCGACGGCATATTGCCGGCCGTCCGGCCCGGTCTCGAACTCGAACGACGCGGCACCCGCGAACTGGCCACCGGCGGCGACATGCGCCGCCTCATGCCGGCGCACCTCGGCATCGCGCTGCGTGAGCTTGTCGAGTTGCGCTTTCTCCTCGTCGCTCAGCGCCAAGGGATCGTCATCCCCGTCCGATCGGGTGGCGCCGCCGGTCTCGTCCTGGCGTTGCAGGGCAACGACCGTCTCCAGGGCCAGTCCGGGCCGGCCCAGATCCGGCCCGCCTGTCGGCCGTGCATGATCGCCCGGCGGTGCGCCCGGGCTGCTCGCCGTGGCCGGCCGAACCGGATCCAGGGTCGGCGCGCCGCGCGGAACCGGTGCAATCCCAGGATTGATCGGATTGAGAAGGCGAGAGACGCTGGCGCCGGCGATCATCACGTGCCCATTACGCTGGTTTCGGGGCACTCACGGCCCGCACGCGCCCAGGTCACGCGCGGGCCGATGTGTGCAAGTCGTAGCTTAATCCGGTCACGTGACCCCTTTCTTAACGGCGGCCAGGATCGATCGCTCGGCGGTCTATCGCGGCGATCCGGTTAGGCGATCAGCGGTGCCAGGAAATCGCCGATCCAGTGGAATGCCATCCGAAAGGCCGCGGTTCCGTCATTAAACTGGTTCAACGAAATCGAATAAACCGCCAAAGAAAGAACAAATCCGGCGACGCAGAAGGTGAAGACTTTCGCCAACGGTGAGTCTTTCCGTCCCACCAAGACGACAAGCCCGAGGCCCAAAATTGCGACCAGTGTGCAAACCGCCAAGAGCTCAACCGACCACTGCATGGCTCGCTGCCTTTCCAAGAATTAGCTGCGAACCATGATAAGCGGTAGAGTTAACTGAACCTTTACTTGCCAACGTCTCGATGCCGCATCCCACAGCAATGCCACAAACATCGAAAATCCTGCCGCAAGTAAGCGCGATGCGAAATCAACACTCTAAATCAATCTCTTAGCCTTGCCGGCCGGCGACCGCATCGGCCACGACACAGAGGATTTCGAACATCATGGTGGCACCGACCAGGGCCGTATTCCCGCTCGGGTCGAACGGCGGCGCGACCTCGACCACGTCGCCGCCGATCAGGTCGAGGTCGCGGCAGGCGCGGATCAGCATCTGGCCCTCCAGGGTGGTCAGGCCGCCGACCTCGGGCGTGCCGGTGCCGGGTGCGAAGACCGGGTCCAGGCCGTCGACGTCGAAGCTGATATAGGTCGGCCCGTCGCCGGCGACGCGGCGGATCTCCTCGATCACCGCCTTCGGCCCGAGCTCGTGGAACTCCTCGATATAGATCACTCGCATGCCGGTATCGTGGCTGAACTGCCAGACGTCGATGTCGTTCAGCGGCCCGCGGATGCCGATCTGGATGGTCCGCTTGGGGTCGAGCAGGCCTTCCTCGACGGCGCGGCGGAACGGTGCGCCGTGATGGAACTTGGAGCCGAGATAGTCGTCGCCGGTGTCGCAATGGGCGTCGACATGGACCATGCCGACCGGCCGGTCGCGGGCGATGGCGCGGAAGATCGGCAGGGTGATCGAATGGTCGCCGCCGGCTGAGACCGGGACGGTGCCGGCCGCATGCAGGCCGGCAAAGAAACCGGAGATCTCGTTCAGCGCGCCTTCCAGGGCGAACGGCTTCTCGACCCAGGCGTCGCCGAGATCGGCAACGGTGCAGACATCGAACGGCGCGATCCGGCTCTGCTGGTGGATCTTGCGCATCAGGCTCGACTGGTTGCGGATCTCGCGCGGGCCGTGCCGGGCGCCCGGCCGGTTGGTGACGCCGCCGTCGAACGGCACGCCGACCAGCCCGATATCGACGCCGGCCGGGTCCTCGCGATAGGGCGCGCGCATGAAGGTCGGGATGCCGGTATAGCGCGGCCGCAACATGGGATCGGCGAATTCGGGATAGTCGGACATGTCTCCCTCCCCGGAGCAGCGGTTGCGGCCAGGATGCCGCTTCGCGTGGCCGCGTGCAACGGCCGGCCGCATCGCCTATCGTTCTTCCGACAGAACGAGCGCCGGGAGGGACAGGGAATGGCCGACTTCACCGAATATCGGGACCACGACGCCTTGGGATTGGCCGAACTGATCGCAGGCAAGCAGGTCACGGCCGAGGAAGTGCTGGACGCGGCGATCGCCCGTATGGAGGCGGTCAACGGACAGATCAACGCGGTCGTCCACCCGATGTATGACGCCGCCCGGCGCGCCATCGCCGCCGGCCTGCCCGACGGCCCGCTCGCCGGCGTGCCGTTCATGCTGAAGGACCTCGGCGTGCTCTATGACGGCGAGCCGACCAGCTTCGGCTCCCGGCTCTGGGCCGGCTTCGTCGCCGACCACGACAGCACCATCGTCGCCCGCTACCGCGCGGCCGGGCTGGTGATCTGCGGCAAGACCAACACGCCGGAGCTCGGCATCGCCTGCACCACGGAGCCGGTGGCGCACGGCCCGACCCGCAACCCGTGGAACTTGGGCCGCGGCGCCGGCGGCTCCGGCGGCGGCGCCGCGGCCGCCGTCGCGGCCGGCATCCTGCCGGCGGCGCATGCCACCGACGGCGGCGGCTCGATCCGCATTCCGGCCTCC
>CAJHXX010000407.1_pt1 | contig 27389 bp, 26 predicted proteins | sample 9198511 | NCBI WGS metagenome assembly CAJHXX01 (sample SAMEA7708325, study PRJEB35096) | sediment metagenome | biome: marine neritic benthic zone biome [ENVO:01000025]; feature: sediment [ENVO:00002007]; material: shallow marine sediment [ENVO:03000034] sea grass bed [ENVO_01000059] ...
CCGGGGGCCGGCTCTTGGCGATCCGCGCGCCGGCGGTGATCGTCGCGGCGGGCGGCCTCTCGACGCTGTATTTCCCGAAGACCGACACCATGCGCGGCAACACCGGCGACAGCTATGCCGTCGCCGTTCGTGCCGGCGCTGAACTCGTCGACATGGAGCAGGTGCAGTTCCTGCCGTTCTGCCTCGCCTCGCCGCCGTCCTACGAGGGGCTGTTGGCCGGTGAGCCGACGACGGCGAGCTTTCTGGGCGTGCTCCGCGACCGCCACGACCGTGTAATCCTCGACGGTGTCTTCTTGCGTACCCGAGCCGAATGCTCGGCGGCGATCATGCGTGCCGTTGCCGACGGTCGGGGGTCCGAGAACGGCGCCTCCGTCGGCGGTGTCGGCGCCGGCTGTGGTGATCGCCGCCGGCGGCCTCTCCACCCTCTATTTCCCGAAGACCGACACCATGCGCGGCAACACCGGCGATTCCTTCGCCGTCGCCGCGCGGGCCGGCGCCGAGCTGGTCGATATGGAGCAGGTCCAGTTCCTGCCGTTCTGCCTCGCCTCGCCGCCGTCATATGAGGGGCTGCTCTGCGGCGAGCCGTCGACGGCGAGCTTCCTCGGCGTGCTGCGCGACAAAAACGGCAAGGTGATCCTGGACGGCGTCTATCTCAGGACCCGCGCCGAGTGCTCGGCCGCCATCATGCGCGCCGTCGAGGACGGCCGCGGCAGCGAGAACGGCGGCGCCTATCTCGACATGACCGGCAATATGCGGCCGCCCCGCTCCGGCCCCTATTTCATGCGCTACCTGAAGACCTCCCTGCCGTCCGCCTACCGCAATGCGCAACAAGCGCTCGGCAAGGCGGCGGCGAAATGCGAGGCGCCCTGGGAGGTGCGGCCGGCGGCGCATTACATGATGGGCGGCGTCCGGGTCGACGAGAACGGCGCCTCCGTCGGCGGTGTCGGCGCGGGCGAGCGGGCGGCAGGCATCGCCGGGCTGTTCGCCGCGGGCCAGGCCATGGGCGGCCTCTTTGGCGCCAACCGCCTGGGCTCCACCTCGCTCACCGAATGCGCGGTCTTCGGCGGCCGCGCCGGCCGCGCCGCCGCCGAGCTGGCGCGGGCTGGCCCGGCCGGCACCGATGACGCGGCCTTCCAGCCGTTGATCGCCGAGGTCGGCGCGCGCTTCGGCCAGGCGGGCGACCGCGCCGCGGCAACGCTGAAGCGCGAGCTGCAGCGCGAGAGCTGGAACTCGATCGGCCCGGTCCGCACCGCCGAGCGTCTGGCCGAGATGGATCGCGTGGTGGCGAAGCTGGCCGCCGGGCTCGACCGGGTCGCGATTCCTGGCCATGCGGTCTGGAACCAGGCCTTCATCGAGTTCCAGGAACTGCGCAACATGCTGGAGACGGCGAGCGCCGTCACCGCCGCGGCGCGCGAGCGCGACGCCAGCGTCGGCGGCCATGTCCGCCTCGATTGCGGCGCGCCGTCGGTGCTCGCCAGGCCGTATTCGACGGTGGTGCGGAGAGCCGCGGCCGGCGACTGGCGGGTGCGCCGCGTCGCGCGCGCGCGCACGCCGTTGAAGCGCCTCGCTGTCTATCGGCTCAAGGAAGCCTGGCGCAAGGCGCAGATCAAGGCCTTGCGCCTGATGCCGGAGGGCGCCCGCGACAAGCGGCTGGAGAGCCGCTACCGCGCGATCATGGGGCCCGGCGGCAGGGCGCCCGAGATCCGGCCGGGCGGCGTTGCCGGCGCAATCGCCGAGGCCGCAGAAACGTGAAGGTCGAGATCGTCACCTGCCGCGACGGCGTGGCCGCCGTCGTCCCTTACGACTATCGCCCGCGCCACGCGGGCGAGCGGCCGATGGTGTTGGATGTGCTGCTGCAGGCGCAGGCTACCGAGATGCCCGACCTCGCCTTCCGCTATGGCTGCCGGGCGCGCAACTGCGGCGTCTGCACCATCGACATCAACGGCAAACCGCGCGTCGCCTGCCGCGCCCGGGTACGTGACGGCGACCGGATCAGCCCGATGGCGACCCTGCCGGTGCTCGGCGACCTGGTGGTGCGGCGCGACGGCATCGCCCGGCAACTGCGCGGCCGTCTCACGGACGGCGGCCAGGCCAACGACCTGAACGTCGAGGCGCCGGACGACTACCACGCGCTCACCGCCTGTATCGAATGCTATGCCTGCCTGGATGGCTGCCCGATGCATGCGCGCAATTTCGCCGGCGGCCTGCCCGCTGAACAGGCCCACGGCGACCAACCCGATCCGATGGCGGGATATCCCTGGGGCAATCCGTTCTCGCTCTTGAAGCTGCAGCGCATCCGCCTCGATCCCCTGACGACGGAGGCCGGCCGCGAAGCCGCCCTCGACCACGCCGTGGCGCTGGGCCTGGACACCTCCGTCGGCTGCAAGGGCTGCAAATGCGGCGTCGGCATTGACCTCAAGGGCAAGGTGATCCGCGAGCTGCTCGACGCCGGCGGCGACCGCCTGGCGGCGGCGGAATAGGAGAATCCGATGATCGAGATCAACGGCGCGGCGCATGTCATCCTGACCGTCAGCCAGTTCGACGCGGCGCGCGACTTCTACTGCGAGCTGCTGCCGTTCCTCGGCCTGAAGAAGGTCTATGACGGCAACAACTTCGTCTATCACGTCGGCGGCCGCACCGCCTTGGGCATCCAGCGCTGCGCGGAAGAATATGCGAACGAACGCTTCCAACAGAACCGCGTCGGCCTGCACCATATCTGCCTGCGCGCGCGTGCGCGCGACGACGTCGACAAGGTCGCCGCCAAGCTGCGCCAGATGGGCGCCTTCATCGACCGCGGCCCGATGGAGGGGGATTGGGCGCCGGGCTATTACTTCATCGTCTTCGAGGACCCGGACGGCATCCGGCTGGAGGTCAACTTCGTGCCCGGCAAGGGCCTGCTCGCCACCGACCAGCCGATGAGCCCGAGCGACGACCCCGACTGGGACCAGAACGTCTAGAGCAGCATCCGATCAGACGGAATCGCTTTCAGCGATCCGACTGATCGGATAAAGCTGCTCTACCTATTAATATGTAGAGCAATTTTGTCCGACCGTTCGGAACCGAGCCGGTTCCGAACGGTCGGATATTGCTCTAGGCGCCGCTATCCGCCGCCAGGGCGAGTGCCCGCCATTGGCCGGGCGATAAGCCGTAGGCGCGGCGGAAATGCCTGGACAGATGCGCCTGGTCGGCGAAGCTGGCGCGCTGCGCGGCGCCGGCCAGGCTCTCGCCGGAGCCGATCAGCCCGCGCGCCCGGTCGAGCCGGCGCAACAGGTGAAAGCGATAGGGGCTGACGCCGTAGGCCCGGCGGAACTGGCGCGCGAGCTGCCACCGGGTCAGGCCGGTGGCGGTCTCCAGCGCCTCGATGGTGACTTTCGCGGGCGCTTCGGCCGCCAGCAGGTCGCGAGCCATGGCGACCGCCTTCGCGTCAACCGTCGCGGTCGCTCGTTGCGGCTGCCCCGCCGTCCGGGCGAGGGCGCCAGCCAGCGCCGTCAGGCAGCCGGTCATACGGATTTCGTCCGCCGGGTCGCCCTGGTCGGAGACGAGCTCGATGACGGCCGCCCGCAAGGCGCTGTCGCGGCTCACCGGATCGGCCAGGAACGGCAGCGCCCCGGCTGCCGTCCCGGCCAGTGCTACGCGGATCAGCGCCGGGTCGATATAGGCAATCCGATAGCCGAAGCCCGCCCCGTCGCCCGCGCGCCCGTCATGGCGCTCGTCGGGGTGCAGCACGAACACCTGGCCGGGCCGGCTCCGCCGCCCGGCGCCGCGATAGTCGAAGGCCTGGATGCCGGCGGTGGTGATGCCGACGGCGTAGGTGTCGTGGCGATGCGGCGAGAAGGCGTGGCCCCGGAAGAACGCCGCCAGGCGCTCGACGCCCTCGGCCGGGCTGCCCATGGATATCTGACTGGATATGCGGCTGGCGGCCATTGCTCTCCCGGCGCACAAACATTCAAGACACTTCCGCCGCCCGGGCCCTAGATTGCGTGGCACGGCCAAGCGGCGGTGGACGAAATCATGACGCAAGACATCATAGCACTGCTCGCGGCGGCGCTGCCCCTGATGGGCAGCCCCGGCCCGGCCACGCTGAGCCTGTCGGCGATCGGCTCGGTCTTCGGCGTCCGCCGCGGGCTGCGATATCTGCTCGGCATCGTCGCCGGCACCGCCGCCGTGCTGGCGATGATCGCGACGGGCGTCACCGGGCTGGTGCTGGCGCTGCCGGCCGCGGTGCCGGTGCTGACAATCGCCGCCCTCGGCTATATCGCCTATCTCGCCTATAAAATCGCTACGGCGCCGGTGCTCGCGGCGGACGCGGCCGACGTGGCGGAGCCGTCGCTCGCCGGCGGCTTCCTGCTCGCCATCGCCAACCCGAAGGCCTTCGCGGCGATCGGCGCCGTCTATTCCGGCGCCACGCTGATCGACGGCCGGCCGCTCGCCGACGCCGCCGCCAAGGTCGCGCTTTTGGCCGTCATCATCATCGCCGTCAACACCGCCTGGCTCGCCCTCGGCGCCAGCTTCGCCGCCTATCTCAGGAACCCGCGCACCGGCCGGGCGATGAATATTTCGTTTGCGGCCCTGCTCGTCGCCTCGGTGGCCGTCGCCCTGCTTGGCTGACGGTGCGCGCCCGGCCGCGACGCGCTAGCATAAGGGTCATGACGCACGCCCCTGAGCTCGTCTTCCGTCCCCTGACCCCGCGGCTGATGGACGCGATGGGCACGGTCCTGGGCGGCAGCTGGGGTGCGAGCTGCTGGTGCCTGCACCCGCGCCTGACCGACGCGGAGATGCGCGCGCTGCCCGGCGCGGGCGCCATGAAGCAACGCCGGCGCGCCGCGATGACCAATCTGGCCCGCCGCCGCCGCGCCCCGGGCCTCATCGCCTTCGCGGGTGACGCGCCGGTCGGCTGGATCGCCGTCGCGCCGCGCGCCGAGCTCCACCGCGTCGACGCCTCGCGCGCGACGCCCAGGGTCGACGACGAAGACGTCTGGGTCATCCCCTGCATCACTGTGGCCAAGGCGGCCCGCGGCCGGGGCGTCGCCCTCGGCCTGATCGCCGCCGCGGTCGCCTACGCCGCCGAACGCGGCACCCCCGCCGTCGAAGCCTACCCCCGCGCCGGCGCGACCCGCACCGGCGACGACAACGCCTATTTCGGCACCGAGCCGCTCTTCCGCCGCGCCGGCTTCCGCATCATCCGCCAGCCGCCGAAAGACCTGCCGCGCAACTGGGTCCCGCGCGTCACCATGCGCGTCGACGTGGCGCGCTGAGTTGGATGTGGGCATGGAGGCGCAACCCTCTCGTTCTCGTGCAGTAATCGCTGCCTTATGTGCCATTTGAACGGGAAGCTAAACAGACCATAAACCGAATTCGCGTATCCTATGCGGGCCCATCCGATCATTGTCAGGACCAAAATAATGATTCCGGCCGGCTACATGGCGAAGCGCGTGATGAAACGTCCCGATTGGCTGGACGCGCTAAACGTGGACGACATCCATTCCGTCAGCAACTGCATGTCGGACGACTTCGCCGATTACATAAATTATTGGCAACACAACGGGTTTTGGCTGTTCGATTCTCCCGATGTAATTCGCCGGCTGGCGGCCGAGAACGCGATAGACATCGAAGGTACCAGGCTTTTCTACTACGAAGTCCACGAATATCAATTCGACGAAAAGGCGGGAAGCTGGGAACCTTTTGCTGCGGATCCGTTCTTTCCACTGAACGTCGAGAAGCCCGCGGCCGCCGAACCGGAAGGCTACGACGTCGTTACCTTCCAAGCCGGCAATAGCCCGGAGTGCTCGCCGCTTTCCTGCAACGGCCTGGCGAAGGAAATCGCGACCAATCGTCATTGCCTGCTGTCCTCGTTCGAGAAAGCCAAAGGCTTCCTGGAGCACGGCAAATTCGTCAATTGCGAGCCGGGGCCGTACCGGATTTTCGCCGTGTATTCGGTGCAATGGCCCTGACCGCCGGTTCGAGCCGTCCACCCGCCGAGCCCCAATCTCGGTCCCACCGCCGACCACCTCTGGTCCCCGCCTCGCCACTTCTACTAATATCGCCTACTACCATCGCCGAGGTCGCGAGGGCACGAAGTGGAGAACGCCGATGGACTATGGATTCAGCCTGCCGACGCGCGGGCCGCTCGCCAATCCGGGCGGCATACCGGCAAGACGCCGGCCGGCAGCGTTCGAGCCGGACGAAGAGCCGATCCGAAACCTACTGACTTGCTGACGGGCCGCGAAGCCTGCAGGTTCGGCTAAATGACAACGCTCTTCGACCCCAACTACTTGATACACGTTGCGAATGTCATCCTGCTGATTGCATTCGCGGTCCGCGACGTGCTGTTGCTGCGAATTTTCTTCGTGGTGGGCAGCCTGGCGGCCCTCGGCTATTACTACTACCAAACCCCGCCTCTGTGGGCGGCGATCGGCTGGACCGCCGTTTACATCTTGATCCACGCCTTCTGGATCTGGCGTATCTTGTTGGAGCGCCGGCCGGTCGTCTTGTCGCCCGAGGAAGAAAAACTATACAGGCTGGTGTTCCGAGCCCTGGACCGGCGCAAGTTCGCGTCATTCCTGGCTCTTGGCGCGTGGCGCGATGCGGCAGTGGGCGATCGCCTGCTGAAACAGGGCGAGCCAGTCCCGGAGGTCCTGGTGCCGATCTCGGGCAGGGTCGGGATGGTCATGGATGGCAAGAAGATACTATCCCTGAGTCCGGGACACCTGATCGGCACCGGCATGGTTTTGACCAGTGATCGGGCGCCCTGCGACGCGGTGGCCGAAGAGCCCTGCCGATACGTGGCTTGGGATTTGGCGGTCGTAGATCGATTTCTGGAAAAAGACCCGGAACTGCGCAACCAGCTGCGAGCCGTTGTCAGCGGCGATCTGGCGGAGAAGCTTCGGGCTACGGTATTGCCGGGCAAGAGCTCGCGCATTATCCGATCGGACGGAACCGGTTCGGTTTTGCCGGATGGATAATATCACCCGAGTCTTCAAGACGTAGAGCCGCTTTCAACAGGTTGTCCACTCGCTCCAGACCGAGGAAGTCGATGGCGTCGAACGCCGATCGGAACGCTGCCCGTCCCGGAAGCGCTGTTGGGCTCGAAACCCGCTCTTTACCTTGCGCCCTGTTTCAGAACCTGTAGCTTGCATGAAGCGCGAAGGCGATAATGCGATTGTCCTCATAATGGCCCCGCAAAGTGCTCGAGCTGATCTTCGCGTCGCCCAGGTCGACATATTCGAAGACCCCGACGACATTCAACCTTTCGGTCAACTGGTACCCAACGCCGACGGCGTAGCGGATCTGTCGGTCGATCGGCATGTCGAACACCAGGCTTTTCTGCTACGAAGTCCATGAATATCAATTCGACGAAAAGGCCGGAATCTGGGAACCTTTCGGTCCGGAGCCATCGTTCCCAATGGAAGTCGAGCAGCCCGCGGCGGCCGAACCGGAAGGCTACGACGTCGTTTCCTTCTCCGCCGGCACCAGCCCGGAGTGCTCGCCGCTCTCCTGCAACGGCCTGGCGAAGGAAATCCCGACCAATCGTCATTGCCTGCTAGACTCGTTCGAAGAAGCCAAGGGCCTCCTGGAGCAGGGCAAATTCGTCAAATGCGAGCCGGGGCCGTACAGAATATTCGCCGTGCATTCAGTGGAATGGCCCTGACCACCGGTTCGAGGTTTCCACCCACCCAAATCCCCCAGCCTCCCCCTCTGGCCCCCGCCCCGCCACTTCCGCTAACATCGGCGCCACCCCGAGGACACCAACCGGAGAACACCCATGGATTATGGATTCAGCCTGCCGACGCGCGGGCCGCTCGCCAATCCGGCGGATATTCTGGCGATGGCGCGGGCCGGAGAGGAACAGGGCTTTGCCTGGCTCGCGGTGTCCGACCATATCGTCGTGCCGCGAACGATCGGCTCGCGCTATCCCTACAGCTCGAACGGCGCCTTTCCTGGCTCGGACACCGGCGAGTGCTTGGAGCAGCTCACCCTGATGGCCTGGATCGCCCAGGCGACGACCACGGCGAAGCTGGTCACCACGGTGATGGTGGTGCCGCACCGCAATCCGATCCACGCCGCCAAGATCATCGCCTCGATCGACGTGCTGTCGGGCGGCCGGGTCGCCATCGGCTGCGGCGCCGGGTGGATGCGCGAGGAGTTCGAGGCGATCGGCACCGAGCCGTTCGACGAGCGCGGCCGGGTCACCAACGAATATCTCGAGGTGTTCAAGGAGCTCTGGACCAAGGACGACCCGGCCTATGACGGCGACTACGTGAAGTTCGCCGACCTCGACTTCCTGCCGAAGCCGGTGCAAAAGCCGCATCCGCCGATCTGGATCGGCGGCGAGAGCGGCCCGGCGCTGCGCCGCGCCGTCCGTTACGGCGACTACTGGTTCCCGATCGGCTCCAACCCGAAGCACCCGCTGAACACGCTGGCTCGCTACCAGGACGGCGTCGCCCGGATGCGCGCCGCGGCCGAGGCGATCGGCCGCGACCCGGCCGAGATCCGCCTCGCCTTCTGGGCCAACTGGTACAGCGAAGACAACGAGGTCACCACCGACACCGGCGAGCGGCATCTTCTCACCGGTAATTCGGAGCAGGTGGCGGCGGACGCCCGCGCCCTCCGCGAGGCCGGCGTCGAGCACCTGCTGTTCAACTTCCAGCGCGCCGACAAGGCCCAGACCATGGCGGCGATCCAGCGCTTCACGGACGAAGTCCGGCCGCTGATCGAGGGGTAGGAGTAGCGTCGTGACAGACGACAAAAAGACCATCGCCATCCTGGGCGGCACCGGGGCGCTCGGGGCCGGGCTTGCCATGCGCTGGGCCCGCGCCGGCCACGCCATCGTCATCGGCTCCCGTCGCCTGGAAGGGGCGGAGCAGGCGGCGGCCGATTTCAACGCCAAGGCCGGGCTCTCGACCATCCGCGGGCTGGAGAATCCGGCTGCCGCGGCCGCCGCCGAGATCGTCGTCTTGACTGTGCCTTATGCCCATCACGCCGGCATGCTGGAAGCGGTGCGCGCCGAGGTGCAGGGCAAGATCTTCGTCGACGTCACCGTGCCGCTGGTGCCGCCCAAGGTGCGCACGGTGCAGCTGCCGCCCGAGGGCTCGGCGGCCAAGGCGGCGCAGGACTATCTGGGCGACGAGGTGCGCGTGGTCTCCGCCTTCCAGAACGTCGCCGCCGACCATTTGAGCGACCTCGACCACGCGATCGACTGCGACGTGCTGGTATGCGGCAACGACAAGGCGGCGCGCCAGGTGGTGGTCGATCTCTGCGGCCCGCTCGGGCTCAAGGGCTGGCATGCCGGGCGCATCGACAACTCGGCCGCGGCCGAGGCGCTGACCTCGATCCTGATCTTCCTGAACGGGACCTACAAGATCGACGGCGCCGGCATCCGCATCACCGGCGATCCCCAGGCAGAGCCGGACGCGTGAGCCTGCCGAAGCTCGAGCTCGTCGCGCTGCCCGGCATCCCGCTGGTCGCGCCCGGCGACGATGTCGCGCAGCTGATCCTCGACGCCCTGACGCGGGCGGAGCTGGCGCTCGCTGACGGCGACGTGCTGGTCGTGGCGCAAAAAATCGTCTCCAAGGCCGAGGGCCGCTATGTCGACCTGGAAACCATCACGCCGTCGCCGCGCGCCGCGGAGCTGGCGGCGGCCACGGGCAAGGACCCCAGGCTGGTCGAGCTGATCCTGGCGCAATCGACCGAGGTGCTGCGCCACCGCCCGAACGTCATCGTCGTCGCCCACAAACTCGGCTTCGTCATGGCCAATGCCGGCATCGACGCCTCCAACCTGCCGCCGGAGGCGGGCGGCGAGCGGGTGCTGCTGCTGCCCGTGGACCCGGACGGCTCGGCCCGGGCGCTGCGCGTTCGCTTCGCGGCGGCGACCGGCGCCGACGTCGCGGTAGTGATCAACGACAGCGTCGGACGCGCCTGGCGCATCGGCATCGTCGGCACGGCGCTCGGCGCCGCCGGCCTGACCTCGATGCTCGACCTGAACGGCCGCACCGATCTCTACGACCGGCCGTTGCGCGCGACCCAGGTCGGCATCGCCGACGAGATCGCCTCGGCCGCCTCGCTGCTGCAGGGCCAGGCCGACGAGGGCCTGCCGGTGGTCCACTTGCGCGGGCTGTCCGCGGGCCGCGACGACGGCGACGTCACCACGCTCCTGCGCCCCCTCGACGAGGACATGTTCCGGTGAGCACGGCGGTGGTGGCGCTGTCGGGCGGCGTCGGCGGCGCCAAGCTGGCGCTGGGCTTGAGCCATGCGGTCGCGCCGGACCGGCTGGCCATCGTCGCCAATACCGGCGACGACTTCGAGCATCTCGGCCTCGCCATCTGCCCGGACATCGACACGCTCGTCTATACGCTGGCCGGACTCAGCAACACGGCGCTCGGCTGGGGCCGGGCGGGCGAAACCTGGAACTTCATGGCGGCGCTCTCGGCACTCGGCGGCGAGACCTGGTTCAATCTCGGCGACGCCGACCTGGCGATGCATGTCGAGCGGACCCGCCGCCTCGCCGCCGGCGAGACCCTGACCGCGATCACCGCTGATTTCGCCGGCCGCCTCGGCATCTTGGCCCGCATCCTGCCGATGAGCGACGACCCGGTGCGGACGGTGGTCGAAACCGCGGACGGCCCGCTCGCCTTCCAGCACTATTTCGTGCGCGACCGGGCGGCGCCCGCCGTCACCGGCTTCCGCTTCGGCGGCGCGGCCGCAGCGCAACCGAATCCGGCCTTGATCGACGCGCTCGCCGATCCGGGCCTCAAAGCGGTGCTTCTCTGCCCGTCCAACCCGTTCATCAGCATCGACCCGATCCTGGCGCTCCCGGGCTTGCGCGACGCCATCCGCGCCGCGGCCGCGCCGGTCGTCGCCGTCTCGCCGATCGTCGGCGGCCGGGCGATCAAGGGGCCGACCGCCAAGATGATGGCCGAGCTCGGCTTGGCTACCAGCGCGACGGCCGTCGCCCGCCATTACGGCGGCCTGATCGACGGATTCGTGCTCGACGCCGCCGACCGCGCCGCGGCGGCAGAGATCGAGGCGCTCGGGACCGGCGTGCTGGTCACCAACACGGTGATGCGGAGCCTCGACGACCGCATCGCGCTCGCCCGCGCGAGCCTCGACTTCGCCGCAACGATTTCGCATAGCCGATCTTAATCCGGCGGGTTTGACGCGGCCGGCCGCTTCTCCGTAGGCTGCTGCAATCTGACGACGGGGAGAGCGAGAGATGTGGGCCGTCCTGCCGATCAAGGACATGGAGGGGGCGAAGCAGCGCTTAGGAAGCGCGCTCGGCCCGGCCGAGCGGCGTGGGCTGTTTCGCGCCATGGTCGAGGACGTGCTGGCGGCGCTGGCCGGCGCCGACGGCCTCGCCGGCATCCTGGTGGTGACCCGCGATCCGGAGGCGGCGGCGCTGGCGGAACGCCACGGCGCCCGCGTGCTGGCCGAGGCGGAGAACCGGGGTCATACGGCCGCGGTCGCCCAGGCGGCGGCGCTGCTGGCGGCGGAGGGCGCGGCCGGCCTGATCCAGATCCCGGGCGACGTGCCGCTGGTGACCGCGGCGGAGATCGAGGCCGTTTTGGCGGCGCATGGTCCGGCGCATGGCCCGGCCATGACCATCGTGCCGTCCCGTGACAAGCGCGGCTCCAACTGCGTCGCGCTGACCCCGGCCGACGCGGTGCCGCTCCGCTTCGGCGACGACAGCTTCTTCCCCCATCTGGCCGCGGCCCGGGCGCTCGGCATCGAACCCAAGATCCTGCCGCTCGCCGGCCTCGGCCTCGACATCGACACGCTCGACGACCTGACGGCGCTGCTCGCCTGGCCGCCGGCCGCGCGGACGCACGAATTCCTGCGCCAAAGCGGCATCGCCGCCCGGCTCGGCGGCCGCCTCGACGACGCCGAAGCCCTGGCGCTCGCCGAAAACGGCGACCTGGCGGGCCTGATGGCCGGCGCCGCGCTGCTGCGCGACGCCGGCCATGGCGAACTGGTGACCTATTCGCGCAAGCTGTTCATCCCGCTGACCCAGCTCTGCCGCGACGTCTGCCACTACTGCACCTTCGCCGGGCCGCCGCGGCCCGGCCGCGCCGCTTACCTGACGCCCGACGAGGTGCTGGAAATGGCGCGCGAAGGCGCCGCCACCGGCTGCAAGGAGGCGCTCTTCACCCTCGGCGACAAGCCGGAGCTGCGGTATCGGGTGGCGCGCGAGCAGCTCGAAGAGCTCGGCTACGACACCACCCTCGACTACCTCGCGGCGATGGCGCGGCTGGTGTTCGAGGAGACCGGGCTGCTGCCGCATCTGAACCCCGGCGTGATGACAGCCGAGGAACTGGCGTCGCTGCGCGAGGTCTCGGTCAGCCAGGGCATCATGCTGGAGAGCGCCTCGGCGCGCTTAGGCCAGAAGGGCGGCTGCCATTACGGCTCGCCGGACAAAGATCCCACTGTCCGCCTGGCCACCATCGAGGCGGCGGGCCAGGCCGGCATTCCCTTAACCTCCGGCATCCTGATCGGCATTGGCGAGACAAGGCGGGAGCGGATCGAGGCGCTGCTGGCGCTCCGCGCGGCGCATGAGGGCCACGGCCATATCCAGGAGATCATCGTCCAGAACTTCCGCGCCAAGCCGGACACCAGGATGGCCGCCGCGCCGGAGCCGGCGCTCGACGACCATCTCTGGACCATCGCCGCCGCCCGGCTGATCTTCGGCGCGGACATGACCATCCAGGCGCCGCCCAACCTGCGGCCCGGCGCGCTCGCGCGCCTGATCGAGGCCGGCATCGACGACTGGGGCGGCGTCTCGCCGGTGACCCCAGACTTCGTCAACCCGGAGGCGCCCTGGCCGCATCTCGACGCGCTGGCGCGCGAGACTGCCGCCGCCGGCAAGACGCTCGCCGAGCGCCTGGCGATCTATCCGGGTTATTTGCGTGAGCCGGAACGCTGGCTGGCGCCGGATCTCAGGACCGCAGTGCGGCGTGCCGCCGACTCGGACGGCCTCGCCCGCACCGACCCGTGGTCGCCGGGCGGCGCGGCGGCGGCGCCGTCGCTCGACGCGCCGGCGATCGCCTGCCATATGGCGCTCGATGGCCTGCTCGACCGCGCCTTCGTCGGCCAGGAATTGAGCGAGGCGGAAGTGACCCGCCTGTTCCGGGCACGCGGCTCCGAGGTGGCGCGGGTGACGGCCGCGGCCGACGCGCTCCGCGCCGAGGTCAACGGCGACACCGTCTCCTACGTGGTCACCCGGAACATCAACTACACCAATGTTTGCTATTTCCGCTGCCAGTTCTGCGCCTTCTCCAAAGGCAAGCTGAGCGAGAACCTGCGCGGCCGGCCCTACGACATCGGCCTCGACGAGGTGGCGCGGCGCGCGGCCGAGGCGTGGGCCCGCGGCGCGACGGAAGTCTGCATGCAGGGCGGTATCCACCCGGACTATACCGGCCAGACCTATCTCGACATTTGCGCGGCGGTTAGGCGCGCGGTGCCCGGCATGCATGTGCACGCCTTCTCGCCGCTCGAGGTCTGGCAGGGCGCCCGGACCCTCGGCCTGTCGCTGCCCGACTTCCTCGCCGCCCTGAAGGAGGCCGGCCTCGGCTCCCTGCCCGGCACCGCCGCGGAGGTCCTCGACGACGAGGTGCGGGCGGTGCTCTGCCCCGACAAGATCACCACGGCAGAGTGGCTCGAGGTGATGGGCGCGGCGCACCGGGTCGGCCTCGGCTCGACCGCCACCATCATGTACGGCCATATCGACCGGCCGGAGCACTGGGCGCGCCACTTGCTGCGCCTGCGTGCCCTGCAGGCGGAGACCGGCGGCTTCACCGAGTTCGTGCCGCTGCCCTTCGTGCATATGGAGGCGCCGATCTACTTGAAGGGCGGCGCCCGCAAGGGCCCGACCTTCCGCGAGGCGCTGCTGATGCATGCGGTGGCGCGGCTCGCGCTGAACCCGCTGATCCCCAACATCCAGGCGTCGTGGGTGAAGATGGGGCCGGACGGCGTCGCCCGCTGCCTCGCGGCCGGCGTCAACGACTTGGGCGGCACCCTGATGAACGAGACCATCACCCGCGCCGCCGGCGCCGCGCACGGCCAGGAGATGCCGCCGGAGCTGATGGAGGCGCTGATCGCGGCCAATGGCCGGACGCCGGTGCAGCGCACCACCCTCTATGGCCGGCCGCCGCCCGAACAGACCGCCGCCTCCTTCGCCGCCGCGCCCCTCGCCGAGCCGATCAACGCCCCGGCCAAGCGCTACGAACGCCGCCTCCGTAACGTGGCCCGCCCGGGCCTGGTCGGCGAGGACGCCGCGGACTGATCACGGCGGGCGCCGCGGCCCTGCACGTCATTGCGAGCGAAGCGCGGCAATCTCGAAGGGCGAGACACCACGGCATCGAGATCGCCACGGCCCTCCGGGCCTCGCGATGACGTGTCTGGGGCGAGGAACGGCTGCGGTTCGAGCCGCGGCGGATGGCGTCGACCGCCGCGCGAATTGACAGTTTTCCTGTCCCACCTATCATGCCGGCGATGGCGGCCGTCTCAAGCAAGGCTCGGGATCTGCTTCGGCACCTCCCGGGATCTCTGGGGCTACCCCAGGGGTGTTTCCGTACGCAGCCGTTTCGCTGCATAACCGGCGCTGGGCTTCACCCAGGACCGGTCATGCCTGACTGGATGGGTTGAGACGTGCCGCCATACTTTGCCCGCCGCCGGTGCCCGATCCAATGAACCCGAAAAAGCGACTTGCCGGCAACCTGGCGGCGGCGCTCGCCGCCGGCGCCTGGAACCGGGAAGCGGTCGAGCGGCGGGCGGCGGCGCTGCTCGGTCCGAGGGCGCCGAAGTCGCGGGCCAAGCTGATCGACCACATATTTCGGGAGACAGTGACGCCCTACGCGCCGCCGCCGGGCCGGCTGGCCGAGCTGATCCTCGCCGCCGGCGTCGTCGACCGGGTCGCCCGGTCGGCACGGGCGCGGGGGACTGACCCGGTCCTGGTGCCGCCCGAGGCCGCGGCTCTGCCGCCGCTCGCCGGCTTGGCCGTGCCGAGGCTCGGCTCGGAGCTCGATCTCGCCGACTGGCTGGGGATTTCCCTCACCGATCTCGATTGGTTCGCCGACGCGCGGCGCCAGCACCGGCATACCGCCGAGACGGCCCTGCAGCACTACGCCTATGCCTGGGTGCCGAAGCGCAGCGGCGCGGCGCGGCTGATCGAGGCGCCGAAGTCGCGCCTGAAGGAAATCCAGCGGCAGATCCTGGGCGACATCCTCGACCATCTGCCGGCGCATGACGCGGCGCATGGCTTCGTCAAGGGGCGTTCCTGCCGCGGCGCCGCGGCGCGCCATGGCGGCGAGGCCGTCGTGGTGACGGTCGACCTGAAGGATTTTTTCCTAAACGTACCGCCGCGCCGCGTGCACGGCCTGTTTCGCAGCCTCGGCTATCCCTGGGCGGTGGCGCGCGCCCTGACCGGCCTCTGCACCGCGGCGACGCCGGCCGGCGTCTTCGACGCGTTGCCCGCGCCGGTCGGCGGGGAGATGCGCCGGCGCTATGGGGACCCGCATCTGCCCCAGGGCGCGCCGACCTCGCCGGCACTCGCCAACCTCGCGGCCTGGCGGCTCGACTGCCGGCTGGCCGGGTTGGCGCGTCGCTTCGAGGCCAACTACACGCGCTATGCGGACGATCTCGCCTTCTCGGGCGACGCGAAATTCGCCGGCCGGCTCGGCCGCTTCCTTGGCCCCTTGCGCGAGATCGTCGGCGACGCGGGCTTCGCGCTGAACCCCGCCAAGACCCGGATCATGCGCCAAAGCAGCCGCCAGCGGGTCACCGGGCTGGTGGTCAACCGGCACATCAACATCGCGCGGGCCGATTTCGACCGCCTCAAGGCGACGCTGCACAACTGCGCGCGGCGCGGCCCCGACGGCCAGAACCGCGGCGACCATGGCGATTTCCGCGCCCATCTCGACGGCCGCGTCACCTGGGTCGAGACCGTCAACCCGCACCGCGGCCGACGCCTGCGCGAAATTTTCGAGGCGATCGACTGGCCGGCCGGGGCGGGGTGAGCGACCAAAACTCTCGCGTCATTGCGAGCGAAGCGCGGCAATCTCGATGGCCGAGTCTCCGCGGCAACGAGATCGCCGCGGGCCTGCGGCCCTCGCGATGACGTGTGTGGGGCGAGAAAAGACGGCGCCGCGAAGGCGCCACGGATGGTTTCGCGTGGAACACGGGTGATTCCGCGTCGAATGAGAGCCGGACCACAATTTAAACAGACCGGTCTGTCTATATAGCGGCCTGGCTCTTGGCGCGATTGGCGTGCCCGACGGGTGCGGGCGGCCCGGTCCCGAAGCTTTGTCCCGAAGCTCCGTCCCGGCGCCCGCCACGTCATTGCGAGCGAAGCGCGGCAATCTCCCTGACGGAGGCTCTCCAGCCGGAAGATCGCCGCGGCCCTATGGGCCTGGCAATGGCCTGTGTGGGGCGGGGAACGGCGCCGGCGCGCTCCCCATGCAACGTTGCGCGCGCCACGCTCAAACCGCCGTCTGATAGCCCTCGAAGCGGCGCGGGATCTTCTGGATGTCCTGGATCAGGTCGGGCGGGAAGTCGGCTTCCTGGTTGCCTTCGCCGCCGGTGCCGATGGTATCCGAGATGCCGCCGAAGCGTTTCTCGATCTCGCCGGCGATCTTGTCGTGCGGCCCGACCGCGGCGAACAGGTGGACCACGTCGTCCGGCACCTCGGCCGCCATCTTGTCCCAATGGCCGTCCACCGACATGCGGTAGAGCTTCTGGCCGAGATCGACCAGATCGTGCTGCTCGAACACCGGCCAGTAGAGCCGGGTCGAGCCGTAGAAGCCGACCCGGCTGCGCACCCATTCGAAGCGTTCCGCCACCGCCGCCTCGTCCGGCCCGGTGGCGATGAAGCCGCCGCCGGAGATCTCGAAGCTGTCACGGCCCCGGCCGCGCGCTTCCAGCCCGGCCTCGAGCTTCGGCAGCACCACGTTCTCCATATAACGCCGGGTGCAGAAGCCGTGCAGGCGGACGCCGTCGCAGACCTCGGCCGCGACCTTCAGCATCGCCGGCCCGACCGCCGCCATGGTGAGCGCCGGCGGGTCCGCCGCGATCGGCTCCGGCGTGAAATTCGGCGTCATCAGGGTGAAGCTGTAGTGCGCGCCGCGATAGTCGAGCTTGCTGCCGGTCTTCCAGCAGCGCCAGATCGCCCGCAGGGCCTCGACATATTCGCGCATGCGCGGCGCCGGCGGGCTCCAGGCGACGCTGAAGCGGCGCTCGTTGTGGCCCTTGACCTGGCTGCCGAGGCCGATGGCGACACGGCTGCCAGTCGTCGGTTGTGTCGCCGCCGCCAGGTCCCAGCCGATATTGGCGACGGTCATCGGGCTGCGCGCGAAGGCGATGGCGATGCCCGTCGCGATCTCGATCCGCTCCGTCACCGTCGCCGCCACGGCGAGCGGCAGGAACGGATTATGCGCCGTCTCGGTGGTCAGCAGGCTGTCATAGCCGGCCGCCTCCGCCGCGCGGGCGATGTCCGGCACCTGCCTGAGGTTGCTCTGGCGAATGGTCCTGACGACGCGCATGGTAGAGTCTCCTTTGTTGGCCCTCAGGCGCCGGGCGCGGGCCCTCCGGCCCGCTTGGCTCCTCGCATAAGCTCGGGCGCGCGGTCGCGCTTGCCTCGGCGCAAGAAGCGCCTCGGTTTTCGTGTTTAGCCTTCAGGCGCCGGGTGTGCGGCCGGGTCACGGAATCAAACTGCGACCGCCGTGCCGGGCGCGATGTCCTTCTTCTGCCAGTCGGGCAGCACCTCGTTGATCAGCCGCAGGGTCTGCGCCATCACGTCGTCGTCGCCGTCGGCGAGCGGCCGGAGCACGAATTTGGAGACGCCATGCTCCACATAGGCGGCGATGCGCCGTTGGATGTCGCTGGCGTCGCCGACCACGAACTGGTTCTTCGGGTCGCGCTTGGTCCGCGTCTCATAGGCCGTGGCGGCGCGGCCGACCAGCCGCTCGCCCCAATTGCCGAAGCGGAACGAGAAGCCGGCGCCGTAATGATCCTCGTCGATCGACCGGCCCTGGGCCGCGGTCGCCTGCTTGATCCGTTGGACCATGCTGCCGGCCTCCTCCGGCGTCTCGAAGGCGGCCAGCCAGCCGGTGCCGTAGCGTGCGGTGCGCCGGACCGCCGCGTCGGTCGAGCCGCCGATCCAGAGCGGGATCGCCTTCTGCACAGGCAGCGGCGCGATGCGCGCACCGTCATAGTTGTAATATTCGCCGGCGAAGGTCAGCGTCTCGCCCCGCCACAACCGGGCGATGATCTCGAGGCCCTCATCGGTGCGTTTTCCCCGCCCCTCGGTCGGCCGCCCGGTGGTCGTCCAGTCCGGCGAGCGGGTGGTGCCGATGCCGAAGGCAGGCAGCAGCCGGCCGCCGCTCAGGAAATCGATGGTGGCGCATTGCTTGGCCAGCAGCAGCGGGTCGCGCAGGCCGACCGACGCGACGCTCATGCCGAATTTCAGCCGCTTGGTGGCGCCAGCGACCGCGGCCATGGCGCTCATGCATTCCAGGATGGTCTCCTTGGAGACCAGGCGGTCGTTCTGCCAGAACGAGTCGATATCGCCTTCTTCACAGAGCTCGATCCAGCGCCAGAAGCCGGCCGGGCCGGAGAACGGGAAGCTGTTGGCAAGGCCCACACCGATGCCGACGGTCATGGTTGCACCTCCTCTGTTGATGCCGATGCGCGTGTCATTCGGCCGCCTCCGCCGCGCGCCGCCGTGCCGCCTGGCGCAGCACGTCGCGGTTGCCGGTCTGCCAGGTGACGGTCAGGCTGTATTTGCCGATTTTCCAGCCCTCGGCCGTGCGCAGCAGCTCTTCGGTGTAATAGCCGCCGATGGTGTAAAAACTGTCACCGCGCGGGTTCGGCAGGTGGTGCAGCGCGCGGATATAGGCGGTGCAGGTGGCGCGGTCGCCGTCGATCTCGATCATGTGGTTGGTGATCGTGTGCTGGCTCGATTCCAGCCCGTCGATGGTGGCGCGCACCGCCGCGACCCATTGGTCGGCGCCGCGGACGACCTCGCGCGCGCCGAAGCTTCGGAAATCGGCCTCGATGTCGTCGGCGAAGCAACTGCGCAGCAGCACCCAGTCGCGGGTGTCGATGGCGATGCCATAGCGGTTGACCACGTCGGTGATGGCGGCGCGGTCGAGCAGGTGTTGCACGGACGGGTCGGTCATGCCTCGGCCTCCCAAGCCGGTTTCGGCGCCCCACTTGGCTGCACTGGGCGGCGCCCATGAGGCTATCTTAAGCTTGCCTGCGGCCGGCACCAAAATCCATAGGGCGCGGCGCGATGGGCCGCGTCGCAATTCGAAACTCGATGCGCGGGAGGCGCAAAGCGGATTCGAGTGTCGGCTCAGCGGATGCAAGCGGTCGACGCTCCAGTGCGGTGATCGATGCGGTGCGGCTCGGTTGAAAACGCAGTCGGCCATGCAGGACCGCACGCTACAGATTCCGGCGCCGTCATCCAATCCCTCCCTTGGGCGTTGCTCCCGCTCGGGAGCTTGTTCGCGACCTTGCCGCCTGAATTGACCCGCTCTGAACTCGGTGGGTGCCGGCACATGGGCGGGTGTGGGTCAACTAATCTTCTGCCGCTGCCCGGTCTCCCCAGAAGACGGCTGACCAGTCCCCTTGGCGCCACGGACGTGGGTACAGTCAGCCGATGGCGAAGCGCAGGTTTCGCTCGTCCATCCCTACCACTCGATCATCCGTGTCATAGACGACGATCAAGTCCGTGGTCCGGAAAAAACCGAGACGCCAGCGATAGGTAATCGAGTAATCACCTGCAGAGCTTGGCCACTCGTCCCTGATGGTACGTGAGCCCGTTGCGATCATCCTCTCCACGGTGCGACGCGTTCTGCCCACTCTCACCAGTCTCGCGTAGTAGCCAAATGGGAACAGTGCCGTTCTGATTGGCGCTGTCGGGAAGCGTCGGAGGAGTTCGCGGGCTTGGGATCGCGCGCCACGTCTGGCAAATGCCCGATCGAGAAGGAAGAAAGCAGCAGGGATGCTCCAGAGCCCGGAGTAGTAGATGATGTTACCCAGGGTGTGCCGTATGCGATGTCCAGTCGATCGTCTGCTCTCTGCGCTCATCTATCGATCCCCCGGTTTTCAGTCTTCACCTTCTTCCTCCTCACCTTCCTCGTCCTCCTCCAACCATCCCTCATCATCTTCGTCTTCGCCGATTCCGGAGTCGCCGGAGAAGCAGTCGTCTTTGCACAGGCGATCCCGGATCCACGTGGCCACCTCGTCGAGAGACACGCCTACCTGGTCCAGACGCGATCCGAGCTTGCCGGCCTCATCAGACAAGTCGACATCGGGGTTCGGAGAGTAGCTCCCTTCCATGATTCGGGCCGCGACGGAGGCGATGTTCGGCCCCCAATTGAAACCGATCATGACATAGCCCCAGAAGTGCCGAACCTGATTGCTACCGTCCTGGTACTCGGCGCTGAAGCACCGATCCTTGGCGAACTTGAAGCCGAGGTACAGATCCGTGTCGTCATCGCGCGTGGAGCTTCCCCACTCGGTACGTTCCGTGAGAACCAGCCCCAGATCCTCGACGAATGTCTCCTCGTCGTTGTTGAGACCGAAGTAGACGTCGTGGAACTCATCCTGCGTCCACTCGACGAGTTCAGCTAAGGACTCGCAATCGCCAACGTCGGACCGCCCGAACAGCTCTTTGGCTTTGTCCTTGATTCGGAGACACCGCTGGCGCTGTGCAGCACTTACCGCCATCGAATTCTCCGGCGTTCATCACGCATGGCGTTCCTCATTCGGATATGTCGATCTTTCCAGAAGACGATCATCACACCAGCGCTCACCGTAGGGATTACGCCATAGAGTAACAATACTCCCCTTCGGCGCGTCTCACTTTGCACCGTCCACGCCGTGACCCTCGAACCTCCACTTTCTGATCCGAGACCGGCAGGTGTCCGACAACCCTTTACAGAGCCAGAAGTGCCGATGACCATGCGTCAATGTCTGCCGTTCGGGCGCAAAGCGGATTCGCATGTCGGCCCGGCGGATGAAGCGCGCGGAGATTTGGCCACCTGGGACGAATACGGAATGAGGGAAAGTTCGCTATGTCAAAAAAATGGACGGTGATAACGTTCAGAATGGAGGCATCGCCTAAATGGTCTTTTTAACTTTGGGAACTGGGAGGGCTAAAATGAAGAAAGGTTTGATTGCATCGATCATCGGCGGCGTCGCGGTGCTCGGTGTCGTCGCGATGCCGGCGCAAGCGGCCGACTTCAACTGCAGCACGGCGAGGCTGATCGTGCCCTGGAAGGCCGGCGGCGGCACGCATGTGATCTTTTCGATCTTCGAAAAGGTCATTCAAAAGCTGGACGTCACGCCGAAGATCAAGGTGGTGACCGTGTCGGGCCAAGGCGGCAACAAGGGCGCCAAGGTGGCGGCCGAGGCGAAGCCCGACGGATGCACCCTGTTCGCCATCCATCAAAGCGCCATCACCAGCTATCTGAACGGCCGCATCAAGTTCCACTTCGACAATTTCGAGACGGTCGCGCTGTTGACCTCGACGCCGGACATCGTCGGCGCCAACGGCCAGGTTCCGTGGAAGACCTTCGGCGAATTCAAGAAGGCGGCCCTGGCCGCGCCGGGAACCATCAAGGTGGGCGCGACATTCGGCTCGACCAGTCAGTTCTATTGGCTGATCCTGGAGGACCTGACCGGCATGAAGTTCAAGTTCGTGCCCTATGACGGGACGCGCGAGCGCATGACGGCGCTGCTGTCGGGTGCCATTCAGATGGGCGGTCTCAACGTCGCCTCGGGACGCAAATATCTGGAAGGCGGCGAGCTCAAAGGCTTTGCCATCGCCGCCGCGAAGCGTTCGAAGCATCTGCCCGACATGCCGACCCTGAAGGAGCTTGGCGTCGACATGGTCTATGCCCTCGATCGCGGCATCGTCGCGCCGAAGGGCACGCCGGCCGACATTGTCGAGCATTGGGCCCAGATCTTCAAACAGGCCGCCGAAGACCCGGACCTGATGAAACAGATGGACGCCAAGGGCACGGACGTGAACTGGGTCGGCCCGGCCGGTTACCGCAATTGGGCGAAAAAGGCGTTTGCGGATCACGAGAACGTCGCCATCAAGATCGGCCTCTGGAAGAAGCAATAGAGATCGAACGGCAATGCCGATAGGCGGCCCGGGAATATTCCCGGGCCGCCTCTCTTCGGAGATGACCATGGGACGCCTGAACCGCGATGCGGTGATCGCGATCGTGCTGCTGATGGCCTGCGGCATACTTTTCTGGTCGACATTCAGCATCCGCGTGCCCGATTACGGCCAGCTGAGACCGTCGACCTGGCCGCGCGTGATCCTCGCCGCGTTGACCTTGCTGTCGGTCCTGTATCTGGGCCAGTCGCTCCGCAAGGGGCCGGCCCAAAAAGAGCAATACGACGCCTATGACGCCGGCAAGGCGGCCCGGCCCGGCCTCAAGGGATGGCTCGCCCATTGGCGAAATCCGCTTTGGTGCTATGCGCTGTTCTTCCTCTATTTGACCACCCTGCCTTATCTCGGCAGCCTGATCGGCGGCCTGGCGTTCGTCTTCACGCTGATGGGCGTGCTCGGCGGCTGGGGGCCGCGGCGTCTCGCCGTCCATGCGGCCATCGCCCTGGTCACGGTCGGCGGCATGTGGAGCATTTTCACCTTCGGCCTTGGCGTGATCTTGCCGCAGGGCGAGATATTCTCGGTCTTCTGAGGTTCCGCCGATGATCGTCGAAAATGTCCTCGCGGCCTTCGCGGAAATCGCCAATTTCACGACGCTGATGCTGATGCTGGTCGGCGTCGCCGGGGGCCTGATCGCCGGCGCCATCCCGGGCTTCACCATCGCCATGGCCATCGTGCTGACCCTGCCCTTCACCTTCGGCATGCCGCCAGCGCAAGGCTTGGCCACCATGGTCAGCGTGCTGGTCGGCGGGCTCTCGGGCGGCTTGATGGCGGGCATCCTGACCGGCATACCCGGCACGCCGTCCTCCGTCGCCACCACCTTCGACGGATTTCCCATGGCGCGGGCCGGGAAGCCGGGCCTGGCGCTCGGGATCGGTGTCTGGTCGTCGTTCTGCGGCGGCATCATCAGCGCCATCCTGTTGGTGACGCTGTCGCCGCAACTCGCCCGTATCGGCCTCGAATTCAATCCGTGGGATTTCTTCATGCTGGTGGTGTTCGCGTTGACCATCACCGCCAGCCTGTCGGGCCGCAACCTGATCAAGGGGTTGATCGCCGGCGTCGTCGGGCTTTTGGTTCGGACCGTCGGCGAGGACGAGGCGGTCGGCATGGCGCGCTTCGATTTCGGCACGGACGCGTTGTTGCAGGGCTTCGATTTCATCGCCGTCCTGATCGGCCTCTTTGCCTTCAGCCAGCTGTTGCGCGACGTGCACGACCCGGAACAGGCGCGGAAGCGGCTGACCGAAAGGGGCGAGGTCAATGTCCGGATCGAGCATGTCGCGGCGATCAGGGAGATCGCCAAACGTTGGACGATTGTCGTACGATCTTCCTTGATCGGCGTCTTTACTGGCATCCTGCCCGGCGCCGGCGGCTCGATCGCCAATATTCTCGCCTACGATCAGGCGAAAAAGGCCTCCAGGCATCCCGAGAAGTTCGGCACCGGCATCGCCGACGGCATTATCGCGCCGGAAAGCTCGAACAACGCCGTCGAGGGCGGCGCGCTGATCACCTTGATGGCGCTCGGCATTCCGGGCGATGTGACGGCCGCGGTGATGCTGGGCGCGCTGCTGATCCACGACGTCATCCCGAGCCCCACATTCATCGCCGAAGAGCCGGTGCTGGCCTATTCCATCTTCATCGCCTTCTTTGTCGCCACCTTCATGATGCTGGGACTGCAATCCTTCATGCTGCGCGTCTTCGTGCTGGTGACGAAAGTGCGCATGTATGTGCTGGCGAGCATCATCCTCGGTTTCTGCGGCATCGGCGTCTTCGCCATCAACAATGTGGAGTTCGACCTCTGGACGCTTCTGTGGTTCGGCATCCTCGGCTTCGTGATGCGGCATTTCGGCTTCCCGCTGGCGCCGATGATCCTGGGCGTCGTGCTGGGCAATATCGCCGAGCTGAACCTGGCCCGCGCGATGGCGATCACCACGGACATCAGCCCGTTCTTCACCCGGCCCTGGGCGCTGTTCTTCCTGATCATCGCGGTGTTCTCGGCGTTCTTCCCGCTGTTCCAGGAAAAGCGCGCGACCCAGAAATGGACCCTGCTCTATATGCCGCTCGCATGCTTCGCCGTCTCCGTCCCGTTGTTCATGATGGGCGGCGTAACGCGGCCGATCCTGGCGGGCATCGTCATCGCCGTCGGCGCCTTCGTCCTGTGGCGCCGCCACCGGAGCGGTTGGAAGCTCGCGGCAGCAACGGAGCATGAATTGGCCGAGGCGGGGTAGACCGCCGAGGCAAGCGCGGCCGAACGCACATATCCTCGCCCGTTTGGCTCGATCGACGACGGCCGGCCACATTCTTGACTCCGTTTCTCCCGATGGCGCGTAATACCTCTCGTCAATTCAAAACAAAGGGAGGACGGCAGATGTCGAGGGTAAAGTTTATAGGATCTACGCTACTCGCTTTAGCCGTAGGCGCCGGTCTCACCGCGTCGGCGTGGTCGGCGAATGACGAACCATGGACGGAAAAATGGGCGCCCAGCGAATGGGGCGCGGACGACAAGGCGGGGGCGGTCAACCGCACCACGCCGGCGATCGTGCTGAAGGCGATCAAGCTGGTCCGCCAAGGCAAGGTCGCGACGCTCGGCAAGGTCTACCAGTCCGACATGCCGATGTTCGGCGTCCGCAGCTGGAAGCTGACCATCCCCGGCCTGCCGTCCAGCGGCCCGGCCCCGTTCGGCCCGCGCGAGCTGGTCGGCAACGACGAGGTAGTGACGGCGGAGATCGGCCAGGTCGGCACCCAGTTCGACGGTCCGGGGCATATCGGCGTGCGTACCTCCAAGGGCGACTTCTTCTACAACGGCCGGATGCTGGCCAAGGTGGCCGGGCCCTACGGCGTCGGACCACTCGGCGTCGAGCATGTCGCCCAGAAGGGCTTCGTCTGCCGCGGCGTGCTGTTGAACGCGGCCGCCTATCGCGGCATGGAGCAGTTGCCGATCCCGGCGCCGCCGCCGAACAAGGGCGATCCCGGCATCATCACCGACGCCGACGTCAAGGCGATGGTGAAGCGCCAGGGCATCGCGCCGATCGGCACCGGCGACTGCGTCTTCCTGTACACCGGCCACGGCAACATCTGGCACCCGCGCGACTGGGACAAGTTCGATGCCGCCGAAAAGAAGAAGCGGGTCGCCCAGTTCAATTCCGGCGAGCCCGGCTTCGGCACCTCGGCCTGCAAGTATCTCGCCTCGCGCAAGATCATCCTGACCGGCGCCGATAGCTGGGCCGTGGAAGCCGTGGCGCCGACCTTCGGCGGCGAGACCGAGCAGCCGTTCGAATGCCACCTGGAGATGATGCCGAAGCGCGGCATCTGGAACCTGGAGAACCTCGACCTCACCCAGCTGGTGGAAGACAACGTATCCGAATTCCTGTTCGTCTGGTCGCCGCTGAAGATCAAGGGCGGCACCGGCTCGCCGGGCAACCCGGTCGCGCTGTACTGAGTTTGCGGGCGTAATTCGGTACCAGGACCGGGGATCGGCAGCGCGCCGATCCCCGGCCTTCCGTCGCGCGTTGCGGCCGGTTTGTCGCGCCGCGGCGTTCGGTGATATTCTAGCGCTGATTTGATTTGGCGACGGATGGATCGGGCCCATCGCGTGCCAGGCAAGCCGGGAGACGGGTCATGAACGAGCTTTCCACAACCTCATCGGGACCGACGCGGGCGCAACACGCCGCCGACCTGGCCGACTATCTGCACGCGGGCGAGCGCCTTGTCGGGGAAATCGGCAATCGCGGCCCCATGCGTTTCGGCGCGAACGGAAAGCTCCATCCCGACATCCTGGATGCCTATTGGAAGCATGGGTTCTATGTCTTCGAGGGTGTGATCGGCCGGAACGAAGTCGATGCGCTGCGGGCGGATATCGACACCATGCTCGAACGGGCGCCGGTCAGGCCCGACGCGGCGGTGGACGCAGCGGGCCGCCCGGCGCTCGGCCGCGACTTCGCCCGGGAGACCTATACCTTCATCAAGCCCCTGTCGGATCCCTGGGGCGGAACCGACAAGCTGAACGGCCGCCATCCGAGCCGGATGACCGAACCCGCGCCCGACGCGGACGCGCCCGAGGATGTGGTCTATCTCATGTACGGCATGTGCCAGGCGATGCCGTCGGGCTTGCGCGTCTATGGCCATCCGTCGCTGCTCGCCATCGCCGCGGCGATCAACGGTCCGGATTTCGTCCCCTATAACGACGCGATCTTCGTCAAGCAGCCGGGGCTCGGTGGATCGGTCGCCTGGCACCAGGACGGCGTCACCCATTGGGAATCGCCCGATTGGGACGAAGGCATTCACGGCTTCAATTTCCAGGTCCAGCCTTATCCGACTACCCCGGCGAACTGTCTCTGGGTTGTCCCGGGCACCCATAAGAAAGGCCGCATCGATATCAAGCGGCTGGTTGCCGAAAACGGCGGCAGCGACAAACTGCCGGGCGCCGTGCCGCTGATCTGCGGTCCCGGCGACGTGACCGTCGTCAACCGCCAGATGCTGCATGGTTCCTTCGCCAACACCTCGCCCGACCTGCGCATCTCGCTGACCTTCGGGTTCCACCGCCGGGCCTCGGTGCTGGGCCAGAAGGGCGCGCTCGCCGTGGATTCCGAGGCTGTCTACGACGAACAGCGGATCTTCGACCGGTCCGCCGTGATCGCCGTCGCGATCGACGCCCGCCGCCGGCATTTCCCCGACGAGGTTCCCTTCCGCTACGCGCCCTTCGCGGGCCTGGAAGACGACTTCAGGTTCAATGACACGACCTTCGAGCGGGTCATCCGCGACTACAACACCAAGGATCTGGCCATTTGAAGGGCGGGTCAGGCTGAACGAAGCCAAAGGCCGTCTCGAAGCAGGGCTGCAACGCCATAGCGGGCGCTTTGCCCAGAGAAGCCGGCGATGAATCCGCGCGCGACCTGTGCGAACATCGCCGTCGGGCAGAACCGAGGAGGCAGGCGATGTCCGGACAGCGGCGTATTCCGGCCGTGTTCATGCGCGGCGGCACCAGCAAGGGGCTGTTCTTCCATGCCCGCGACCTGCCGGACGACCGGGCGGCGCGGGACATGATCTTTTGCGCCGCGCTCGGCAGCCCGGACCCGAACGGGCGCCAGCTCGACGGCATGGGCGGCGGCATCTCCTCGCTCTCCAAGGTGGTGGTGGCCCAGCCCTCGGCGCGGGCGGACGCCGACATCGACTACAGCTTCGGCCAGGTGGCGGTGGACCGGCCGCTGGTCGACTACCGCAG